>Ga0105092_10000307_pt1 | contig 25012 bp, 23 predicted proteins | sample PPLLak2March2015_FD_87021 | JGI IMG/M metagenome (GOLD analysis project Ga0105092, IMG submission 87021) | Freshwater sediment microbial communities from Prairie Pothole Lake near Jamestown, North Dakota, USA - PPLs Lake P7 Core (1) Depth... | ecosystem: Environmental > Aquatic > Freshwater >... | reverse complement strand
GACGTGATACTTGTCAAGAATGTCGACCAGTCCGGGCCGCGCTGGTGTGTGGTGCGAAACGTGCTGCACTGGGTCAAGTGACCGGGTAGATAATAGTGGTCATGAGTGTCGAATCGCAGCACGAACTCTTTTTTTAGAATGCGTGCCAGATCCTCGAATGATGCAAGATTCGATTTCACATCCTCCATCCCGCATCATACCTCGCCCCGCACTCCGGGCAGATCAGGATGATCCTGTAGCCCTCATCCGCTCGCAGGAATGAGCAGTGAAACCCCAGCTCGTAGCCGCACTTGGGACAGACCCGAAACTCTTCGCCCAGATCGACCTTAACAATCTCCGCCGCTGCCTTCATGACGTGATTGTTGGGCTTTCATCTTGAACTACTTTTTCGGTCTCTTTCTCGCGCCCGGTGCATGGCCAGCAAGGCCGCCGGAATTACACAATCTCGATCCGGGAAAAACAAACGGATTCAAAGAATCATCCCCCCGTCGAAAGTTCCTTGCTCCGTTTGATGCCGTTTTCCAGCGCCCCTAAAAGCGAGCTTCCGGAATAGAGGCTCTGCACGATGGACTCTGTGATCCCGCCTTTGGTGCACATCCTGTTGATGTATTTCTCCTCTTCCTCATCCGAGCCGAGATTTGGCAGAGCATCCAAAGCCCAAGCGTAGATCTCTCCAAAAGGCGGAAAGTCTTTCTCGATGGCCTCAACGGCAGGCTTTATGTCCAATCCATTCTTTCTCGCAACCAGAAGCGCGGCGGTGAGGCAAACTCCTGCGGTGAATGTGTGCATCATCTCCTCATCACTCAGGGAAAAAACCTTCAGCCCCATGCCGGAGAGCAGGGCAGCGACTTCGTCGTCTTTTGGAAAGACCGCAGCAATCCCTTTTTTGGACGCGATGGTGTCCGGGCCGCTGGGCATGATGCGCACGCAATCGATTCCCAATTGTCTTTTCAGGGCGGCGGTGCCGACCCCGGCCATGCAGGAGACGGGCAGTGTGCCCGCCGGAATCGAAAGCTCCCCAAGAGTCTGGAACGATTGAGGCCGGACGGCAAGAAATATTATGCACGCCCTTTTGCAGATCTCCAGGTTGTCGGAGAGGTTCTCGTGCAGTCCCGCCTTCCTTATCTCTTCCAGCGTGGCGGAGCTGCCGCCGTATGACACCAACAGCCCTTCTTTGGGAAAACCGCTATCGATCAGCCCGCGAGCCAGGCTCCTGCCCAGGTGGCCGCAGCCGATGATGCCGATGGTGCGCTCGTCAGATGGATTTGCGGCCGTTTTCGCCATTTTCACCATTTAATCTATTCCAGCACGCATGTTCCATCCGGCTTCTTTGGCAGCCTATCCGGGTCGAAGTTTACAATTATTCTCTCGCCGTTGGCATCGATGGAGGCCACGCCCATGTGGAAAATATAGCGCAGCGTCCTGCGCCCGTCGGGGATGCGAAGCTTGTGCTTCCGGCGCAGTATCATGGCGCAGGCGGTCTGAAGGGCCGGGCCGCTTTGCAGGAATAGAAGGCCGGGAAGGTTGAGCCGGTGGTGTTCCGTGGTTGGATAGCGCTTGCCCATGAGCGCCCCCAGCTCCTCGCGATGCACTTCTACCGCTTTGTCGCCGCTTTTGACGAGGATCTGATTCTCATCCGATTGCACCTCGTCGATGTGGGTGCGCAGCGCAGAGAGAACATAGCTGTCGCCGCGGCCCTGGCTTTCCGAGGGAAGCAGTTCTTCCATTTTATTCATAAAGGGCTTCAAGAGCGGACTTGTGCCGGCGAAGAACGAGCCCGGAAGGTTAGGCACGGTCGTCTTGGTCAGCTCACTGAGATCCTTTTCTCGGACCTCGATGCTTATCATAGTAGAGCTATTGACTGGCGGAAATATATCTTTGTTGCGTCTTTCTTTGCTCTGGCTTTTTTAGGGAAAAGAACGATTTAATTATTTCTCTCAATAAAAAAATTTACAATTTAATAGAAAATTATTCTCCCGATTAATTTTTAAACTTCTATTCAAGATAAATGCCGGAAAAATGCCTTCAAAAATATCGCATATCTTCAGCCCGGTTTTTTGGACTCAGGAAATCGTTACAAATATAAAATCCTAAAAACGAACTCGCAGGCGTTATAAATCATCTAACTGTAAATGTCGATTGCATTTTGACTTATTATCTAAAGTAATAGTCTAATTTAGTATATTTAATAGCCATTGCCTTTCAAAACAAATTATTTATATCATTAAGTTATTGTGGTCAGAAAAATATGGTGACGATTATGAGAGAGTCCACCGTAAAGATCCTGGACGACAAGGATATGGAATTTGTCGAGACGCTTCGATCCCTGGGAGTGCCACGTAACGTTTCAACTCTGATCACATTCCTCGCTAATGTGGATGAGGCATCATCCCGCGAGATTGAGATGGGCTCCGACCTTCGCCAGCCCGAGGTAAGCATCGCCATGCGTACCTTGCGCGACAACAGCTGGATCGAGGAGAAGGAGATCAAACGCGAGGGCAAGGGCAGACCAATGAAGGTCTACTCGCTGCGGGCCAGCATCGATGAAATCATCAAGCATTTCGAGGAGGAAAAGATGCACGAGTCCGCTCAGGCCATGGAGAGCATCCAGAGGCTCAAGCAGCTCATATCAACCTGAATCATGCCCATATCGGCAAAATCGGTAAAAAAAAGCCGTTTAATTGCACTTTTAAACTAAACCCGAAGCGGGAGGAGAGCGGGGGACTAATTCTCACGGGGGGGATGGTGCAATAACCTCCACCTCTATTTTTGATGCGATTTTCTGGCCTAATGAAATCTTCGAGCCGTTGACCTCGATCACCACCGGGCCGCCGAACGGCTGGCAGGCTATCTTTCTTATGCGCCTTCCTTTTCGTATCCCCAGGGATTCGAACTTCTTCTCCCAAGATCCTTCGTCGCCCACGGCCAGGACTTGCAGCGGCTGATTGCAGGGAGCTTTGGCAAGATCTATCGATCCACTCTCCGCTGACGCATCCTTGGCCGCTGCAATAAATCTGGCGCTGGGATGCCTGGGCTTCAAACCCGGACGTTCACTCCCCGCTCTTTCAAGAATCTCTTCACATCCGCGATGTTGTATTCGCCGAAGTGGAAGATGCTCGCCGCGAGCGCTGCCGAGGCATCAGTCTTCTGGAAGACCTCGAGCATATGGTCGGGACTGGCGCATCCGCCCGAGGCGATGACCGGCACCCTTACTCTTTTGGAGACGGCGTCGGTGAGCGGTATGTCGAATCCGTCGTAGGTTCCGTCCCGGTCCATGCTGGTGAGCAGGATCTCGCCCGCGCCGAGTGATACGGCTTTCTTGGCCCAGGCGATGGCGTCGATTCCGGTGAACTCGCGGCCTCCGTAAAAGGAGCACTCAAACCAGCAGGGTCCCTCCGGAGTCTGCACGATCTCTCGACCTTCCTCCGGGGTGTTGCGCCTCTTGGCATCGATGGCCAGCACGACGGCCTGGTTTCCGTACTTGCCCGCGATCTCCGATATCAGCTCCGGGCGCTTCAGGGCTGAGGTGTTCACCGTGATTTTGTCGGCCCCTGCGTTGAAGACCTCTCTTGCCTCCTCCACGCTTCTGATTCCTCCGCCCACGGCCAGGGGCACGAAGACCGACTCAGAGGTTTTTTTGATGACACTGGTCATGGTCTCGCGCCGCTCATGAGATGCGGTGATGTCCAAGAAGACGATCTCGTCCGCGCCGTCCTCGTAGTATTTCCCGGCCAGTTCCCAGGGAATTCCGGCATATCTGATCTGCTTGAACTCTATGCCCTTGACGACGCGACCCCCCGGCACCTGCAAGTCGCAGTCCAGACATGGAATGATTCTTCTGGCTAACATCGCGTGGACCTCACAAAGTTCTCAAGTATCTTCAGGCCTTTCGCCCCCGACTTTTCCGGATGAAACTGGGTGGCAAACAAGTTGTCCTTGACCACGGCGGCGGTGACTTCCACCCCGTGCTCCGTGGTGGCGGCGATCACCGAGCGGTCCTTCGGCAGACCGTAGTAAGAGTGCACAAAATAGAACATGTCTCCATCCGATATGCCCTCAAACATCTGCACGGGGCGCTTGATGGAAAGGCTGTTCCAGCCCATCTGGGGGATCATGACGCCCTCCGGCAGGCGCACTACCTTCCCCTCGATCCAGCCAAGTCCATGCGCTTCTGGGCTTTCTTCGCTCTCTTCGAAGAGCACCTGCATGCCGATGCAGATGCCGAACATCGGAACTCCGTCGTCGAACGCTTTGCGCAGAACGCTCTCGAATCTGGATAGCTGCTCCATGCAGCTCCCGAAGGCACCAACGCCGGGAACCACAATGCCGTCCGCTCCTGCCAGGTCCTTTGGATCGGCAATGATCTTCGGATCGGCTCCGACCCGATCCAGGGCGTTGTAAATGCTGAACAGGTTGCCCATGCCGTAGTTGACTATTGCTATCATCTTCGTCTCCAGTCACTTCCCACTTTCGCCTCTATCTAATCTTTCTGCTCTCGCTTGCCACTCCCAGGGCTGCAATAGGGGGATGCGGTATAATCTCTATTCAATGCAATATCAATGCAGTATTAATGCAATTATCTCGGTTCGTTCTCTTACAGCGGTAATAGGAGTTGTTGTCTCGATAGTTGTTTTCTCGATTTTAGTGCACTTCTTTACCGGAAAAGCTTTTCCTTCCCCATTTCATAAGAATTATGAAGCTTTATGAAAAGAGATTTATTGATCAAGGCGGAAGGCATTTGTCGCCGGACAACCTCTTCCGGCTGGGCAGTTCATAACAATTATGATCTTTTATGAAAACGTATTTATAGCGGCAAATAGGAAGCCACCTGGTGCCAGACCAATGGAGGAGATCGGCCTGAAGTTAAGTCCAAGCAAGCGGATCGGTCGGCGCAAGAATCCTTGAATCCCGCACCGAATCGTTATTCTGCCGTTTATCGGGCCCCAGTCGATGCCAGGTCTGCAGTAATATTATACAAGGGTGGAGATCAATGAATCTGAGAAGACCAAACGCCAGTGCGGCTACCGGAACTTTCAACCGCTCGCGAAGTGTCGTCCCCATGTCGGGGCTTTGTTCTGACTGCCTAGACGGATGCCGGGGAGGATGCGAGACCTGGCTGGCTTCTTTCCGAGGCCGAGAAGTGCTTTATCCCGGACCCTTCGGAGAGATCACGGCAGGAGCAGACAAGGATTATCCTATTGATTACTCTCATCTCAGCATTCAGGGATACGCCATGGGCGCAGACGGCCTGCCCGAGGGCGTTGAGGCCGGGCCGGACACGGCGCTTTTCCCCAATGTTGATACCATAACCGAGTACGGCTGGTCCAAGAAGGTAAAGATGCAGGTGCCCATCTTCACCGGCGCTCTCGGCTCGACGGAGATCGCCCGCAAGAACTGGGAGCACTTCGCCATCGGCGCGGCCATCGCCGGCATCACTCTCGTCTGCGGCGAGAACGTCTGCGGAATTGACCCCGGCCTGGAGCGAGACAGCAAGGGCAAGGTTGCCAAGTCCCCTGAGATGGATCGCAGGATCAACACCTACAAGAAGTTCTACAACGGCTTCGGTGAGATCCTGGTGCAGATGAACGTCGAGGACACCCGTCTCGGTGTGGCCGAGTACGTCTCGTCCAAGCACAACCTGGAGACCATCGAACTGAAGTGGGGCCAGGGTGCAAAATGCATCGGCGGCGAGATCAAAGTGAAGACACTCGAGCGCGCCCTGGAGCTTAAGAAGCGCGGCTACGTCGTCTCTCCCGATCCCACCCTTCCTGAAATACAGGCCGCCTTCAAGGCCGGAGCCATCAAGGAATTTGAGCGCCACTCCCGCCTGGGATTTGTCACCTACGACGGCTTCATGGCCGAGATCGACAGGCTCCGGGACCTCGGATTCAAGCGCATCACCCTCAAGACTGGCGCTTACTCTATGGTAGAGCTGGCTATGGCCCTGCGCTACGGCGCTGAGGCAAAGCTGGACCTGCTCACCATCGACGGCGCACCGGGCGGCACGGGCATGAGCCCCTGGCCCATGATGAATGAATGGGGCATTCCTACCTTCTACCTGCAGTCCCTGGCCATCGAGTTCGCCAACCGCTTGACTGCTCGCGGCCTGCGTGTCCCCGATCTGGCTATGGCCGGCGGGTTCTCGACTGAGGACGGCGTCTACAAGGCTCTGGCAATGGGTACTCCATACTTCAAGGCAGTCTGCATGGGCCGGTCCCTCATGATCCCTGGCATGGTCGGCAAGAACATTCAGGACTGGCTGGCCAAGGGCGATCTGCCCAAGAATGTCTCCAAGTTCGGCAGCAAGCCCGAGGAGATCTTCGTAGCCTATGAGGAGTTGAAAGCGAAATTCGGCAACGACTTCAAGGACATTCCCATGGGCGCCATCGCCATCTACACCTACGGCCAGAAGTTTAAGACCGGAATGCAGCAGCTCATGGCCGGAAGCCGCAACTTCTGCCTGTCCACCATCTCCCGCGACGACCTCATGGCCCTCACCGAGGAAGCAGCCTACGTTTCGGGCATTCCTTATGTGATGGAAGCACGCCGCGAGGAAGCCGAGCGGGTTTTGGACGCGCTGGTTCCCTGAAGTTTGCAGTAACCCAAAACCACAATAGTCCCATCAAGCCTCGGTTCCGGGGCTTGATGTCTTTTTTCTCACGAATTAGTCAATTTTTCGGTTCCACCTAATGGATTCAGTCCCAGGGCCTTGATCCGCCCATATTGGGCATTGTCCTATCGTGATTGTTGTTACACATTTGTTCTGCGACCCCTCCTTATTTCCCGCAGTAACACTGAATTAATAGCATGTATAATTGCATTCTGTGAATTCTATCAGAGATTTCTAAAAGAAGATTGCTAATTGTGATTGCCAAAATTAAGATTGATTGATTCACTATCAACCAAGGCTGTGAGCAACAGATGCACCTCCCCCGCGCATCTGTTGTATTCGCCTGATGGAGTATGAATGCGAGTATGGCCTTTATGCATATAAATGAATCTGATCAGTTTAAAAAATAGCAAGATTATCCTCAAATTAGCATTAAAATATAGCTCCAAGAAATTTTTAATATATCGTTATACCTAAAAAGAATTAAATATTACTATGAGCAATCCCGTCCCATTATATCTGTGAAAGCAGATGAGGGATTGAAATGGGACATCTTACTACTAGAATAGGATCAGGAATGTTTCTGATTCTGATTATCATCGGTTCTGCGTTTGCCGGGAATTTCGACTACAATCCCGGTATAGAAGCCGTAAAGCACAAGAATGACGTCACGAGCGATGTGACCGGCACGGGATATATAATGGAGTACATGAATGTAAACACCAACAACTTATCTATGCTGGAGTATTCACATGGCAGCGGCAATATGGACTTTGCCGATATCTTATACGATGAGCAGAAAACCGGATGGGGCAACTATATTTACTGGATAGACTACACTAAGGAGAATTTTGTCCGAGCTGATCCCGGTGCCAGTAGCGCCATTACTTACACCAGGCAGTACGACAATGTGCAGTCTCCGACCAGCTTTGCTTATGGAACGGGCTATTATGCAGCTCATCCTGTGATCTACAACTCATTGCTCAAGGATAAGAATGAAGCCAAGAGCTACCAGGAGGAGGCATCCATGCACCGCCAGATCGAGTACGCAAGGGCTGTTAAGGGTGATATCGCCATAGACCTGAACTGCACGGCACCAACGGCGACAGTTGCTGGAAAAGGCTCCATTAGCATGAAGACTGATGACGATATAATTCAAGGTACGCTTCACGTCGGTGAGCTTCTTGCTCATCCCATTGGAAGAGGACAGGTTCCAAAATACAAGAATAAACAAGGCTGGAAGTCACCTATAATTGATATTGAGACCGATTACATCGGCGACTTCCAGGTGCAAAAGACGATGAAGATCGACATCACAAAATCCGCACCGACCTGGGCCGAAGACTGGCTGCCCTGCTGCAGCGGCGGCTTCTTTGATCTTCCTTCCCGATTCTTCGAGAAGCAGTACGCCAGCCAGAAGGGCATCTTCGACTGCACCTGCCGGAACACGTCCATCTCTACATTCCAGCCCAAGTGGAACACTACCATGGCCCAGTTCCCGACGGAGAAGTACCAGTATAAAGCCTAAAATCTGATAAGCCCTGATCGGATTAATCCTGATCGGATCAGGGGCATCAGCCTTTTTTTTATACAGGATTGGTAGCTCGACACGTGGCACAATTCGCGATTAATTATCAGTATTGAAATTATATAAAGTATTAATCTCTAATTAACATATTAATTTATTGCATCCTAGTTGGAATAATAGTCATTAATAACACTACAACCAAAAATGATTTTAATAACAACGTATGATGCGTAAAGATATATTAAAACTAGATGAAAAGAGGGATTGATTTGAATCGCGTTAAAAATTCCATTATGGCAATGATCACGCTCACATTGCTGATCTTATTGGGCGCCATCGCAGCCTCGGGCGATGACTATCCCATGACCATAACCGATTCAGCCGGTCGGGAGGTTACGCTGCAAATGCCAGTTGAGCGCATAATTGTTACGAACTCGGATGCAGCGTCTGCAGTAGTCATGCTTGGTGCGGCAGACAAGGTCGTCGGCATCTCTGAGTCCATCAAGAATCAGGGGTATTATTTCCCGGAGCTAAAGAAGAAGCAGAGCGTAGGGAAATGGAATGCTCTTGACAATGAAATGATCGGGGAGATCGCGAAGGGTGGCGAGGATAAAATTGTTCCCAATATAATCATCATCGGGTACAGTTATCCCGGCAAAGCCTACGGCATTGCGGCAGTGCAGAAAGGATTGTCCTCTTTTGAAGATATCAATGCAATCGGCTTGGATTTCTACCAGCCCGAGAATATGACTAAAGAGGTAGAGCTGCTCGGCAAAATCCTCGGAAAAGAGGCTGAAGCAGAGGATTTCCTGAACTGGCATAAAGGGCAGAGCGAAAAGGTAGACAATGCCGTTGCAGGCCTCAATAAGCCCAAGGTCTATGTGGAGTGGAGTTCCACCGGCGGCACCGGCGCTCTTTCGACCCTTGGCGTAGGCTCTGGGTTTGATGGAGTGTTGAGGGAAGTGAACGGCTACAATATAGCCAAGGACCTGAATGAAGCTTATCCGAAGGTGACCTGGGAATGGATTCTCACTCAGAATCCTGAGGCAATCATAGTTCGGCAGACGCAACCATCCGGCCAGACACAGATGGGCTGGGAACAATCGCCTTCCAAGGACACTGTAAAGCTGGAGGCGGCAAGAAATGAAGTTTTGGCCAGGGCGGGCGCCAGTGGCCTTCCTGCCGTGAAGTCAGGGAAGATCTTCGTGATTGATTGGTCCGTTATGAACGGCCTGAATCAGGTAGTGGGAGCCACATATCTTGCCAAGCTGCTCCATCCGGATGCTGATCTTGATCCCGTAAGCGTTCACACGGAATATCTGAAGCGCTTGGGCCTGGAGATGCCGGAAGGAAGAGTCTTTGTCTATCCAGAGCTTTCCAGCGGCAAATAGTCGAGATTTTGCATCTATTTTTTTTATTATCAACAATTCTAGAGCAATACGTCTCCTTTCATCCGTATCTCCTTTGCCGAAATTTTCGTGGGGATCAAGCGAATCCCATAAGTATGACTCATGCTAGCTTGCTTCATGCTTTGGCAGCGGGCAGACGCGGGCATTCGCAAATGAGGTTCTCAGAACAGAAATGGGCCAGAGGTTATTGGATTGGATAGAAATGCTTCCGGCCTTCCGGTCGTATTAGGTTGCTGTGTGGCCATCTTCTGGCCGGGCGCTCTCACCTTCGGCTTTCCCGGCGTGATGGCTCCGGCATGGCAGGAGATGTTTCATGTGGGGCGGGCGGCTACCGGCCTTGTTATCTTCTTCATGCTCGCCGCTGTTGGTGCTTTCATGTTCCTGGCAGGCCGCTGGCAGGAACGCTACGGACCTCGCAAGATGATCTTTTTGGGGATTGCATTCACTGCATTCTCTTCCGTGATCGCGGCTTATGCCTCTTCCATTTACATGGTCTACGCCTGGGCTTTTCTCAACGGCCTCGCATCCAGCTTTGTCTATGTCCCGGCATTGACCGTGGTGCAGTTGTGGTATCCGCAAAAGAAGGGCCTGGTGGCGGGGACGGTGAGCATGGTATTCGGCCTGTCTGCGGCAGTCATGTCTCCACTCTTTGGAAAGATGCTCGTCGTGCTGGGGTACGCATCCATGAATCTCGTCATCGCTTTCCTGACACTGGCATTCGGCTTTGCAGGGGCCTATTTCGCCTGCGCTCCAAGTGCAAAGGCAAGAGGCTTGGCGTGCGCCCGGAATTCGGAAAAAGAGACGGCCGGCACAAAGAGACTTGAGGATCTGCTGAAGAGGTCTCTCACGCCGAGCGAGAGCCTGCACACAAGGAGCTTCTGGTTCCTCTGGATCACCTGGACCCTGGCCGGTGCGGCGGGTGTCTCCATGTCCATCCTGGCGACAAGTTACGGCCTCTTTCGGGGCTTCGGCCTGGAATCGGCCATCCTCTTGCTTGCGGCTTTCAATCTCACCAACGGCACGGGCCGCGTCATAAGCGGGTTTCTTTCGGATCGATTCGGACGAAACCGGATCATGAGCGCGGCCTTTCTGGCAGCGGGATTTGCCTACTTTGCCTTGCCTTTCGCAAAAAGCCTCATGGCCTGCGCTCTGCTGGCTGCTGTGGTGGGATTCGCTTTCGGCACCCTCTTTTCCGTCTCAGCGCCGCTTGTGGCGGATTGTTTCGGCCTGCGGCATTTTGGAGCTATCTTCGGCCTGACCTTCGCAGCCTATGGATTTGTGGCCGGGCCTATCGGGCCCACGCTCTCCGGATTCCTGCTGGATCGGACGGGCGACAACTTTTTCCTGGTATTTGCGTACCTCGGAGTATTCTTTTTGCTGGCGAGTGCGTGCATTCTCGCGGTGGTGCCGCCCCAACGCAGCATGGATAATTGAGCAAGCGTTGAGCCGCGAACATGATGAAATGGCAGATTTTTAGGATCGCACATCTATCTCTACCAGCTTCGCACCAATACGCATTTCATGAAAGTTCTGAAATGAGCAATGAACGAATATCCTCGTTCAAACTTGTTTCATTGCAGCATCAAGCTTGCTTATAGTTAGTGGTTTAGTGAGGAATTCATTCCCTCCCGCTTCAAAACAAAGGTCACGATAAATACTTGGCTCGCTGGATGTGACGAATATGATCTTTAGCGCGTTGCCTTGAGATTTGCGTATGCATTTTGCGGCCTCAATTCCATTCATCAGTGGCATCTGGATATCCATGACAATCAGATCGTAAGCTTTTCTCTCTGCTGCATCTAATGCCTCTATTCCGTTCTTGACGATGTCCACTTGATGTCCGAGCATCTTGAACATTTTTCTGGCAATTTGCTGATCAAAAAAATTGTCCTCTGCCAATAGGATTCTTAACGACTTGGGCTGTATCGGCTTTGGCTGTATCGGCTTTGGCTGCATCGGCTTTGGCTGCATCGGCTTTGGCTGCATCGGCTTGCTCATGATGGTGGGAAGATCCTGCTTTTCTTGTCCGGTATTGACTGCAAGGCTTGCCGAATGCATCATAGATCCTCTTTCCTACTGGCGGCAAAATTGCGATTGATTGCCATAGCCAACCGGATTTTATCTGCAGACGGACACTTTGCGATGAGGGAGCCGTGATGGAGCCGGATGCGAATCGTGTCCATTTTGCTGCTAATCATAGTGGCACCGACCGCACAAGCCAAATGGGCGACCAATATAGCTTTCACCAGCGTCCTCAATAGTCTCACCGGCAACGGGAAGGCAGTATGGATATGTAAAATTAATCAAAATAAAATATAGATTGGCAGTTAATATCGATTCGGCTCGGGGTTGTATGTAATCTATATTCTTAAATATGGTTCTAAGATGTGGATTCTTAAATGGGGAATGCAAGATGAAAAAGAACGATTTGGCCGATCTTTTCAGGCCGATTCTGTAAGATAAATGAACCATTCTCCCGCCATTCTCTTCAGATATTAACCGCATTTCGGCAAAATGTATGTTATTTATCTGCGAATAAAATCTGGTTAAGCTGAAGACGGCAAAGTTCTTCCGTAGGACACCTCAAACCCATCAGGCAGTTCCACCAGGCGAAAACCCAGAAATCCCCGCTTCAACAGACTGATCTGACCCTCGATATCCGAGCTTTTGATTCTGATCTCTTCCGGGCCGATGATATTTGGACAGACAAGGTTTTTGTGCATTATGTACCTCAGCCTCCAATCAAACTTGACCTTGAGGGCTTTTATGATCAGCCCGTGAGACAGGATATTTTGAAGGCTGGGCCTGTTTTTGGGCGACACCATGCAGCAGACATGCTCATAGCCCATCCTCTTGACTACTTCAAGATGAATTCCGTGCATCATGCTCTGCAGCGAGTTGCCTCTGTAGGCCGGATGGACGGCAACCGTTGCGAGATGCACCACTTTGGTCAGCTCATCATGAGGAAGGTTTATGTCGGACCCGAAGTTGTCCTCTCTCTCACCGGGAAAATAAAGAACGCTGTAGGCTACGAGGCCGTCTTCAGTGAAGATGCCGACAGTGGAGTTCTCTATTTGAAAATGGTCCTGGAAATAGTCTGGAGAATGGGTTCTAAAGATCTCTTTGTCCGCAAGGCTTTGGATTATTATTTCCTGCAAACCCATAATGTCTCTCAAATGGCTCTCATCCATAAACCTCATTTCGTAGCGCATATCGAGTTGCGAGGGCTGATTCTTGTTCCGCTTAATTGTACCTGCCTTGATGGGTGAAAACATTTGCATCGCTCCTGAACGAATCCGGCTGGAATTGTTATCCATTCACCGCAAGCTCGGAATCCTAGAGAACTCTATTTGAGAGAGGATCAAGAGAAGTTTGCAGTGAATGTAAATGCCGAAGGGATTAGCCAGCGAAGATGTAAATGGATTCAAGAAAAATATATAGTTTCTCTAATTAAAGTATATAGCTGAAAGGAAGATAATTTCGGAAATTGTGACATAAAAAATCTATAAAATCAATTCAATCACTTGAGCCATTCACCTCTTTGCCGCAAGGAGGCCTCATCAGTTCTGTCCTGAACTTTCGGGAGGTTAGGTAACGATGATATGCTTATGGCCGAATTGGGTTAGGATGGATGAGGGGTTTATTAAAAAAGCACACATAAAGCGCCAACTTAACTAGTGCTCTGTAATATTAATTTCGCAAAATTTTAAATTTTTGCTCCAGAGCACTAGCCTCGTTTTTCCGCGTTTTTGCCTCGAACGAGGGGTGAACTCAAGCTCGAAATCCTCGGCCTCCAATGCGACATAGTTCATTTGATCAGTCGTTTCGCGTATTTCTCTTCAAAGGCAGCCAGATCTCCTTCGAGCTTCCACTGCGCTCTTGCTTTCTCGCTACTGTCCAAGAAAGCCTTGCATTTTGATGTGGCATTTTCAGATCCGAGTGCACATCCTGAGCATTCGATCAAAGCCCTTGAATAGTCGCCCTTGGATGCCCATATGCTGTCTCCCTGAAGGAAGCTGTACTCGATGCTGTTTCGTACAAACTTTTTAAAATCGGGGTATTTAACCTGCGGATAATTTCTGGCGATGGTCACAAATTGCTCGCAAAGGTCCGTGCGAAGCACTCCGGCATCATCGGAAGCCAGGACAATTGGAACAGAATACCGGAAATATACGGGGAATGGATGCTCCAAGCCTTCCACTCCAAGGATCTCTTTATTGCTCACAGGCATGATCTCAATGGCAATTTTATCTCTGGCCATTTTTTTCAATGTCTGATCCGAGTCCAGCTCCCACATAATGTCCACACCGTGGCCGATCCTGGAAGCATGAGCAATGTCGACCGCCTCTTTGATATGGAATCGAAGATCATCCGGGGGCACAATTCCGAGATTCAGTTCCCCTGCATGCAAAGCTATCAACACATTCGGATAAATGCCGTGCAGGAATTCTATCATCTTCATTTGCTGCGTATAATTTTCGCGAGAGTACCAGTTGTCTTCAGCGCTTAGCAAGTTTACTCCCACCGCAAGCCTCGATCTGTTGACCGCAGAAAATGCAGCAGCAAGCTGGCCGAAAACTCTTTCTTTGGGCATATTTCTCGATGCGGATAAAATGTAGCGCACAGTCACATTTATGCCGGGATCGTTCCTGTTCTTCAGAATTCTCTGGGAACCGCCATCGGTGTCGTTTACGTAATCGCTCAGGCTCTGAGCTGTGGAATCCAGGCCGCTATCGACCATTTTATTATACATCCGCGATAAATTGTCATCCCATCCAACGCTGCTGCCTAAATTAGAGGCAGCCGATCCCGCGCCGGTCATAAGCTCCAGATATAGCACATTTTCCCGCGCCGCGCTCGACCGCAGATTTGCCACCAGCGAGCTGGTATTGCTTGTCGCGCCGCCAAATAGCCCGAAGCTGTTGAAGAAGTGATCATGGTCGCTCTCTGCACTCTGGTCGATATCCCTCATAGACCATTCATCAACAATTTGGTTATACAATTGGGAATTCGAGTAAGCATCGCTAACAGGCACTGAATTTGCTGAGCCGCAGTATCTGCTGGAGACAGTATGATTTTCCAGGCTCACACACAGGCCGCTATTTCCTGCTTCTTCTATCAGATCCTCGGCGTAAATGCCGCCCGTAATGTGGTTGTGAATATCCCCACCTTTGGGCATGGCAAGGAAAAAAGCCCTCAAATCTTCAGGATTGCTTCTCAGGATCTCCAGCTGATTTTCCGTTACTTTTTCATTCAAGGCGAAGCCTTTGGCGACATAAGACACGCTCGCGCCGGTAATTGACGTGGAAAGCAAAAGAAATAGGATCAGAGATATGGTCACGATGAATCCTAGCCTGTCGTGCATCTTTACATAAACGCCTGCCGCAAATTGAGCATTAGATCTCACTTATATCTCCTCGAGGGACCTATTGGTGAAATCATCTCAGAATAATATATATACTCTTGCTTCAGCTAACAAAATGACTATCTCAATCATGACTATCTCAAATGCAATAGGACTTCACATCAAAGACAATTGATCAATTTATCACTGTAATGATTATTTTCAATAAATAATGTAGTTTTGCGTAATTTAATTAAACATAAATAGCAAAAATGCCAACAGCCTATTAGAGCCTCCGAAAGCCCCTCTTCCCTATGTCTCGAAAGCTCTTTTTCCCTCCGAAAAAATCGCTTGAAAAAAAGATGATTCGCTGATGCTTGTTTCTTTGTTCCGTTAAGGTTTCAAAGTACTGCCATTTTAGACAATATCGCATACGAAAAACATCTTTTCCGTATCTCGCATGGGCTTGGTGGCAATGCCGAGCTTTTGGGCTTCGACGTCTTTATGCGCCGGGCTGAATGGATTCCATCCGCCTTCGCTATTGCCGAGCTTCAGCGACCCCTCTGGCGCATAAGCAACCTGAACGGAAGATGCGGCTGCGGCGACCTCGGGAGCATCTCCGGCCATATCGCTAATGGGTGCTACGACTACGGTTGTGTTATCCACAGTGCTCAGATTCTTGGATGTTTGGTTTTCCTTTGTATCCAGAGGCAGGATTTCCTTGGGAGAAGTATTACCAAGAGCCTTCACGGTTGTATTATTCAATGCGGAGTTGTTTCCGTTTTCTACAGCGTTTGCCGGTGCAATGATTTGGCTTTCGTTTATTGTGGTGTTGTTTTCGGTCGAATTTATAGTCGAGTTATTTGCAGCCAAATTTGCGGCAACGTCGCTATCTTGAGCAAACGATGTGATCGTTACCGCCATCATTACCAGGATGCAAGCAAAATATGTGATGTGTTTGGTCATAATTAGCCCTCGGGGCTGGAAGATAGCTTGAGAGGATATCAAATTAACTATTTTTCGATGAATGTCGAAAAGAGTGTGTCTTGCTTTCAAAGTCCCTTCTGCCCAGTCTAGCTTGAATTTCCGCCTCCTGGAGAGTTTCCCCTGAAAAATTGAAATGGAATTGTCGAAATGCAGCTCGAACAAAGTCGACTTTTCTGCCTATTCGAATAGGCATAAGGATACCGTTTCTCCTTCCTCGAATCCCTCCAGATCCTCCGGCACAATCACAAAGCCGTCCGCCCGTGCCACAGAGCTTAGGATGCCGGCTCCCGAGACCATGATGGGCTCGGCCTCTCCGTCTTTCAGGGCCACCCGAACCATGCTCAGATAACCCGGTCGCGACGGGATCTTGCGGGCGAGCCGAACCGGGATCTGCGGCAGAAAATCGCTCAGATGGGCCATTTTCTTCAATGCTGGTCGCACGAATTGATAGAGTACTGCCAAGGCGGCCACGGGATAACCGGGCAGGCAGACCACGGTTGTACTGCACACGGCTCCAAATGCGGTGGGCTTGCCGGGCTGAAGGCGTATTCCGTGAACGAATAGTTCTCCCGTTTCCATGAGAACGCGAGGCGCATAATCCTTCTCGCCGACGGACGTTCCGCCGATGATCACAATCATGTCCGCATCCAGGTTGGAAAGGATGGCTTCGCGAATCTTCTCCGAGTCGTCGGAAACGATCTCTAACTTGTGAGCATCACAGCCCCATTTTTCCAGATAGAGCTTGGCCATGAGGCCGTTGATCTCATAAGCTTCTCCTGTCTTGAGGGGCCGCTCTCCGATGGGAACCAGCTCTCCGCCTGTGGGAATGATGACGACCTTGGGCCGCCCGTAAACCTGGACCTCGCCAATTCCCAAGGCCGACAAAAGTGCGATATCGGGTGGCCGCAGGACGTGGCCCTCCCGGAAGACTGCTTCTCCACGAGTGATGTCCTCTCCTATGCGGGAGACATTTCGGTAGGCATGAACCTCTGCGGTGATCTCCAGTGAGTCGGCGCGCAGTCTGGTGTCCTCCAGCATCACCACTGCATCGTAATCAGACGGCACCTCCATGCCTGTTCTCACGGGGAGGAATCTCTCCAGAAAGACGGGTGCAGACGGCCTCGCGCCCTTGGTATCTTCGGACTTTACGGCAAAGCCGTCCATGGCCGCCCGATCAAATCCGGGCAAGCTGACCGGGGAGACTATGTCCTGCGAGACGGCGCGTCCTGCCGCCTCGGAGCACGCTATGCTACAAGTTCGCATAATGGGTGGACAATGGGCAAGCAACACCTCTTTGGCCTGAGTCGCACCGGAAAAACGTTTGAACATGTTGAAGCGGTATAATCTTAATCGATGATATATCCTTTTGTATATATTCTATATATCCTGTGAAAGCTTGATATAATGTTACGAGGGAGGGGTGGGCAGATATCGAGACACGGAAAATTCGGGTGGATGATTAGATTGGATGCTGTTGTCTGGTTGGAGGAAGTTGGAAAGAATGATCTTTCCACAGTAGGCGGCAAGGGTGCCAGCCTCGGTGAAATGATAAATATCGGCGTTCCCGTACCTGGCGGATTCGCAGTCACCGCCCAGGCTTTCCGCGACTTCATCAACAGAGCGGGAATCTCCGAGAAGCTTTTCGAAGCTCTCAAGGTGGACGTAAACCAGGAGACGGAACTTCATAAGGCCGAGAAGGCCGCCAAGAAATTGATCATGGACGCCAAGGTTCCCAAGGATATTGAGGATGCCATAAAATCCCGCTACGAGGAGCTGTGCAAGCGCGAGGGCAAGCAGGTCTTCGTGGCAGTCCGGTCCAGCGCCACTGCCGAGGATCTGCCCGACGCCAGCTTCGCAGGCCAGCAGGAGACTTACCTCAATATGCGCGGAGCGGAGGAGGTCTTCAATGCCGTGCGCAAGTGCTGGGCATCTCTTTACGGGGCCAGGGCTATCTTTTACCGCGTAGAGCAGGGATTCGATCACGATAAGGTCAACCTCTCCGCCATTGTGCAGATGATGGTGGACTCGGAGAAGGCGGGCGTCATGTTCAGTTCTCAGCCATCCACGGGCGAGCCGCTTGTGGTCATCGAAGGCGCCTGGGGCCTGGGTGAGGCGGTTGTCAGCGGCAGCGTCTCTCCCGATAACTACGTCGTGGACCGCCAGACCAAGAAGGTCCTCAGCAAGTACATCGCCACTAAAGAGATCATGATCATCAGGGACCCCAAGACCCAGAAGACCGTCACCATAAAGGTCCCGGCCAAGAAGAAGGAAGCCGTTGTTCTCACGGAAGACGAGATGGTGCAGCTTGCCAAGTACGCCGAGACACTGGAGAATCACTACGGCATTCCGCAAGACATCGAGTGGGGCGTAGAGAAGAATAAGATCTACATCCTCCAGTCCCGACCGATTACAACTATCGACAATACCAAGAAGCCTGCCGAGGCCGCCGCAGCCAGCGGCAAGGCGATCCTGACCGGCCTTGGAGCGGCTCCTGGCGTTGCCACGGGCATTGTTAGAATCATCACCAGCGGTCGCGATCTGGATAAGGTCAAGCAGGGCGACATCATGGTCACCAAGATGACCATGCCGGACATGGTTCCGGGCATGAAGCGCGCCGGGGCCATTGTGACCGATGAGGGCGGTATGGCCTGCCACGCAGCCATCGTCAGCCGCGAGCTGGGTTGCCCGGCAGTGGTCGGAACCAAGAAGGCCACGTCTGTTTTGAAGGACGGCATGGAGATAACCGTGGACGGCGGCAAAGGCATCGTTTACGAGGGCCGCGTCGCTGTGGCCGGGTCCGCCAAGCCGGCTGCTGTCGCAGGCGCTACGGGCGTCGTCGTATCCAAGCCCATCACTGCCACCGAGATTAAGGTCAATGTCAGCGAGCCCGACAGAGCCGCTGCCGCAGCAGCAACACTGGCGGACGGCGTCGGCCTGCTCAGGATCGAGCACATGATTCTCGGCCTTGGCAAGACGCCCAACTACTACATCAAGAACGGCAAGAGTGAGGAATACATCGACGAGCTGGTCAAGGGCGTCAAGACCGTGGCAGATGCATTCTTCCCGAGGCCCGTCTGGGTGCGCACCCTGGATGCACCAACCGATGAGTTCCGGGCCATGGAAGGCGGCGAGAACGAGCCGATCGAGCACAACCCCATGCTCGGCTGGCGCGGCATTCGCAGGGACCTGACCGAGACGGAGCACTTCCGCCGGGAGGTTCGCGCCTTCAAGAAGCTGCACGAGATGGGCCTCACCAATGTCGGCATCATGCTGCCCATGGTCCAGCACGTTCGCGAGCTGCGGGCGGCCAAGGCCATCATGGTAGATGAGGGCTTGAATCTGGAGAATATCGACGTCGGCATCATGGTAGAAACTCCGGGCGCAGCACTCACCATTGAGGACTTCATCGACGAAGGGCTCGATTTCGTTTCCTTCGGAACCAACGACCTGACCCAGTACACTCTGGCCGTGGACCGCAACAATGAAAACGTGGCCGGGCTTTACACCGAGCTGCATCCTGCCATCCTGAAGCTCATCGAGTATGTGGTGGAGAACTGCAATGAGGCCGGAGTCAAGACCTCCATCTGCGGCCAGGCCGGGTCCTACCCGGAGATGGCCAAGAGATTGGTTGAGATCGGCATAACCAGCATATCCGCCAATATCGATGCAGTCGCCACCGTCCGGGAGACCGTTGCCCGGTCGGAGAAGATCCTGATGCTGAAGGCATTGCGCAAGCAGGATTAAAAACCAAAGCTGCAAGGCGATTTAGGCTGAGTGAAAACAAAAAAGTAAACGTGAGAAAAAAATGAAAGAAAAGGCCCTTTCCGCAGATGAGGTAATGCGCATACTGGAAGAGACGAGAGCGCGTGACTACAGCTATGACCGATTCTTCTCGACCATGTGCACCCAGCCGCACCCCATTGCGGTCAGGGCCCATGACATGTTTTTGGAGACCAACCTGGGCGATCCGGGGCTATTTCCCGGCGTGGCAGACCTCGAACAGCGGGTGGTTCAAATGCTGGGCGAGATGCTCGGCTGTCCAAATGCCGCGGGCTACATCTCCACGGGCGGCACGGAGTCTAACATCCAGGCCATTCGAGCGGCCAGGAATGAGGCCGGGAAAAAGAACGGCAACATCGTCGTTCCCGAATCGGCTCACTTCTCTTTTGACAAGATCGGGGACTTGCTCTGCCTGGAGGTTCGAAAAGCGGAATTGGACGAGAGCCTTAAGGTGGACGTCGGGTCTGTGGAGTCCCAGGTAGACGACAATACCGTGGCGCTGGTGGGAATCGCCGGAACCACGGAGTTTGGCCAGGTCGACCCTATTGAGGATCTGGCCAAGATTGCCGTAGATCGCGGTATTCACCTTCATGTCGACGCAGCCTTCGGCGGCTTTGTCCTGCCCTTTTTGGAGGGCGACTGGCGGTGGGACTTCCGGGTGCCGGGCGTCTCGTCCATCACCATCGATCCCCACAAGATGGGCATGAGCACCATTCCCGCCGGCGGCCTGCTCTTCCGCGGCCAGGATTGCTTGAGCGCTCTTGAGACGGAGACTCACTATCTCACCAAGGCCCGGCAAGCATCCTTGACGGGAACGAGAAGCGGTGCTGTGGCTGCAGCGACCTACGCTGTGATGATGCACCTCGGCCAAGAGGGCTTCAGGGAAATGGTCCGACACTGCATGGATCTTACACATCATCTCGTTTCCAGCGCACGGCAAATCGGCGTTGAGCCTGTGATCGAGCCCATCATGAATGTCGTGGCCCTGCAAGTTCCGTCTACCGCGAAAGTGCGCGAAGAGCTGATGAAGCGCGACTGGCACGTCTCCATGACCCGCGAGCCCAGGAGAGCGCTGCGGCTGATCCTCATGAATCATGTAACAGAGGAAAATATCGACCTGTTTCTGCAGGATTTGCAGACAATTCTTCAGCGCTGAAACCTTTCAAAAAAAGAGAAATACTCGAATGATAAAATTCCGTGCAAATTCATGCGACAGGATTGAATTACTCGATTATTCCTTTCAGTTTTATGATGTAGGCCGCTCTTTTGAAGTCATCTGAGCTTTCAACATCCTCATGGTATCCGTCTCTTATCCTGACTTCCATCGTATATATGCCGGCCTTTGCCCGATTCGTGTCCCACATCCAGATATTTTTCGTGGTCCACGGAGTCATCGGCAACCATTGGTCTTCGGTAGATGGCCCCTTAAGAAGGAACTGGTATTGGATAGTATCCACCTCCGGGTCAAAGGCTTTTGCCGTCCAGGTTACCATTACCCCGTGATCTTGCGGGCTTTGTCTGTCTGACTTTACACTCAGCAAAGAAGGCTTGGAGTTAGCTTTCGTTCTGCTGCCAATGCCTGCAATGTCGTCAATATTATATTCAGCGCTAATATGACTATCATATCCCCAAGGGGCGGCATGGCGTTCGTCCCTTACGCGCACATCTATGACGTTGACCCCACTATCGATTGGGCTGGTGGTCCAGTTCCATGTATTGCTGTAACTCCAATTGGTCATTGGTTTCCATGTATTCCCAGTCAGAGGCCCGTTCAGCCAGAATTGATACAGCAACTTATCTCCGTCCGGATCATAAGCGGTACCTGTCCAAGTGATTATGGACCCTGCTGTTAATGGACCTTCTTGATCCGGTGTCAGGCTCTTGGCTGAAGGCGGCTGGTTCACAGCCCCCGTTCCAATCAAAGATGCAGCAGGTGCTGAGTTTTGAGCATTTCTCATGAGCAAAAGATCTTTGGTGGTAATAGCCTGGCCCAGGCAGAGAAATACTATTGCCAATAAAGCTCCCGCTAAAAGAAATTGCGGATATTTTTTTCCCTTCATCTTAAACCCCTTCTGATCCCCTGATTAAGATAAGATGTTATTCTTTATCATTCTAGTTAAATTTTTCTGGTCCATTTGGTAAAGGGTATGGATGAAGCAAGAAATAGTCTACCAATTGATCCTTTTTCTTAATTAATATTAGATTTTAAATGAAAGAAATTACGGAGATTTGAGTAATTGTGATAACTAAACCAAAATATCTAATAAAACAAAGATTTCGGTCCTGGTTTAGAGAACCAGAGACTTATTTTTATTTAGAATGCAGATTTAGACTTTATGGCCGATGGCAAAGCGTCTCATTACCTTGTCGATCTGGATCTTAACCGCGTCGCCAACCTGCGTATCGGCAACAAAGATTACAAAGCCTTCAATCCTGGCAATTCCGTCGCCTTCGCGGGCAATGTCCTCGATCTTGACGTCATACTCTTTTCCGGCCTCAACCGGAGCAGGAGCACTCACAGAGGACCGATCGTCGTTATATGCCAAATCCGTCACCATCCTTAAAGAATTGAAATCAAACCCGAGTTTCAGACTTTATGGCCGATGGCAAAGCGCCTCATTACTTTGTCGACCTGGATCTTGACAGCGTCGCCAACCTGCGTATCGGCAACAAAGATCACAAAACCTTCAATCCTGGCAATTCCGTCGCCTTCGCGGGCAATGTCCTCGATCTTGACGTCATACTCTTTTCCAGCTTCTACCGGAGCAGCTGGAGCGGACCCGCCCATGGGGGATCCTTCTTCGCCTCTGAACAAATCGTCACCGTCCTTTGCGAAAACCCCAAAATAGTTTTACGCGACTTGCTCCCTCGCTATCCGACTATTAAATCCTTTTGCTCCTTCCCGATAAATCATGCAAAAGATTGCAGAGACCGGCAAAGCCAATTTATTTCTGGTATGACTTCCTTTCCGGCGGCATGGATAATCTGGAGAGGTACAGAGATATCGTGCCGGACTATGAGGCTTTCAAGGCCATCCAGAGCCGTCCCCTCCCCGGCACCTGCCGCATCAATACCCTCAAGATCGACCGGAGTTTGCTTTTGAAACGACTTGAAGAGAAGGGCGCATTCTGGCGGGCATTCGACTGGTATCCCCTCGGCCTGAAACTGGATTTAGTGAGCCCTGGAAAGATGGTGGAGAACCTGCTCGGCTACGTCCATATCCAGGAGGAGCTTTCTATGGTCCCGCCTCTTGTTCTGGACCCGCAGCCCGGCGAGACGATCCTTGATCTGTGTGCCTCTCCCGGCAGCAAGACCACTCAGATCTCCCAGATGATGAACAACCGGGGACTGGTCATCGCCAACGAGCCGTCCCTGGATCGGATTGCACCGCTTCGTGCCAATTGCGAGCGGCTGGGAGTGTTGAATGTGGCCATCACCCGCTACGATGGCCGGATCTTTCCCCGCGGTCCCTTCGACCGGGTTTTGGTAGACGCTCCCTGCTCCAGCGAGGGCCGGGAGAGAAGAGGTCCTGGCACCATCTCTCGCAGCAGCTGCACAAAATCGCTGGAGCTGCAAAAGCTGCAGATTCGATTGCTGCAAAATGCCGTCCGTCTGGCAAAACCGGGCGGAGTGGTGGTCTATTCCACCTGCACCTATGCTCCCGAAGAAAACGAGCTGGTGGTGAACGCCGTGCTCGATGAAGTTCGGCTGGAGGAGATTTCACTTCCGGGCTTAATGGGCTGTCCGGGCGTAAATCGATGGGGCGACAAGACCTTGAACGATGATTTATTGCGCTGTGCCAGATACTATCCGCATCTCAATGACACGGGAGGATTCTTTGTCGCCAAGCTCATCAAGAACTAGAACCAGGAACGTCTTCGAGCCGCTGTCGGCGTCCGAGGTCGCGCAGCCGTGGCAGTTGCGCTTTGGCGTTCCAGATGATGTCTTTTCCGGCTTTCAGTTCTTTCGAAAAGCGAAAAGCATTTGGGCCATCAGCGATGCGGCTTTGCCTCGCTTGAGCTTCGAGTCGCTAGGCATGCGCATCATGAACATTAAAGACCAGCCCTGGAAGCCCACCACCTGCGCCTTGCAGGTCTTCGGAAAGCACGCTACCAAGAACCTGGTGCATCTGGACGAGGAACAGGCCATGATCTTTCTCGAAGGTGGCACACAGGTGATCGGGCCCGATACAAAATCCGGTTTGGCGTCAGAGTCGGCATCCGATCCTGAGCCGGGCCCGGTGTTCGACTCGACGTCAGATCCGGCATCAGATCAGGCGTCCGGTCCAAAGCCCGGCTATGTGGTAGTATTTTATAGGGGGGAAGTGCTTGGGTGCGGTCTGTACTCTCATGGAAAGCTGATCTCGCAGATCCCCAAAGAGCGGCGTGCCGGCGAGCAGCTTGGACGGTGATTGGCAAAATGGTATCGGATGTATCGAATATCTCGGATATTTCAGATATTTTTGCGGAAAGCACCAATGCTGCTAACCCTGCAGCAGCAGCAGATAACATAGAGCTGGAGCGCCTGTGGTCCGAGCCCGTGCGGCTCTTTCGCCTGGCCAATCTCTTGCGAGAGAAGAGCTGCCGGTCGGATGTCTCTTTTGTCGTCAACAGAAATATCAATTTTACAAATATTTGCGTTGGGAGCTGCAGGTTTTGCTCGTTCAAACATTCGGAGCGCTACTTCCTCACTTCCGAACAGATTTTAGAGCGGACCGCCGACGCAGAGAGGCGCGGTGCGACGGAGATCTGTCTGCAAGGAGGGCTTGCCCCCAAGTTGGGGCTGGAGGACTATTGCGCAATCCTTGAGACCATCCATCGAGACTTTCCCCGTATGCATCTGCACGCCTATTCGCCCATGGAAGTCATGCACATGTCCCGCAACTCTCAGGTTGAGCCGAAGGAGTGCCTGAGTGAATTGAAGAGGAGCGGCCTTGGCTCAATGCCGGGAACAGCGGCTGAGGTGCTGGTGGACTCCGTGCGCCAGAGAATATGTCCCGACAAGCTCAAGACCGACGAGTGGCGAGATATCATCAAAACGGCCCATCAACTGGGCATCCCGTCCACCTCAACCCTGCTCTACGGCCATGTGGAGAGCCTGCGGGACCGTTTGCGGCACCTTCAGATTCTACGCGATATTCAGGCCGAAACGGGCGGATTCACGGAATTGGTGCTGCTTCCCTTCATTCCTGAAAACAATATTCTCGGTAGCCTGCCGAAGAACGAATTTCGCAAGGCGAACCTGCTGGATCACATGAAGATGCACGCTCTGGCCAGAGTGGCTCTTTATCCTCACGTCACCAACATCCAGGCAAGCTGGACCAAGCTCGGGCGTGATGTTGCCGCCGCGGCTCT
>Ga0105092_10000306_pt1 | contig 25039 bp, 22 predicted proteins | sample PPLLak2March2015_FD_87021 | JGI IMG/M metagenome (GOLD analysis project Ga0105092, IMG submission 87021) | Freshwater sediment microbial communities from Prairie Pothole Lake near Jamestown, North Dakota, USA - PPLs Lake P7 Core (1) Depth... | ecosystem: Environmental > Aquatic > Freshwater >... | reverse complement strand
GCTTGCAGGGTCTCGGTCGCATTCTCGGCTGCCATCTGTACCAGCTCGCGCGGCTGACCCTCCTTGGGGACGAAGAACTCCACTTTTTCGCCGCCGCGCCGGGAGCGCAGCCACTGGCTGATGATCCGTGCCTCTTCGATCTCCTGGGGCAGCATCACCTGCTGCGGGATGGTGGCGGCTTCAGTATAGAACTGGGTAATGAACTGTTCCATCACTTCGGTATCCGCTTCATCCTCCGTGCCTTCGAGGATAAAGTACTCCCGTCCGATCAGCTTGCCACCGCGGATAAAGAAGATCTGCACGCAGGCTTCCCCGTTGCTGCGCGCCATGGCGAGCACATCCGAGTCCAGGTAATCGGTCGCAAAGACGATCTTCTGCCGCTCGATAATGGATTGAATGGCTTTGAGCTGGTCACGCAGAGCGGCTGCCTTCTCGAAACGCATTTCCTCGGAGGCTTTTTCCATTTCCTTTTGGATCCGGGCAGTGACGCCTTCGCTGTGCCCGCTCAGGAAATCCATCAGGTCCGCGATCATCTGGCGGTACTGGATCTGGGACGCCGCGCCAATGCAGGGCGCCAGGCACAGCTTGATGTCGTAGTAAAGACAAGCGCGTTTGTCCATCCCGGTGATGTCGCGGTCACAGGTCAGGTAGGGGAAGATGCGGCGCAGCACGTCCAGGGTTTGGTAGACCGCCCAGGCGGATGTGTACGGACCGAAGTACCGCGAGCCATCATCGACCATTTGCCGCGTCACCGTAACTTTGGGGAAGGGGTCAGCCCAATGGATCTTGATATACGGATAGCGTTTATCGTCCTTCAGGCGGACGTTGTACTTGGGGCGGTGCTTTTTGATGAGGTTCATCTCGAGGATGAGCGCCTCAAGTTCCGACCCGACGACGATCCACTCGAGATCGGCGATCTCCCGTACAAGCCGCCGCGTCTTCGCGTCGTGACCGGTATCCGCGTGAAAATAAGAGCGGACGCGGTTCTTTAGACTGATGGCTTTGCCGACGTAGATAATTTTCCCCTCGCCATTTTTCATCAGGTAACAGCCCGGTTTTGCGGGCAGGGTGGCAAGGATGCCTTGAAGTTTCTCTGAAATCTCCATGGAACGTAATTTTACTGCAAGTAGAACGTTTGTGTTACTTTCGGAGGTCACGGACATTTGTTTGCTCCCGGGATTGAACCCTTACTATCAATGAGATATAATTCCGCCTGATTTCAGGGTTCTTTACTCTGAAAACGCAGAGATAGTGAGGAGATATAGGCATGTCGAAATACTTTTTATTCGTAGTTGTTCTTTTCCTTGTCGGCTGCGCAAACATCAGCCCCATGACCGACACAGCATCGCCCCCGACAAACATTCCCACTGATATTCCCACCAAGACAAAGGTTCCCACCTCCGCTCCATCCTCTGAAGTCACGGTTGGAGTTGTGGTTGTGGATGTCTTGAATATTCGCGAAGGACCCGGCACATCCTTTCCAACGGTCGGCTCACTCAACAAGGATGAGAAATTTTATATCCTTGGGGAAAGGATAAACAACACCAACAACAAATGGCTGCTCATCAGTCTATCTGATAACTCGTTTGGTTGGGTTGCCGGGGATCAAAGTTTTGTTACATTCCAAAAGGAAACTGTCGATTTCAATACCTACTCGACCTGGCAAAAAAATAAGGCAGCCGCGCAATCGGTATTGGCTACGTTTACAGCCAATCCATAGTCGACCTTAAACCTGAAGCATTGCACGAGCTCATCAACAAGAAGACCTCCTGCGAGGGAGGTCTTCTTCCTATTTACCAGAGGGCGGTGTTCGATCCGGCCCGATGTAGAGAGGCATGTCCGCCATAAAATAGGCATGCTCGTACGCCGTATCTGCGCCGCATTCGCCGGCAATTGGGTTGACCAGGCCGTTTGCATTCGTATCGATCCCATGGACAAGGTCGTTGCCGAGGACTGATAACTGCGCGATGATTGGTTCCATATCGGAACCCATCGGCGTTTCGTTAAGTTGTAACGCCAGCCGCAGGATTTCATTGGTCCAGCCATCCATGTTTTGGAGGCAAACCTGTACATTTTCGCTGTACATACGGATATTCGGCGTAGAATCTGCGGCATCTGCTGCGGATTTTGCGTACAGGGCAGTTTCCTGAAGATAGCCGAGGTGATCTTCCCCATTGGAGAGACTGCCGTATCCGTCGCCTGGATCGTCTACATTGCCATCGCCGTCATGGTCCAGATACTGATTGCTCACGTTTCCTACGATCTGGTTAAGGACCTCTTCGGTCCTCTTGCGAAGAACAGTTTCATCTCCGGCTTCAAATGCCTGGACAATGCCCTGATACGCCTGGTTCAGGTCATCTCCATTGATGGACTTGTTTACATAATCCCCGCTGTAGTACCAAAGGTTCTGCATCAGAGGTCCTTCGTCGGGCGTTTTATCGTACGCGACGATCACATACCGAATGTATTCCAGTGTCTGGGGAGGAAAAACCGAGGAATAAATGACCTGACCCGTCGGGGAAGAGATCGCGACGCCATTTTGTTCCCTGGTGATCTGTACCTGACTGTAATTGCGGAGTAGATTGTCCTGACCTGGATCGTTGAACTCCAGAGTCCCAACGCCAGAGGCGCCATAGGTGATGGAGCCAATATCCCGGACCGCCTCACCGTCATTTCCGATCAGCCAGACCTGATAATGAGTCCCATCTTCCGGTCGGGGTATGTTATTGTTCAATCTCAGGGAAATACTATCCATGAAGAAGTTGAAATCATCGAAGCGCACCCTGCCAACCGGGATGTTCGTGTCCACAGACGGAGGGGTCGCTACGGCTGTCTGGCGAGGGGGACCGATAAATTGATAGATCAACAGCGCCAGGATCAAGGCAATGACGATTTCCGCGCCGATCCGGAGCCAGTTCCTTGAACGGCTCTTTTCAACTCCGGGATTTGCCTGCTGACCGTCTTCCAGGGCCTGGCGGGCGATTTTCGCCATACGAATGGTACCGGGCGATATTGTCTGGCCACTGAAGATTGCCGTAAATTCATCTGCCAACTCGCCCGCACTTTCATAGCGCAGCGCCGGGTTTTTGGCAAGTGCACGATCGAGCAAGGCCCGTAGATCCGGAGAGAGTCCCTTGATTGCGGGCGGCGGCTCATTGATGTGTTTCATCAACATGCCGAAGGTTGTGTCCGCCTGAAAGGGAACGGTGCCGGCGAGCATCTCATAAAGCACGATGCCAAGAGAATAAATATCGGTACGTTTATCGACTTTTTCGCCGCGCGCCTGCTCGGGACTCATATATGTCGGTGTGCCGCTCACGGAGCCGGCCGTCGTCAGCATGGTGGAATCCAGGAGGCGAACCAGGCCGAAGTCCGTCAGGATCGTTTCCACATCCACCGGGAGAGGTTTCCCCAGTTCAATGGCTTCCGACTGGGAGCGCAGAAGGATGTTTGCGGGCTTGATGTCGCGATGGACGAGACCCTTCTCATGAGCGTAATCCAGCGCGTTGGCAATGGATTTGAGTATATGAGCCACGGCACCGATGGGCAGGCGCTGGTCGTTATTGTGCAGCTTTTTCAGGTACGCCGCCAGAGATGGCCCCGGTATGTATTCCATGACGAGATAGGGGGATTCATCGATGAAAGCATACTCAAACATCCGAACAATATTTGGATGCCGCAGGGTCTCGATCACTTCAGCTTCCCGATGGAAGCGGGCAAGTTGATCTGAATCCTGTTCGAGCAGCCCCCTCATTACTTTTACCGCCACCTGCCCAAATGACGCGTGTGTCCCCGTGTAGACTTCAGCCATGCCTCCTCGAGCTATCAGGCTATGGATGAGGACCTTGCCGAGCGTTTTTCCTGCCCAGTCTGCCATGCGCGAAATTATAACCGAGAATAGAGGCGGGTATAATCTCGCCAGTATTTCAATCGAGGTGAATGTGACAAACTTACTGGAAACGCAGGTGGGACGCCTGTTACATGAACGTGGACTAAAACTGGTGCTGGCTGAATCCTGTACCGGCGGGCTGCTGGGCAGCCGTATCACCGATGTGCCGGGTTCCTCAGAATATTTTCTGGGCAGCGTTGTGGCATATGCCTATGAAGCCAAAGCAGAGTTGCTGGGTGTTTCATGGGATACATTGAACACAAAAGGCGCAGTCAGCCCTGAGACGGTCCTTGAAATGGCGAAAGGTATCCGCGACAGAATGAAGGCGGATATTGCCATCTCCGTCAGTGGGATCGCGGGTCCCGGCGGCGGAACTCCGGAGAAGCCGGTGGGCACAACCTGCATCGGACTGGTTGCCGGGAACGGAGAATGGGCAAAGATCTTCCAATTTTCCGGTGACCGTCAGGAAAACAAGATCTTCGCGGTGAATGCCGCCCTGAAATTGCTGCTGGATTATTTGCAGGGAAATCAGATTTAACGAAAGAAACTGCCTGAAAACGCGGTGACTCCCACCCCGGCAGCCGGGTCAGTCATCCTTCAGTCATCCTACAGTCATCCTTCGCTCATCCTATATCCATCCTATAGCGCGCCCGATTTCGTCCAAAACGAACTGTCACTGCGTGTTTTGAAAAAATCCTTTTCATCTGTGGTTAAAGCAATTTTTCAAACAGTTTCTAAAAATAAATGCAGAGTCTGGCTGATCGCGTGGGATCCTGGTTTCCGTCCCGACAAGTTTTCAGGCGCTCTCGAAGCAAAAGCACCTCCCGATCTTCAGGAGGCGCTTTTGCTTCGAACGAATTCCGGTCTTATCCCTGTGCGAACGTGTCGATGAGCAGCTTGAAGTTGCCGCCGACCGGGTACAGGATGGGACAAGTACAGCCGCGTTTCTTATATTCTTCCACTTTTGCTCTTGCCTCCGCAGGCGTCCCCGAGGCAGTGATGCGATGGACCAGGTCGTCGGGCACAAGATGTTTGGCTTTGTTGATCTGTTCCTTCGTGGCGGGCCAGCCCAGGGTGGCTTGAATTTCCTGAATGACACTTTCTGAAACGCCCGAAGCTTTGGCAATGTGCGGCTGCTGCGCAAGATACTGACAGAGCAACTCCTTCGTATATTCGATTGCCTGGTCATGATCTTCGTCCACAGAGCAGACGATCAGTTGCGGGCGGTCGAAGTCTTCCATCCGGCGGCCCGATTTCTTCAGGCCCTTGTCCAATAATTCCAGCGCATTATCGTTGTATTCAGGCGGAACACAGTAATTGAGGACGACTCCATCCGCGATCTCTCCCGTCAGTTCCATCATCTGATCGCCGGTCGCGCCGATCATGATCGGAACGTGACGCGGCTCCCGGCGCCCATGGACCACATCCAATTCGATGCCTTCCACCTGATGGAATTCCCCATGGAACGTGACCCGTTCCATGTTCAGCAGGCGGCGCATCACATCAACCGTCTCGCGCATGGCGGTCAATTGTTTGCGGCGTTTGATGCCGACGTTACTCGCCAGCGGGTCCCACCACGCGCCGATGCCGCAAATGATGCGATTGGGCGCCAGATCGTCCAGGGTCAGAAACGTAGCGGCAAGCAGACCGATGTTGCGCGTCCAGTTGTTGATCACGCCTGACCCGACTTTGATCCGCTCGGTGACCGCCGCGTACGCCGCCATCGGGACGATCGCATCCCGGACCAAACGCGACTCTGCCTGCCAGACGGCTTCAAAGCCATGTGCTTCGGCATAGCGCGCATACTCCAATCCATCTCTGAGATCATGTGAGTCCTGCAGGTATAACGCTACTCTCTCCACGTGTGACTGTCCTCCATATCGGTCAATGCAATTATTTAGCTTTTCGAGCTTCGTGAAATCTTTTGTTGATCCAGTAATAAATGAATATTGATAATAATAGTCATTATACCTGAAAGCGGATTTGGGGCTTTTCTGTTGACTATGCAACTTTATCGCTGCGATTAGGAATCCTTGCACGAGTAATGAGGAATATTATCCGGAGTGATTATGAACATAATCACTATAAAGTAGAGAATAGTCGTCCTATACTGAGAGCAGGTTTTTGACAAAACTCTGTTTATCCGGATAGGAGATGTGCAATGACTCACCGTAGTGTCAAACCAAAAACAAAACCCTTGCGTGGCATTGAGAACTGCCAGGTCGTCGAGATCGGGGTTGAGAAATTTGCCGAATGTTTACAGCAGGGGCCGAGTACATGCTCGTATGCACTGCCGTTTGGATATTGCTTCCTGTGCACAAATCCACGTTTGGATGAGATCATTGCGAATACAAAGAAAGTCCCTGGCTTTGTGGGAGCTCTGAAACATTAATCTGGGCAGGCTTGAAAATCAGTGAAATAAAAAACTGTCTCCGGAAACGGAGACAGTTTTGTTGTTGAAGAAGATTTGGCTTAGAGCGCCTGCAGCCGCTGCCACATCTGAGGTGCATGCTCGCGCGAGCGTGCCGCGATCCGCTCCTCGTCCATCGACAGGATCTTCTTGCCCTGCATCAGGATCTTGCCTTTGCAGACTGTCGTGTCGACCGTCGCGTCCACGAGGCCAAAGATCAGGTGACCAAGGAAGTTCGCTTCGCTGAGCACCGTGGGAGGCTGGTAATCCATGATCGCCAGGTCAGCCGGACGACCTTCGGCGAGTTCTCCCAGGCGAATGCCGAATTGGCGTTCGCAAATCTCTGCATTGTTTTCCAGCAGGAGCTTCGGCATTTCCAGGAAAGCGACCCGTGGATCGTGATTGGCAAGTCTGTGCAGCAGATATCCGCAGCGCATCTGAGACAACATATCCGATGACATGCCGTCGCTCCCCAAGCCGACCAGGATATTTCTCCTGAGCAGGTCGAAGAGTGGAGTCACACCGACCGCGTTGTTCATGTTCGATTCAGGATTGTGGACCACACTTGTGCGAGTGCTGGCGATCAGATCCATTTCTGCTTCGTCGACATGCACGCAATGGATGAAGAGCGACTTCAGACCGGATGCACCCATCTTGTCCAGCCGATGGACGGTCGGCATCCCATACTTGTGGAGCGAGTCTTCCCGGTCTGACAGATCCTCCGCGACGTGGACGTGACATCCCACGCCGGCATCCTTCGCAATGCCAGCACATTTTTCGAGTGTTTCGTCGGAGAGAGTAAAGGAGGCGTGGAGACCCATCATCGCAGCGATCTGCCCATCCCCTTTGCCGATCTTCCTGATGAAGCGCTCGTTCTCTTCGATGCCGCCGCCCATTTCATTTCGATCCGAGACTTCATAGCACAGTGAGGCGCGGATGCCCGCCTGGCGGACCGAGTCCTCGATCAGGTCCAGGGAACCATCGCGCATGCCTGGAGAGGCGTGGTGATCGATGACCGTCGTCGTGCCGTTGCGGATGCATTCGATAAGAGGGATCTGTGCCGAAAGGGTAATGTCTTCATCAAGCAAGGCTCGATCCACCTTCCACCACAGGCGCTCGAGGATCTCCACAAAATTGGAGGCAGGTTCCCCCGGGATGGCCATGCCGCGTGCCATGGTCGAATAGAAGTGATGGTGGGCGCAGATAAACCCGGGCAGAACGATCTTGCCCGCACAGTCTACGGCTTCGGCTTTGGGGAAGCGCTGCTTCATTTCGGCGGCATCGCCAACTGCCACGATCTTTTCACCTTCTGTCACAACCGAGCCGTTCCAGATGACGCGAGTGTTTGGACCCAGGGTCACCACAATCCCATTTTCAAATCTTGTTGTCATATTCGATCCTTTCATCAAAGAATGGACTACGTCTATCCTTCGCCATAGAGCGCACAGAGTTCGTTGAGCAAAGTCTCCAGGTTCTCTGTGGTCTCTGTGGCTGGCGCCAGTCTCTTAATTCTCAACTAGGAGCGCAAGTTCTTCCGGGCTGCGTTCCCGCAAAGTGATCGCGCCGGTAAAGCACTTCTTGGCGCAGATCGAACAGCCGATGCAGCGCGCCGGGTCGGAGTGCGGCTGACCTTTCTCATCCAACTGAATGGCGAGGTACGGACAGCGGGCGCAGTTTCCACAGGAAGTGCAAAGTTCGTAATTGAAGTCAGAGATCTTCTTGACCGGCGAGAGCGCCATGAAGTCTGTGATCGGATGGGGCTGGGCGATGCCGATCAACTGCTGCATACTCTGGATACCGCGCTCCTGCATCAGGAATGCCGTACCCGACTCCAGGTCCCGGACGATGCCGTAGCCATATTTCGTGGCAATCGTACAGAACTGGACGGTCTTGACGCCGAGGGCGAGGAAGTCCATCGCGGCTTTGTAGGTCATCGGTCCGCCGTTGCCGGAGATCTCGATCCCCTCGGGGACAGCAGTGGCGAGCGTCAGGTAGGAGACCGGCGTCACGCCATCACCGCTCATGCCTGTCACGACGCCCTCTTCCCAAATCCGTCCGATCGCGGGCCGGAACGCCAGAGTGGGGAAGGAATTGGCGAGCGTGATGCCAGCCTTCTTTTTAGGATACTTGTCGAGTACTTTGCGAATGGCTCGCAGGATTGGGACAATGGAGGTGACCGCGGCGGTCAATTTGAAAAGCTTGGGGATATCGGGGGAACCGACTTCCATGATCCAGTCGATGATCTTGGCGGTGAGCGCCGCGTTCTGCGAGACGATGTCGCCTTCCGTGCCATCTCCGCCCTGCGGGCAGGACAGGGAATATTCAATGCCCATCACGCCGCAAGCTTCGAGCTTTCTCGTGTTCGATTGCCAGCCTTTTTTGTCGTTCTCATCGTGAGCAGAAACGGGTCCGCCCGTCGATGCCATGGTCAGGCGATCGGGCCACTTCTTGATCAACTGTTCCACCTCGCGGCAGACCCGGTCGAGCGGGTGACCTGAGACGTTGTCCGCGTTGCCGTAGGTCAGCGCGTTGAATGTGAACATGTACTCGGACGGGATATGGATCGGCACATTATCGAAAGCAGTCTTCATGATCCCGCCCGCCCAGCCGTGCTCGTAGGCTTTGTTCATTTGCTCGAAGCCATCCGTCAGTGGAGAGGCGGAGAGCAGGTAGGGTGAGTGAATTTTCCGTCCGAAGAAATCTGTTTCGAGCGAGACAGGCACGGGATTGTAGCCCGGCATCGCAAAATAGGATTTGGTGGATTTCTCGACTTCAGGCTTTGCCTGTTTCTTCAGGTAGGCGTCAATTTCAAGGGCAGTGTTCTTACCCGAGGCGACGGCTTCCACAACTGTGGTGGGACCATTCGAGATGTCGCCTGCATAGAAGAGTCCCTCTGCCTGTTCGCGCGCCACGTACGAACGCATCCCGATCGCCATGACAACCGTGTGGATATCCGTTCTGACGCTCTCGCTGCCATTCACGTCGCGGATATTGGCGGGCTTGAAGGGCTGACCTTCAGGCAGCTCAACCTTTTTCGTTTCGATCCCGGAAACGCCTTTGCCGTCCGTTCTGATCTTGCTGATGCGGATGCGGCCATTGATCTCGATATCATGCTCGACCAGTTCCTGCCGTTCAGAAGCAGTCAATGGCATTTCGGAGAGCTTCTCGAGCATGAACAATTCGACATGAGCAGCGCCGCGTTCTTTGGCGGTAATGGCACAGTCCACCGCGGTTGCGCCACCACCGATGATCGCCACGCGTCCATCAAATTGATATGCCTGTTTATTCGACAGCAGGTCGACCATCTTAATGGCAAGGTTTTCATTTTCAATGCCGAGTTCGATGGGTTTCCAGAGACCTGTCGTGATACAGACCGCATCGTAGCCTTGCGCGAGCAGCTGCTTCGGGTCTTCGACCTTCACGCCGGTTTTCGCGGAGAGGGCGCCGAGGGAAAGCAAAAACTCGATATCCGATTGAACCACATCCTTGTCCAGGCGCTGATCGGGGATCAGGTTCATCATGCCGCCGAGGGAGTCGCGGCTCTCGAAAATATCCACCGCGTAGCCAAGCTGTCCCAACGCGGAAGCAGCTCCCAGCCCTGCGGGCCCGCCGCCGATCACTGCGATCTTTTTTCCATTTGGAGTGGATATCGAAAACCCTGGAATTCCCCCGAGCCGTTTTGCCATTTCCACGAGCGTTGCCTGAACCTTCGGGATGTTGATCGATCCATCGAACTTCTTCCGGGAGCAAGCTGCCATACAGAAGCGATCCGGGCAGACGAGACCGCACACGCCACCCAGCGGATTGCTGCTCATGATCTCCGCCGCCGAACGTTTGATATCCGATGGATTTCCCACGCGCGCCGCCATTATGAAGTCGAAGGGCGAGCAGTTGACCGGGCAGGCATTTTTGCAGGGTTTTTCCTCACAGTATTCACATCTGAGCAATTCCGCCTGGAGTTGGTGTTGGGTCATGATCCTTGAATCTACAGCGCCGTTCTTTTGCATGGAACACCTCGATTGGAAAAGTGAGTTGGATTTTTTGTGTCAAAAATCACGTATTCATTATATAGCAATTGTCAGACAGATCCGAGTGAAAAAACTCAGTATCCGAACGGTGTTATGTCATATTAAACAGTATAGTCAACTTTCAACCTTACGAAGGTTTTGCGAAGCGCCCCAAAGTAAAGCGGAGGGGGCTAACCTTCGCAACGCTGCAAAAACAAAAAACTCTCCCACGTGGAAGTACCATGATGGGAGAGTTAAGGTCTGAATTTAGCTAGTCTGCTCTACTATGGAATGCTCGGCAGTTCAAATTGTCGAATGAGTTCAAGATCCTCCGGTAAATCCAGATCCAATCCAAGGGAAGGCAGGTTGACGATCTCGAGCCGGGCCCCGGCTTCCGTGGCGCGCTGACAGTGACGTTGGAAGGAGTTCTCGCCAAAATCATACTCAATCAAACCTGACGGTGAGATCAACAAGGCATTCGTACCGGTTCCATGCCGGTCCGGGGCGATGACCACGGTGGGTGGTTCTCCGGCACGCTCGATCAAGGCAAGGATGTCATCACTGGTGACGAGAGGGAGATCGGCTGGCAAGATCAGGACGGCACCGGTTGCATAGACCTGTGCAACGACAGTGGCGCGCTTCAAGGCTGTATTCAATTCCGGCTGGCCATCTTCACGGACGGTGCGTGCCCCATAGTTGCGCGCGATCGTCAATGCATGCGGATCGCGGCTAATGACCAAAATCTCTTCCACTTCTTTCAATTCGGAAAGTGTCTTCAGTGTATTTTGCAAAAGGGAGCGATTGAGATCTGTCCTCTCGTCCTCAGACAGCGCACCAGCCAAACGCGACTTGCCGCGTCGTAAAGGCTTTACAGGGACAATTGCCCAAAGTGTCATAGCTCAGCCTCGATGAAGTTCAGTACCTCTTGAGCCAGTCGGCTTCTATCGTTCAGATCCTTCATCAATGTGTTGGTTATCATTGTACTCATATTTAAACTTATCTCTCCTTTCAGTTGCTCATCAATCTCATCTAAAACAAACCCGCTTGCCAAATCACAATAATGATCTGCAACAGCCAGCGCGGATGGCTCGATCCCCAGTTCGCGGAACATCTTCGCCGCGGGACCTTTGACCGTTTGTCCCCCAATGATGGGGGAGATGGCAACAACAGGTTTCTCTATTTTTTTGATGACTTGCAGGATTGGGTCGATACTTACCCATGGATTCGACGGACAAATGATCACTGCCTCCGCAGACTGGAGCGCCTCACGCGCCCCTGGAGCGGGTTCCGCTATATCGACTCCCTCAAAGCGAAAGCCTTTCACGCCCGGCTCACAGCGACGGTGGACGAAGTATTCCTGAAATGCAAGATCACCTTCCTCCGTTTCGACAATGGTCCGCACCGCCTGATCAGACATTGGCAGGATCGTCTGTTCAACCCCCCAGGCCTTACAAAAATCTTTGGTGATTTGCGATAACGTTTGCCCCTCGTTCAGCCGCCGCGTCCGCTCGAGATGCGTCCCCAGGTCCCGGTCGCCCAAGTTGAACCAATTGGGTCCACCGAGTTTCGCGGCGTTCCCGATGACGTTCCACGTTTCGTGCACGCGCCCCCAGCCTGTTTCGGGATTTGCCAACCCTGCCAATGTATAGCAAACCGTATCCAGGTCAGGACAGATATACAAACCGTAATGCTCAAAGTCATCGCCGGTATTGACGATGATCGTGAGATCTTCAGGAGGGAGTGATTGAGCGAGGCCGTGAGCAAACTTCGCACCACCGACTCCGCCCGCCAGGGCAACAATTTTCAATTTATGCTGCTCCAGCCGCCGGGGACGGCGGCGTTTATGGTTATCGTGCGCCGTCCCCGGCGGCGCACGGAGCATCTATAAAAATAAAGAAATATCACTGATCTCTTTTCGCTCACGTGCGGTTGGATTTTCATCTGGATACCCAATATAGAACATTGTCTGTGGTTCCCACTTCTCCGATAATTCCAACGTCTTCCGAATCGTCTCCTGTGTAAACAAGGGCGAGCAGACCCAGACGCCGCCCAAGCCTTCCGCATGCGCGGCGAGCAGTAATTGCAATCCCGCCGCCGCAACCGATTGGACTGCCATCATCCACTCAGCGTGCTGACGCTTTTCGTCGGGATAGGAATCCATTTCGCTCATGTCTAGGCACAACAGGATCGCCACCGGCGCGGACGTGATCCGTTCCTTCGAGCGCTTGATCATGGCTTGTATTTTCTCAGGGGGTGCACCATCTCGAGCCAGGTCGCGTTCGAAATCCTGAGCCATTGCCTCGGCAAGACGCGTTTTGGCGGCTTGATCCGTCATGACCACAAATCTCCACGGCTGACGATTGTGCGCGGAGGGCGCATACGTTGCAGTGGAGAGGATAGCCTGTAGAACGGCATCAGGCACCGGGTCCTGTCTGAAGCGGCGGATCGAATGGCGGGTCCGCAAGAAGTTATGCAAATCAACTGCTATGTAAGTCAAAGTGGGTTGGTCTGACACGGAAGATGATCCGTTGTTGCCCGGGTGGAATTTTGTAGGATATCCCCTTATATTTGAAGGAGAGGGCGTTGATATGTTCATCTGCACCTTCTCTTGTATAACTGACGACTTCCCCACGCATGCCGAGATAACGATAGGGATTCGTCGGATCCTGAATGGTCATCGCAACTTTAGGACGCGCCTTCATATTGCGGTCTTTGGCGCGACCTTCGGCGGTATTGATCAATATATGCTCGCCGTCTGCACTAAACCAAACAGGCGTGACCTGTGGCGAACTATCGGGCATCGTGGTCGCCAAATAAAGAAAAGCTTTCGAGTCGTCACTGAGAAGATCGAGAAATTCTTCAGGAAAATTCATGGACTTACCACCATTGGGTTCGGAATGTAGAGTATGTACATTTCTTTGTGAAAACTTTTGATGATTTGAACATCATCTTCGGTGCACCCAAGCAAAAGTTTGATCTCTGCATCGCGTTTAAGTGTATCAAACGTGCATAAGATTCCTGTTAGCGTTTTGGCACTTTGCTTGTTCATTACTGAGTTTAACGAACCAAGCCACACATCTATTCCGCCTCCATCGCTGGCGGTTGTGTTTTCGAGATAGCCGTAGTCGAGTGGATAAATTAAGTCGGGATAGCGGGGATGAGGTTTTCCTTTGGGCCGGTCGATGATGATCGAGTGGGTCACGAGCAATTCACTCATACCCTGCCAGAAAGAGATGTCAGGCTTCATAGATAGTTCTCAGGTATTAGCTTAGCGGAATAGGTCTTGTTCTTTGGGGCGAAGCAGCTCCGGAAGCGATCCTTCACGCAGCGGATAGGGAAACCCGCGCACGTGAACGACCGGCGTGCCTTCTGCTGCCTGCCCCATCACGAGGGAAGCGGCTGCAGCAAGTTCATCTGCGACTCCCACCTGTGTAATGCGCAAGGCAAACCCGAAGAGATCAGGCTGACCGCGCAGATCCTGCAGCCCGGGCATGCCTGCGATCCCGATCGCGACGCCGACGGTTCCGTTCCGCCAGGCGCGCCCATGGGAATCGATGATCAGGATGCCAGTTTGTTTCCCCGTTCTGGACTCGATCTCTTTCCGGATCATCTCTGCCGAGCGGTCTGGCTCCGCGGGAAGGAGCAGGACCCACTCCTCAGTCCCATCACCTTCCCCCGCGACATTGGAATGATCGATGCCCGCGTTTGCGCACACAAATCCAAGCCTGTGTTCGACAATGATCGTCCCTGCCCGTGTACGCAATACTTCGCTGCTTTCCTGGAGGATGAGCTCGACGATGCGCGCATCTTTCTCCGTCTGCCCGGCGAGGTCAATGGCACGCTGCGAGGGCGTGACGGTCATCAGATTGACAACACGCCCTTCCGCTTTGGAAACGATCTTTTGTGCAAAAACAAGGATGTCATTGTCGGCGAGCGTGAGGCTGTTTTCCTGAAGCGCGTGGACAATAATATCCGCCAGGTGATCGCCGTGGCGGATGATGGGAATGCCGGAAAGGGGGGTAAGGATCAGTGACACTGGATACTGAATATTGACATACTGATTACTGCTTACTGATGTTGCGCGCCCGTGATCTTGATCCCCGCATATGTGGAACCATATTGCTTGTTGATATAAATAAGTACACTTGTGAGTCCTTCCACAACCACAGAGTTCTCGATCGGACCCGCATCCCAGCCTGTCAGCCCGGCGGCTTCCACGAGCGTCAGGACCTCAGCGCGCGCTTTTTTGCTAGTGCCTGTCACCAGCACGTCACATTCGATCTCTTCTTCATCCAGCAAAAGCTCGTGGGAAATATTCTGGAACGCAGCAACGACCTCCACATCCTCCCCGAGGATTTCCCTGGCTTCCTGCGCGGCAGATCCCGCGGCGGGCATCTGTACCTTGCTCACTTTTGGCGGGACAAGCGGAACGGTAACATCAACAAACAGCTTACCCTTGAGAGCATCTTTTACATCTTCCAGCGTCTCACGATGTCCCGCGTAGGGGACCGTCAGGACAATGATCTCTGCCTGTTGGGCGGCTTCCAGATTCGTGGTGCCCACCACCGAGGACGAACCTTCCAATAATTGGATAATTTCGGACGCGGCTTTGATGGCTTTTTCCGAAGAGCGTGAACCGATCAAAACACGATACCCTGCTTTTGCCCAGCGATAGGCGAGACCTTTCCCTTCCTTTCCTGTGCCACCCAGGACAGCAATTGTCAGCATTAGCGAGCCGTTCACCATAAGAGCCTCCTCCTGCAAAGCCTTCCCATTCTTTTGATAACTTTTATAAAAACCTTTTCAGTCAATCCGAAGGACGCGTTCAACAGGAACGCGATCTTCCGACTCTCACGCGCTCAGCACACTAGCCTAATCCGAACTGGTTGGGATGGGGAAGCTTGAACCCGTCTGCGCCGATCTCTTCAATGGCATAGTAGGCTGCTTCACGCACTTCGGGATCTTCACCATATATGCCATGATAAAGTGCACTGATGATGCCTTCATTTGCCACACGCTTAAGATAGGGGAGCGCTGCCAGCCGCTCTTCCGTATCACCAAGTCTAAAGGCGCTGAGCAGAACATCGGTTGCTGGTCCGCCGCGCGGGACACCCATTTTTTGTTTCCCCGCGAACTCGATCAGCCAGGGAGATTCGGAAGGTGTTGCGAGCTCGTGCGGCACGCGCGGATCGATGTTTTGCATTTGCTCCAGATACTGATTGGCAAGGTTACGGACGGCCCATTGGTCGTCTTCCACCTGCATGTGTTGAAGCATTTCCACTGCCCAGGGTTTCCCAACGCGCGACAACCCGTGGACGACTGCGCGGCGCAACATAATGTCTTCCAGGGTCGCACCTTCCCGCAGCATGGCGTGGCCCTCGAGTGGATCGTTTGCCAGTGCCTCGGCGGCGGCGCGGCGCAGTTCTTCATCGCCCTGTAACAAGGCACGCGCCACGCCTTCCAGTGATTTCTCTGTTCCTATCGCGACCAGCGCGAGACAGACTGCCCGCCGGACCGCGCCCACGGGCGCCTGCATCAATTCCTCAAGCGCATCGATCGCTTTGACATCTTTCAGCGCGCCGCTTCCCAACGCAGCCAGCGGAATCAGCTCGAACGATCGGGAGCTTAGCAGTTGGCGGAAAAGAGTTCCAGCGCCGGGATCGCCGCTGGTGACAAAGGCTGCCATTGCCTGCCCGCGCAGACCCAATGGCTGGCCCTCGGCTTGCAGGATCGTCAGTAGACTTGCAAAAGCTTTGGCGCGCCAAGCAGCCTCTTTGGGGGCATCCCGCAGCCAGCGTGCCACAATAAAGACATGACTGTGAAGTGGCAGATCGGATTCCTTCAACAGGGCGTCCGCCGCTGCTGAGGCATCTCCGCGTGCAGCCAGATAGTGCAGGGATAGTGTCTTGCCATCCCAGTCCGGAAGTGACAGCAGCGTGGTGGAGGCATTGTTGTCGCCAATTGCCTGACCGGCCAGGTAACCGTTCAAAACCGGATGAAGGAAACGCATCCGGTTGTTCGGATGTGAGACCAGCAGTCCGCTATCCACCATTTTGCTGAGCAAGCCGTAGCTCGGCACAGCTTCCTTGGCTTTTGACTTTTTGATCTTGATCTTTTCTGAATTGGCAGGCTGGGCTTCTTCGCCCTCTGCTGTTTGTGCGTCAGTCTCTTCTGTGTTTTCGAGGGGTTTATCTTCGACAATATCATACTGTCGTACCCATGAGCGTGCCTGGCGTGGATCGAAGACCGGCTGTGAGGTCAGCATAACCTGCATGGCGAGCAATTCGAGCGCCGCGACCGGCGTCCCGCTGGGAGCGATGCGCCTGACATGAGTGGCGATCGCATCCAGCACGCGCGGTCCCAGGCTGTCCCCCGCATAGGCACCCCAGACTTTGAGAGTCAACTCCAGGGGTGTCAGATAGTTGTTATCCGTTGTCAGCCAGGTATTGAGCAGGATCGGATCGACCTGTTCCGGTCCCGTTTGTGCCCAGGCTTCCAGTGCAACTGTCTGTGACCACAATTCTCCCCATTGCTGGATAAAGCGCGAACTCCTAAGTACGTCCCATCCGATCAATGCCAGTGGATTGAAGCCCAGGCTGATCAAACCGTTGAGTTGATCAACGCAACCGGTTGTGACGATCCTTACTTTTGGATAGGCTTGCAGCAACGCCTTGAACCAGTCAACGACATGCTGCTGCCCCTGTGGATCGAGTTCATCGAAACCGTCGATCAAAAGCAGTGCCTGGCCGCCCTTCAACGTCTGCTGGACGAATCCCGGCAGGCGCCTCAGGTCGAAGATGGGAGCGTGTTCGCCTGCGGCATTGATAATGAGCGTTGCCGGATCTCTCGTCGAGTCAAAGGGAAGCTGCAGATCGGCAGCGTGATACAAATAGGGAACAGCTTCCGACTCCGAATCCGCATTCAATTTGACTTTGAGATTGGCTGCCATGGAAGCCAGGTGGGCGAGAGCGACAGTTTTTCCTGTGCCCGCTGCTCCAACAATGACTATATTTGACCCGCCCGCAATCGCTTCGGCGACGCCGATGGTCGGCGCGCGGTACATCGCGGCAAGTTCGGGCCAGGCTGGCATGTAGGGAAGTGTTTGTGAAATAATATCTTCCTGAATGCCGATCACACCGGGTTCCACACGTGGAGGTGGAGCGACGAGGCGTGGTTCCTGCAGGATTTCGTCAAGCGAAAAGAGAGAGGAGGCGAGATGCATCCCCTGGGCACGGCGCAGCGTGATCCGGCGATGATTATCTTCCAAGCCACTTGACCGGCGGGTTTGTGCAGCCTGGCGTTGTTCTTTTGCACTCTGGCGTACTTGGGTAAATAAGGGGCGGACGCGGCCCAAAAGCCATACAAAAAGGATGCCGACGGCAAAACCGAAGAGGAATGAGAATGGGTCAGGCGGAAGAGTGATGATCATCTATGATTTCCCTCCATTTTAGGAGGAGGGACCGGTAATGATGTCAGCTAGCATACAGGATTCGTCCGCAGGTGGGACAATGAAACAATTGACTTGTCGAACGAGCGCTTTGTTGTTGTGACGGCGTGATGGTTGTGCCACATGCCTCACAGGAACTGTCGGCGACGGTTGTCACTGCTAGACCACGTTTTTGCTTGCGCAACGCTTCATAAGCTTGTAGCGCTTGGGTTGCAATGTCTGTAACGACAGCCTGGTGCTCCGAATTTAGTCGTTCAAGGCCTTTCCGGAGGGTTTCGCTTTCCTTTGCCAGGTCCTGATTCTGTTCCTTCAAATTCGATTGTACATGTCCCAGGTCATTTTTTGCTGCCTGCACGTCTTCTTCAAGATTCTCCACAGAGAGCATGGCTTCCAACTGGCGCTCTTCCAGGGTTTCCAGATGACGCTTCAAAGAAGCGATATCCTTTTGCAGATCCTGTAATTCCTTGGGATTCTGGACCCGCCCTCCATACAGGCTGGCTTCGGTCTGCTCGATCTTGATGCGTTGTTTCTCGACTTCCGCCTCGCTGTCTTTCAGAGCGCGTTCGGCATCCTTGAATTGGCTTTCCGCCGCCGCGAAACGTTCCAGCGCGCCGCGCAGTTCGAGGTCGTTTTCGAGTGTTTGCTGAATCGTCTTCAAACGTGCCTGGATCTGGTCGATCCGGCTGTCCACCTGTTGCAGACGATACAATCCCAGCGATGCGCTCATAGTTCGATTATACCCTTACGGGCATTAAAATATTACGAAGTCCTTCATTGGGTGGAGATATTATAGTAATTGTAAACTGCCTGTGACATCTCGGCGAAGAGGGCATTTGCCCTATCAAAGACAATCTGCACAGGATGATAGGTATAGATGACAAGGACGTAGTTGCCGCCAGGTGTGTAGACAATACCGGCATCGCTGAAGTTTTGGATCACGCCCGATGCCGCGTCACTGATCCAACCGTGTTTATGAGCGACCTGCGTTCCCTCCGGAACGCCTGCCTCGATCAGGACCCCGATCTTGTCGGATGCCAGGAACGTGACCATTTGCTGACAGATCTCACTATTGATCTTATCAGGGTAGGCAGCGATTAATGCACCACCGCCGCTTTGCGCGCATTGGTAAATGTCAGCCAGCAGCATGCCGATATCTGATGGGGTGGTCTGGTTGAAGGCGTCGGGATCCGTCACCACATCTGTGCGTAGGTTGGCAGGCGTTTCAAACCTTTGTAAAAGCGGACAAGGGAATTCCGGGCTGCAAAAGAAACCGGCCAGGAAGGTGTTCTCCAGCCCGATCTTGCGCATGTCTTCCGTGACAACCAGTGGACCTCTCAGCGCGTCGAGGCCTTCCATCAGGCGGTCCGCGGGGGGATTCTCGGACTTCCGGATCATATCCAGGATCAAAGCGGACGACTGCTCATTGAGCGCATCCGTGCCATATTTGATGAAGTAGGAAACCATGATCGGGATCTTCACCGTGCTGGAGGCGGTAAAGGCAATATCCGGGTTTACTGAAATCAGTTGCGCTCCATCCATGGCAAAGTGGATTTCCTGTCCACTCTGGAGATCCTGCAAATAGACGCCGATGACCCCGTCAAAGCCAGCCCTGCTGATATTTTGTTGGAGCAATATTTCCAGGTTTTGCATGGTCGGGCGAGCCGCCGCAGTGCGTTGAAAGGAAAGCACAACGGTGCGATTGCTGGGCGAGCGCAGGGTATCCTCGATCAAACGTACCGCCCGGTCAATATCAAGGACGACTCCTGGAGTACCGGCTGTAAAGGTCGTACTTCCGGGAACAGGCTGGGCGGGGGTGGGGGGCTCATCGTAACGCGCCGAGATTTCATTCTGCAAATAAGCGCGCAGGCGTTCTTCGTTGACCGTGGAGCTTAACGGGACCTCGACCGGCGTGGGTTCACGATTCCACAAGTAGTTCCAAAATCCACCCCAGAAGGAACCGCCGGTGCGTTCAAGGTCAGCCGCGGCGATCATGCTGTCCATGTCCAATTCAAAGCCGACCACCGAGGGGTCGATGTGGATGATCGCTTCGCCATACTGGACTTCGATGGCTGACGAATAAACCTGCAGCACACGCTCCGAGGCGATCTGCGGTCCAACGCCGCCGACGGCGACACCGGCAATCTTCATTCCAGGTGGATAGTTGTTGCGCTGGCGGCTGTAGCCGATCAATGCAACGATGACCAGCACGACTGCCAGGGATAAGATCGCGATGGATATACCGCGTAAAATGGGGACGGAACTACGGTTCCTCACACTACCTCCGAAAACATGACAAATATCGTGAAAAAGTATAACACACTCAAATTTGTGTTTGTGCTAGAATAAATCTGGAGAAACAGACCCTATAGGTTTTCATGATGCACAGCAACTGGTGATGCAAAGAAGCCTTTAGGGTTTTGCTTTCCTACTCCAAATCTATCCGAGGACAGGAAAATGCTACGCTCTTTTTTCATCTATCTTTCCAAGGCAACCTGGGCGCAGAGACTGATCACGAACTGGGGCTTTGCCTGGCGTATGGCATCCAGGTTCATCGCAGGCGAGACCTGCGCCGACGCGATCCGTGTGATCCGTGAGTTGAATGAAAAAGGCATCAATGCCACATTGGATCATCTGGGGGAACATACCTCCACTGTGGAAGAGGCCGACCGGGCGACCGAAGATATTCTCAACATTCTCAATGAAATCGATCAGGCGGGTGTCAGAGCGAACGTTTCCATGAAACTAACTCAAATTGGCATGGGGCTGGATGAAGAGATTTGCGGCCGAAATTTGGTGCGTATTCTCGAACAGGTCAAAAAGCATGGCAACTTCGTGCGGATCGATATGGAAGATACGCCCTACACAGATACAACGCTTGCCATTTTCTATTCCATGCTGCAGCGTGGCTTCAGCGTAAACCAGGTCGGCATGGTCGTGCAGTCCTATCTCTTTCGCACGGAAGCCGATGTGCGCAAGTTACTTGAATACAACACCCATATCCGGCTGGTCAAAGGCGCATACAAGGAGCCGGCGGATAAGGCGTTTCCGAAAAAAGCGGATGTGGATGCGAACTTCGACCTGTTGACCAAGCTGATAATCGATGCCGCCCTCAAGATCGATGACAACAAGGTCAGCGCAGATGGACGCGTGCCGCCGATTCCCGCCATTGCGACTCACGACGAGAAACGGATTGCATTCGCAAAGCAATATGCCGAAAAAACCGGCCTGCCGAAGGAGGCACTCGAATTCCAGATGCTTTATGGCATTCGCCGCGACCTGCAGGAGCAGCTTGTCAAACAGAATTACCCGGTGCGCGTGTACGTTCCGGTGGGTACTCACTGGTACCCATATTTTATGCGCCGGCTTGCGGAGCGCCCGGCAAATGTCTGGTTCCTTGTTTCCAACTTCTTCAGGAAATAAACACTTTCGCCGCCGTCTTCGGCGGCGAAACTTTTGTGGTAAAACATATCCATGCCACCTCTCGCCCTTGTCACCGGCGCGGCACATCGTTTGGGGAAAGTCTTCGCCCTGACTCTCGCGCAGCATGGATTCGACCTCCTCCTCCACTATCATCGCTCATTGGACGCAGCGCGTCAGACTCAGGCGGAAGTTGAATCCGTTGGAAGGCGCGTCATCTTATCCCAGGCGGACCTCACCGATCCGGCACAGATCCCATCCCTCGTCTCTGATCTCGATTCTCTCGACGTCCTGGTCAATTCTGCTGCCTGGATGGCAAGTGGCAGCATCGACTCGTTCCCACTTGAAGACTGGAACACAGCCCTGGACCTGAACCTGCGCGCGCCGTTCCTTCTTGCACAAGCCTGTGCAAAGAAGATGACCGCCGGCGGGCTGATCGTCAATATCACAGATATAGGCGCGCAAAAGGCCTGGAGCCGCTATCCTTCCTATACCGTCAGCAAAGCTGCGCTCGAATCATTGACCCGGATTCTCGCCCGCGCCCTTGCGCCAAAGATCCGCGTCAATGCCATCGCGCCGGGCTTAGTCCTGCAGTCGGAGGTTGTCCCGGATGAGGAGTGGCAGCGGCTGATCAATCGGATCCCACTCAAGCGTCCTGCCCGAACCGAAGAGGTCGCCTCTGCCCTCGAATTTTTATTGAAGAACGAGTATATTACCGGGCAGACAATTGTTGTGGATGGTGGTTATTCACTGGTTTAGTCCCTTGGAGGAGAACTTTATATGTCTGAAGTGAATGAACTCGCTGAAAAACTAAAATCGGAAGGCGAGAGATTTGTTTCCATTTTTACCGGATTGACAGACGACCAATGGCAAAAGGAACTCTACACCGAAGGCGCCACCTGGACGATCCGCAATGTGCTTTCGCATTTTGTCACCTCTGAGCGTGGACTGCTCAAGCTTTTCGAGAGCATTCGTCAGGGTGAGGCGGGCGCCCCGGACGATTTCTCGATCGACCGCTACAACGCTGCCATGCAGGCGCGGACAGAAAAGCTAACTCCACAGGAATTACTGGAACAGTATAAAGCGATCCGGGCTGACGCGGTCGCCTGGACGACGGGTCTGTCCGAAGCCGATTTGGACAAGCAAGGCCGGCATCCCTTCCTCGGCTTGACTACCATCCGCGAAATGGTCAAGATGTTATACATCCACAACCTGACCCATTATCGTGATATGAAAAAAGTTATTAAAAGCTAAAAGTAAAGGACTTCAAGCGCACCCGGGAAACTCCAAGGAAAGCCACCATGTTGCGCCACTCGTTAAACCTTCGTGTCCCTTCGTGTCATTTCGACTTCGCTCAATGCAAGCCTTCGTGGTAAAAAATGAACCTGCCTCCCTTCAAACTTGAACGTTACTTCGCCAAATACGAATTCCAGACGGAATACCTGCTCTGCACCTCCGACTCTGAATCCATGCCCATTGCGGACCTGCTTGCGATGGAAAAGGATGCGGCCGAAAAATTTCAGCAGGTCTGGCTGGGCTACACCGAATCACAGGGCAGCCTGGCTTTGCGCCGCGAGATCGGCAAACTCTACGAAACGATCCAGCCGAAAGAGATCCTTGTCCACGCCGGCGCGGAGGAGGCGATCTTCATCTTCATGTTCGCGGCGTTCAATGAATATGACCACGTCATCGTTCATTCGCCCGGGTACCAGTCTCTGACGGAGGTCGCCCGTGCCGCAGGTTGTGACGTCAGTCCCTGGCAGGCGCGCGAGGAAAACGGCTGGTCGCTCGACCTGGATGAGCTTCGTCATCTGATGCGGACAAACACCAAAGCCATCCTCCTCAACACGCCGCATAACCCGACCGGCTACTTAATGTCTCGGGCGGATTATGAAGCCGTGCACAAGTTCGCCCAGGAAAGGCAGCTTATGCTTTTTTCTGATGAGGTCTACCGGGAATCAGAGTATGACCCTGCAACTCGTCTGCCCGCCGCCTGTGACCTGGGCGACCATGCCATCTCGCTTGGAGTGACCTCCAAGACGTATGGCCTTGCAGGCCTGCGCATCGGCTGGATTGCCACGAAGAACAAGAAAATTTACGAAAAGATGGCATCCCTCAAGGACTACACCACGATCTGCAGCTCCGCGCCCAGCGAGTTTCTCGCCGAAGTTGCGATGCGAAATCGTGCAAAACTTGCGGAACGTAACATTGGCATCATCAAAAATAATCTCGCGGTCATCGACGATCTTTTTGTGCGCTACTCTGATCTTTTCTCCTGGGTGCGCCCACAGGCAGGTTCGATGGGATTCCCGCGCCTGCTCAAGGGCAACGTGGAAGAATTTTGCGATAAGCTTGTAAAGAAAGCCGGAGTCTTACTGCTCCCCGGCTCCATGTATGATGACTCGCGCAATCACTTCCGCCTCGGACTGGGAAGGAAGAATCTTTCACAGGCAGTTGGAAAACTGGAAGAGTTTCTTCCCAAATAAAAATCGTCATCATTCTTTGTCGTTTGTGCCTGAAAACAAAAATCGTAAATCGGAAATCCTAACTTGAAAAATCTCCTTCGTCTCTCCCGTCCGCTCCACCTGCTCCTTACCGCGCTGACGTATTTTCTTGGCACGAGCATTGCTAATTACCTCGGCAAACCCTTCCGCGCAGACTCCTTCTGGCTTGGGCTGGTTGCTGTCCTGCTTTCGCAGGCGAGCATGAATTTGCTGGTTGAAGTCTTTCGACCTGTCAATGAACCCATCGTCGAAGGCGAAACTCTCAAAGCCCGGCTCATGCTCCGCAACAACGCTCTGTATGTTTCCATCGCCGCCCTCAGTGCAAACGCAGTAATTGCATTTCTTCTCTATAACAACGGTCACCTTTCTGTTTCTGCCTTCTTCTTTGTTTTGCTCTCCCTTATACTGGTTCTCACGTATTCGATCCCTCCTTTTCGTTTTATCAATCGCGGGTTTGGTGAATTTATCCTTGCGGCACACCTGGCGTATGTTGTTCCCTCGATTGGATACATTCTCCAATCGGACGAGACTCATCGCTTTCTGCTGGTGACTGTTCCCCTGACATTCCTGGCTTTTGCCTACTTTATCGTTATGGATTTCCCAGTCTTTGCTGCAGACACGAAATACAACCGCAGTACATTTCTGACGGGCTTGGGCTGGGAGCGTGTTGTACCGTTGCATCATCTTTTCATCCTGCTTACCTACCTTTTCTTTCTCGTGTTGCCGGCTTTCGGTCTATCGCTTTCCCTGCTCTGGCCCGCCTTTCTCACGTTGCCCTTCGCCCTTTTCCAGATCTACCAGCTGCGCAACATTTCCCTCGGTGCGCCAACCAACTGGGTTCTCCTGACCGTGACTGCTCTCTCCGTGTTTGGACTGACCGCTTACTTTTTAAGTCTGACTTTCTGGCTTCGATAGTAGATGTATGCCTGAGTTTTTGACACTTCTGCCTCCCGACGAAGCCCGCGCCCTGCTTCTCGCGCATCTGCTTCGCGACCAGCCGGTCACCGATTCGGAATTCCTCGACGTTCCCTCTGCCCTGGGGCGCGTCCTGGCGGAAGACATCCGCGCGCCGCATCCCTTGCCGGATTTTCAACGCTCCACCGTGGACGGCTACGCGGTCCACGCGGGGGATACGCATGGAGCCAGCGATTCATTGCCCGCCTACCTCAACTTGATCGGCGAGGTCCCAATGGGAGATACACCCACGTTCAAGATCGAGGCGGGTCAATGCGCGTTGATCCACACCGGCGGGATGTTGCCGGATGGGGCAGATGCCGTTGTGATGTTGGAATATAGCCAGACCTCCCAGGTCGCTAAAGATCTGGGAGGTCTACCATCTGAGATCGAAATCTTCCGCGCCGTGGC
>Ga0105092_10000304_pt1 | contig 25152 bp, 30 predicted proteins | sample PPLLak2March2015_FD_87021 | JGI IMG/M metagenome (GOLD analysis project Ga0105092, IMG submission 87021) | Freshwater sediment microbial communities from Prairie Pothole Lake near Jamestown, North Dakota, USA - PPLs Lake P7 Core (1) Depth... | ecosystem: Environmental > Aquatic > Freshwater >... | reverse complement strand
TGGGCACGACAGTCACGACGGCGACTACTACGACAAGGACGATGAGGAATGCGAGGCGACAACTTCCACCTCGGTGACTACTTCGACTACCTCGACCACCTCACCGACCACCTCTTCGACAGCACCGACGACGACACTGCCCGAAGAGACAACGACGACCGCAGGGTCCACCACCACCACGGCGAACCAGACCACCACATCCGTATCAAGCACTACCACGGTGCCTTCATCAGGTTCTCTGGTCACGACCACGACAACGACCCTCCCTGCACCGAAACCCACTGAGTGGAGTTGGAGTGTGGAGTGCGGCATCGTGTTCGTGGACTTCGGGTATGCCATCGACGCAGTGGAACTGGTAGTAGTCGGAGACTTTGAGGCGTTCTATCGCTTTGAGTATCCGGGTGCCTATGGCGTGCTTGTGACCGAACCCACCCTCATCGACATAGTGCCCATTGCTGACGGCAACCACTTCCCGGTGCCCGACTCAGCCCGAGTGCTGATAGAGCCATGCAGTGTGGTCCCACCGGACACCCCATCCACTGTGACCCCATTGCCCACCCTGGTGCCCGACCCAGGGGCACCAACCACGCCAGCGGGGGACGGTGAACTGCCCTTCACCGGGATAGGTGACCACCTCGACACCATCGCCTTCATCACCCTGGCAGCGGGAGGACTGGTACTCCTGTTCGCACGGGGCATGAAGCCCGACAAGGTGGAGGCCGAAGATGCGTGAGGGCATACCCATCCGGGACCAGGCAGAAGCCCGAGTGGTGGAACAACCCAAGGCCACACCCGGTGTGTTCTTCGTGGACTGTGAAACCACTGGCCTGATGAACCACCATGAGGTGTGGGAGGTGGCGCTCATCTTGCCCAACGGGGAGGAACATGAGTGGCAGTTGCCGATCAACAGCATGACCAGTGCTGACCCGAAGGCATTGCAGATAGGTGGGTTCCTCGACAGGTACGACTCGACCCGTGCCGTGCCCCACGATGCGTTCGGGAAGATGTTCACCAAGCTGACCTGGGGACTGCATTGGGCGGGGGCTGTGCCGTCGTTCGATGAGACACGTATCAGGCGCATCATCGAACAGGCCGACTATTACGGCATGCAGATGGGGCCGGGTGTCAACACGGGTGGGCTGTACCTGCCCCCCAACTGGCACTACCACCTCATCGACGTGGAAGCCCTGGCCGTGGGGTTCCTTATCGGTGAGAGCCAGTATGAGCTAGTCCTACCCTGGGATAGCACACACCTGGCCGAGGCAGTGGGCGTGGACCGGGACGACCCTGCCTTCGCCAAGCACACAGCTATTGGTGATGCACGATGGGCACGAGCCATCTACCTTGCAGTGATGGAGCGCAGGCCACCCGAGAAGGAAGAGCCGTTTTGATAGGAGAGAAGCCGAAGCCAAGCGACAACAAGCTGTACCCGTACAAGCACTACGGGATGGCGACCGTGCGATGCCGCAACTGCGGGGAGATGGGCAAGACCAACCAGCGGCTGGTGGGTAGGGCCAAGCTCATCGACATGTGCGGGGAGTGCAAGAAAAACCCTGATCGAAATTCGATCAAGAGATAGGAGGATAGGGATGGGAACCAAGCTGAACCACACCTGCTCATGCGGGGATTCGTTCACTGCCGAGGCTGACGACCACGCTGGCCTCGGCATCCTCCGTATGCAATACATCGCCTTCAAGTCAGAGCATGAGAAGTGCGGGAAGAAAGGTGGGCCTACCTTCATCAAGGAACTGACCAACCTGGCGGAACGGCTACAAGCGATGGAGGACCATGTGTTCCCCCGGGCCTACATCCAGTCCGACCCGGGCACCCCCAACTGGCAGACCACCATCTCGGGTGTCACCTACTCGGGTACAGGAGGGGGCGGGGGGTCGTCAACATCCACGGCGATGTCCACCTTGAGCAAGGAAGCCTTCAGGCAACTGATGATGATTTCCCCGCAGGATGTGCCTCTGTTTGAGAAGGCATATGAGAAGGCCGTTAAGGAAGGCAAGGCAATCCAGGACTACGAGAGGTTCAAGGCCGAGCGCAGGGTGTCAGACGAGGCACGGAGACTTAGGAATGAGCGACAGGCTGAGGAACTGGCAGCCCTGCCCGCAGCGAAGAAACAACGGAGGAAGGTGATACGTGGCACATCGTGAGTAGAGGACCGGAGGCAATCCTTCAAGAGAAGGTCTTGGAGGTGGCCCGGATATACGGATGGCACCGCCACCACCAGCGTGCCGGATACCAGCCAGGAGCAGGCAAGTGGATAACAGCGATCAGCGGGGAGACAGGCTTCCCCGACCTGGTGCTGGTACGAGGCGAACGCCTCATCTTTGCCGAACTCAAATCGAAGCGGGGACGGGTATCGGCGACACAGGAGATATGGCTATCCCTGCTGATGACCGTGCCCGGGGTCGAGGTCTACGTGTGGAGACCTGACGACCTGGATGAAATCATCGCCACACTCAAACGATAGGAAGTGCAATGAAGAAATGGACACTGGAGACAGTGATCGAACAACTGAACAGGCAGACCTGGGACCTGCTCAACGAAGGGGTAGACGACCAGGGTGAAGCAGTGAACATCTACATCGACCGGCTTATCGCTGCTGACTTTGACCGGAGGCGTAGCTCAGTGCATATCCCCGGTCAGGCCACCATCGAAGAGGCCATCGAAGAGACCGATGTCAAGGTGGGGGGTACTGACGATGAGTGACCGACCCAAGGGCAGGCACGAGCGACAGGCAACAGACGAGGCAGAGCAGGCAGTCATGGCCTTTTGGGATACCGAGGAACAATGCACTGCTGTTGCTCATCGGATATTCCCTCTCATCGAATGGGACATGCTGACTGTGGACCAGCAGATCAAGTGCTTGGAGAAAGCGAAGCGGCTCAACACCCACTTCATGCTCAACCCTGGGTTGAAACCAGGGCAGGCAGTGGCAGCCGGTGACATGCTGGACATGGTGAAGCGGGCCGGGTTCGACAGCGTGGACGAGGCGAGGGCTGCCTTCCTCCGTGAGATGGCAGACGAGGATGCTGCACACCAGGAACACCACGAGAAGCTGCTTGCTGACTTCCGGGAGCAGATCGAATCAGCCACCGCTCAGGCCATGCTGTTCGGCAGGGGTGAAGCCCACGGTGAGGACGGGCTGGCTGTCCATGTCATCGAAGGCGAAGGCATAGACGGGTTCAAGGCTGCCCTCCAAGAACTGTCCGACAAGATCAAGGAAATGAAGGCACAGGAGGAAGAGGAATGACTGAATGGGATGAGACCAAGCTCGGGATAGAACCCCACCTGGCCTTCCACCATCTGAGCCAGTGTTGCATCGACTACTGGATGGGGTTGAAGGCCAAGCGGTCAACGCTACTTCGGGGTGGGACTTGGCGGCTGTATTGCAAGACCTGCAACACAGAGATAGCGACTGACCCCAACCAGACATGGAGCATCAGCGGCGTCGAACTGCGGCGGCGGCGACGGGCAGCGAAGGCAGCAGAGGAAGCAGAGGCAGAAGATGCCCTACAAGAACCTGCGTAGGTCAGCCCCCGCTGTCACCGTCAAGTGCATCCAGTGTGGGAAGAGCATGCAGACCACCGACAAGGGGGTGGCGAAGCATGTGACTGGATGGGTGGTACCCCGTGACCAGGGTGGAGCCAACCATATCCGGTGGCAGAACACCACCGGTGACTTCGCCCATGTCGGGTGCTTAGAAGAGATGTACGACCCGGTTAAGACTGGTCAAGGGAATCTGTTCGCATGACCTTCTGGGTCAACGGCACCTTCTTCTGCTGCGGTGTTGGCACCAATGACGAGGGGATTATCACGGAGGCTGCTCCCATCTTGTATCGGTTCATCGGCCAGCACATAGACCGACTCCGAGCATGGGACAAGGTGATCGAAATTCGATCAATCGGTTAGAGTCCCACTCACCTACCGCAGTTCCTGGCTGTTGGGAGGCTGGTGGAGAGGTCGAGGGCCAGGTAAGGCCAAGCCTGGTCCTCCCTCTTGTTGTAGGGTTACCTGATGCCAGCATCAGAGTCAGCCAACCAGGAACGGGACCTTGCCCGTTGGTACGAATTCTTCCGTGACAACTGTGTTGCCGCAGTACGCCGGGGTATGGGGATAGCTACCGGTCCCGACGACAAGGCACCCATCCAGGACATGATGGAGCGGGTGTACGAGGACGAGCTATGGCCCGCAGGCACCGACCTGCCACCCCTGCTCATCCATCATTCGATACCTCCCGGTACCTACCAGTTCGTAGAGCCGGAGACACTGCAACTGCTCACTGCTCAGGCCATGAACAAGAGCGCCACCGGGATGGGCAGGTTTGAGGCTCTCTACACCCCCAACGAGGCGCTCAAACGGAAGGACGCCTGATGTTCAGATACAAGGGCACAGGCTGGAGGACCGCCTTCTCCATCAACACATTCGGTGACCAGATCATGGCGCTACGGGGCAACGACGACAGCTACTCCAAGGATGGCACCGTGGGAGACACTGCCCACTCCAACCGGGTCTCCGACCACAACCCGGATGAGGATGGGATTGTCCGGGCTATCGACTTTGAGGAATCCAGCCCCGGTTTCGTTGATGATGTCGGGGAACGGCTACGTCATGCCAAGGATGAGAGGCTCAAGTATTTCATCCACGATGTCCGCATCTTCAAGGGCTACGTGGACTCGGCGGGACGCCCTGCCTGGATGTGGCAGGCATATGACGGACCCAACGGGCACAAGGACCACGGCCACCTGTCAGTAGTCTCTACTGTGATAGCCGAATCCACCAAACCCTGGCCGATAAACCCGGAACCAGCCCCACCCATAGGAGACCATGACATGACCCCCGCCCAGTTCGCTTCACGCCTCAGCCCCCAACAGGTGGAGGTGGTATGCACCACCCGAGGGGAGGGGGGCAAGTGGATTGTCTACCCGGGCAAGACCAACCGGGTCGCCCTCGCTGCCGAGATGGTGGCCCTGCTTGGTGACCCTGAGCATGTCAAGTGGGTCCAGTTCTACGAGGAAGCGGTCACCGAGGGAATCGTCAACGCCGCAGTGCGCAAGGCCGGAGCCTGATCGAATTTCGATCAGACAGTGGGCAGCCCAGGACCCAACAGAGTGGGGGAGTCCTCTTCACCAAAGGGTGCAGACACGATGGAGGTGAGGATGGACAGCGCCACTCCCACTCCAGCAAAGCCAAGGATTTCCCCCCAGTTCACCCCTGCCAGTGACAGGATTTCAGCAGCACCGAACACCTTGATGATGTCCTGTGCCCCGGTCTTGATTGCCCGGTCCAGTGTCTCCCACCAGAACTTGGCAGTTTTCATCCGTTCCTCCTAGGTCGTCCGCTTCCACATGTAGACCACAATGTAGGGCTGTTCGTTCAGGAAGTCCTCCAGGCGGTGAGCACCGCAGAGAAATGGTCGTAGGAAGTCTGGCCGGTGTCAGCGGGAATCGCCGTGGTGAACACGACCGACTGGCCTCCCGTTGCCGTTTCCCCCTCAGAGACACCCAGGAGCGACACCGAAAATCGGTTGGGTTGATCAATGTCGATGGTTGGTTGGGAGAACGCAAGGGAGGTACCGCCGACAGTGGTCCCCCGCCGTAAGCGGACGGTGATGGTTCGCTGCCCCGTCAGGGTTCCCGACTCCAACAACTCGCACACAGCAAAGGCTTCTAGGTCATAAGTAGCCCATGTGCCGGGGATGGTCACGGTCAGGGTTTGCTCCACTGCCTCTGTGGTGGAGATGGTCGAACCCGTTGCATCTGCAATACGGGCCTTGACATAGGGCAGGGTGTGGGCATCCCAGTCGCCCTCATGGGCAGTCAGATCGGTGTCGGTGGCATAACCTACGTGTGGATTACTTGCTGCTTCATGTGCAGCTAGAGCGGCGTTGGTAGCCAGGTCAGCATGGGAAGGATCAGGGGAGATGAACGGCCCGAGATGGGGGATGACCAGTTCCCGGCTCATTCAGTCCTACCAGGGACCAATACCCGCACGTCCGTAGAGGCCCCTGACGCTATCGCCCACAGCCGTATGTCAGCGATCTTGGACGAGAGACTCTGGTGGCTCACCTGGCCCGGAGAGAAGGTCTGAAGGGGTTCTACGGGAAAGCCAGTAGCCGTGGTTACCCCAGTACCCCCCAGGTAGACCACATTGGTGGCGTGCATGTTCCTCAGAATCCAACCGGGATGCTGGGTGCCGTTCAACTGGACAGCAGAAGTACCCACCGAGGTCTGAAAGTGGAGGGGTGCGGCCACTCAGGTCAACCGTCTGGCGATAAAGCAAAGCTGAGAGCCGGTCTTGGACATATCGCCACTGGACCCCGAGTATTGGATAGTCACAGTCACATCCCCTGACAGACCTGTCCGTCTGTGCTGGCATGGAACCGACTGAATCTCCTGGTTCGCAGCCATAGCTCCCTGTCCAATATCACCCTGGTTGGCGCTGATGTCCATACGGGCCAAGCAAGTCTCCAAGCCTGCTGCCAGAAGGTGGAAGGTCACGTCACCCCAAGCCATCAACTCATAAGTAGCCCATGCCGCAGGCTTGGTGAAAGCGATGCTCGCCCCGTTCTCCCATGAGGCGGAGAGGGAGGCATCATCTGCTGTTTCCGCCAATGAACTGGTTCGGACAGTGTCCACAATGGCGGCAATGAGGGCAGTGTGAAGCACGTACTGTGTGTGAGGGTCGCCTGTGGTGAGCGCCGATAGGCCAGAGTGACTGATCTGCGCCCCATCGCCACCAGCATGGTCATGGGCGTTGCCCCCGGTGACCTGGTTGGCAGCGGCCAGGGCATCCAACTTGGTCTTGTCGGCTGCGGAGATGAACCCACGCACAGAGGTAGTGGCCTCGGGGTGGTCAGCTACGTCGGTGCCCGCATAGTGGGCAGCACCCGAAGCCTCCACTGCCTCAATATCAGTGAAGATGTCCCCTACCAACTGGCTGGTGACCACAGTACGGACAATGGCTCCCGAAGAGTGGGCTTGTGCCCCTGCGGTAGAGCCGGTCAGTCCCCTGGTCACCGAAGAGAAGTTGTTCCCGGCAATCACACCCACCCGGATGAACTCACGAAGGGCGGGGACATCGGGTTCTATCACTAGGTACATGGGCTGGACCAGGCCAGCACCAGAGACCACGGCGAACGAGGTGGCCGAGTTGGTGATCGACCCGTTCAATGAGCTTTCGTAAGCGTTGGCGGTACGGGTTCTCGTACTCATGTCAGGACTCCCACACTAGCTGTACCCACCTGGCCGATACCGAGACCCAGCACACCCAGCGACTGGCCCTCATCGGAGATGGTGGCCCCAGTACGGGACCCTCGGAACTGGAGGACAGCCACCCTGGTCACCGAACCCCTATCCCCGGTATAGGCGGTCGGTTCGGCAATCCGATGGACCACCCCATGCAACACCATTGGAGGTTGGAGCAGGGTGAGAGTGACGCTGAGACCGGAGAGGGCAAACAGCCTGCTGTGAGTGGTGTGGCCCAGCCCGGGCACCCGGTAAGGGGCACGACCTGGTGCTTCCACCATGTCAGACACGTTGATAGGCACCTCGGCTATCCAGTCACGGTGAGCAGGGATACCTCGCACTGCTATCCGGGTCACCTCGGGGCTGTTGTTGAACGAGCCACGTTTCAGCACGATCTTCAGAGCGAGAGTGTTAGAGGAAATGCCCACCTTGGTCTGTTCCACCCCGGAATGACCGGGAGCGGACAAGGTCTGAATCGAAATCCACGAGGCGTGGGTCGGGTTGAGGATGGCAACCTCGGGTTCAATGCTGTAATAGAACTCGACCTTGGCATTGGAGGCCAACCCTTTCGCAGCGAGGACAAAGGCAGCCCAGTTGATAGTGGTGTTCAACCCCAGGTTGAGGATGGGGGATATGAGATACCCCTCTGCCACCCTGTCAGTGGTGCTGCTGACGTAGATGCTGGTCCCGTCGATGAACCCGATCACATCCTCAAACACAACACTAGAAACCACGCCAGTACGGGCTTCTCCCCTCTCCCGGACCAGCCCCGCTGTGACCAGGTCATACCGCCACATGTTCATCACATTGTCGGTCTCTTCCATCCAGAACAGGATGGAATCCCGAGTGGCAACCATCGCCTTGGTGTAGTTGGGCGCTGTCTCCCCGGGACCAGTCCAAGTGCGCAGTAGCTGCATGTCGCCGACGACGAAGTCGAAGCGTTCGTCCAACACCTCCGCCTTGTAGAGCCGGACATGGTCCCCATCAGAGTCGATGGTGAGTATCAGCAAGGTGCCCATGTTCCAGGCCAGGGCATAAGGGTTCTCCCCTCGGGGCACCTGGGTGCGAGCATGAACCGTCAGGTCGGGGCTACCACCTTGGGTGTCAGTCTGAGTGACATAGCTTCTCAGTGAGCCATCAGCGAAGGCAGCAACGATGGCATGGCCCGCATCGACACAGGCGTTCATGGTCTGAGTGAAGGTGTCCACGATGGTGATAACCGTGGCCCCCTGAGTGGGGGTAGCCGGGGTGCCACCAATGACCGGGGCTATCTCCAACATGCGCCCATCCCCCGCTGAAGCAGTGTCACGGGTGGCGGCGATGATTCGACCTTTCACCAACCAGATGGCCTGAGCGGGGAAGCCTTGGGTGGGCTGGTCATACACCTTCAGGTAGGTGTTGGTGTTGGCCCCCTTGTACCAGATGTCCCCCGACGTGGTCAGCACAGCCACCTGGTTGTCAGCACTGGCCTCTATCTGGACCAGGTTGCCATCAGCCAGGTTGTCAGTGTCGTCAGCCACCGTGTTGGCAAAGTCGTCAAAGCGGAACACAGAGGTGCCCCCGATGTACCACCAGTGGTCGATGCTGGCAGCCATGTCCACTGGTGCAGATGCAGGAGTGGTGAACAGGGTGGACACGGTGGACAACTTGATGGAGTAGGGGTCTCCCTCTTTGGGCCTGTTGATTTCGACGTTGGAGCTATCCCAAAACCTGATGGCATCGGTCTCCTGGGGTTGTTCACCAGGACCCCGTGGGAACCGGTCCATTCCTTCACCCCCGGTCAGGTTCGACCTTGACCAGGCGATACCCAGGTCCAGCACGTTCTCTTCAACCGAGGCACGGTTCTCCTGGCGGGGAGCCAAGCTGTCCTGGGTGTATATGTTGAGGGGCACATCAGATGAGGGGGCGATACGGAACCATTCCTCCCCTATCTGCACTCCGTAGCCTTGTGCCCGGGGCCGGGTGGGTACTCCGACCATCAGCGGAACGACACCTGGGTGGGACGGAATCTCATCGTGGTCTTGTATTCAGCCCGCATCTCAGACTTGGCCCGGTCCATCAGCACCTCCCTGTACCGGAGCATGGCCCCTGCCACCTGTGCCCTGGTGCCCACAGTGATGTTCTCAGCAGCCAGCACCCCACCCACCCACTCCACCTGGGAGGCTTCGATGTCCTGGCCTACGAACAGGTCGGCACAAGCACCTATCAGAGCGATGTTGGCCCAACGAGGGTCGAGGCCGAGGTCCTCATAGGTGTCATCCTCACTGGTGGCCGAACCGAACCTGCGGCGATAGCGCACCCATGCTGACCCCATCATCTGGTCGGCCACCACTGCCCTGCCTCCAATATCAGGGTGGAAATCAACGATCTTCCCTCCGATGGGTGGCCCACCGTTGGCACCAGCGGTCATCTCCACGATGTCCACGGCCAGAGGGTCCTCCATCGCTGCTGCCCTACCCCCTTGAACCATCACTGCCCGCACCGTGTAGAGGCTGGGGTATAGCTGGCTGATGTTGTCGGCCAAAGCCTCAAACACGGACAGACGGGTGTAGTTGGGGGAGAGTTTGATCGAACTTCGATCAGCATGGTCCACAGCCACAGTCCCCTCTTTGGCACGGTCCACGTCGCACGTCCCGGTGAACTCGTCGTAGGTGAGAACCTCTATCAGTTCGCTGTCTATCTCCAACAGCACCCCCTGACGCATCAGTTCCTCATCTTCGGGTACCTGCCAAGCGGTGATGTCCACAATGAGAGCAGTATCCGTAGCCAGTATCGCCCCGTCCAGCTTGGCGATAGCCGCCCGAGCATTGGGGGGTTCCAGGTAGGTGCGGAAAGCCCGGTCAACCAGGTTCCTCATGTCACTCATGCGCCGCCAGGACCTCCTACTCGGGTAGTGATCGTCAGCGCCTCACTGGTGTTGGCCGGAACTGTCTGCTGGGTACCACCCCCATAGGTGATGGTGAACCTATACCGGTAGTTGCCAGGTGGCGATAGCTCACCTACTCCCGGCTCCCACTGCACCCACCCCTCTGTGCCCCCTTCCACGATGCAGGCCCCATCCTCCACTATCCGCCTCATTGGGGAGTAGTAGTAGTCGTAGGAGGTGTGGGCAATGTCGATGGTGACACTGGCCCCGGTCAGGTCCAAGGGTGTGCCCGTCCCATCCAATAGCTGTCGCCGCAGGGCGGGAGCAGTGTCGAACTCCTGATAGAAGGCTTGCCCTACCTGGGCTGTTTGAGCGGGCATGGTGTGAGAGTACCTCCTAGTTGAATGCGAAGTAGATGGTGAGTCCGGCCAAGACCAGCCCTGCCGCCCACTGAACAAGCTGCCGCTGGTCGAAAGTGCCCTGTCTTTCCCCTCGTTGGCCTGCCACAAAGTCGAGGATCGGCTTGAGAGTGGCCTGGATTTCAGCAAGAGCCGACTTGAGTTCACCCTGGGACACATACAGCCCACGCTCCTGGCTGATCTGCTCCCGAAGCTCATTGGCCTTCTCGTCCTTGTAAGTCTGGATTTCCCGGGCCAGTTGGAGAGCAGCCTTGTCCGCTTCCTCTTTGATCTTCAGCGCCTTTTCCCGCTCCTGCGCCACCTCGGTGTACCTGCGGTCCCGTTCCTCATGGAACGCCAGGTCAGCCGCACGGAGAGCAAAGACATACTCCCGCAGGGAAACATCGGTACCTGTGGACGACCCACTTGCCGGGTCTGTCGTCCGTGACGCACCACCACCATCCTCCAACTTGGGCATCATTCCTCCACGCTCGGTTGACCACCACCACCACCCACCCGGGGAGACCCCGGAGATGGTCTCAATTTACTGGCACCACTGGTTCCGGCAACGTCTGATTGTCGCAAGGTACCTCCACTGGTGTCGGTAGCTCCGCTACCCCCTGACACCACACCACCCTGGGGGACGTTGGTGGTGTAGAAGGCCCCCACTCCGACTGCTGCAAAATCTCCAAGCACCACGTCAGCAGTGCCCGTGATCGGGAACGAGAAAGCCCCATCAGCACTGGTAACAAAGTCATCCAGGGTGACTGCTGCTGTACCTGTGATGGCCGGAGGGGAGAAGGTCCCAACACCGTCCGAAATGAAATCCCCCAGGGTGATGTCCGCTGTACCGGTGGCAGGGGCCGGTGTGAACGTCCCTGACGCATCGCTGATGAAGTCCCCGAGGGTGACGGCCGCCGTACCTTCCGGGCCAGCAGCGTGGATTCCTGTGGCTGTGGAGAGGAATTCACCGAGAGTGACCGCAGCCGTACCGGTGATAGGGGGCAGGGTGTAGGTACCGCTGGCAGCAGATACGAAATCCCCAAGAGTGACAGCCGAGGTGCCAGTGATGGGCGGTGGAGTGAAAGTACCGGCAGCAGTGGAGAGGAAATCTCCCAGGGTGACCGCACTGGTACCCGTGATCGGGGCTATGAACGTACCGCTGGCAGCGGATACAAAGTCCGCCAACGTCACCGCAGAGGTACCGGTTATCGGTGGAGGGGTGAACGTTCCCGATGCAGCAGAGACAAAGGCATCCAGGGTGACGGCAGCAGTACCACTGGCAGCAGCAGGCCAGGTGAAACCCTCCTGCAAGATGGGGTCGTCATCGGTGCCACCTTCAAGAATCAGGTAGTCGTCGGTGCCCTCCAGCAGTATCGACCCGTCCATCGACCCTGCGCCACCACCACCTGCTGGTTCGATGGCGATGACGAAAGCCTGATGCTTCTCGGCAGCAGCGGTGAAGGTGCCTGGGTCCTCGGTAGCGGTGGCGTTCTCCCGGCGAGCCGACGAGATGACCGCATCCTCAGTGGAGTCGGCAATCTCCGTGGTCAGGTTGGTGTAGGAGGCGGGAGCAGCAGAGGCGAAAAAGTCCGAGTCCTCCCAGGTGGCGACCGCAAGCCACAGCGTGTCCGCCGAACCCCACGAAGGGGTCAGGGATGGTGGGTTCGGGTTGGCCCCATCCTCCACCTCGGAGAAGGTGCCAATCTCCACGGCACTGTTGTGGGTGCCAGCAGTAATCCGGTAGACCTGGGCTGCGGCAGACACCGAGGCACTGGTAGCCACGTTGACCGTGGTGCCACCCTCAGAACCCGAGGCCACCTTGTAGTAGACGCCGGTGTTCTGCCGGTTGTTGCCCGAGCCGTCGTTGTATTGGTTCTCGGCAAGCAGTGTCCAGCCGGACGGGTCGGTGATGGTGTAGGTCTCGTCGGCTCCCACCTGGGACCCGACGAAGATCATCACCAGCAGGTCCCCGGCGTTGACCGTCGCCCCATGAGCGATGTTGTGCGTCGTGGACATCGACGCCACCGTGGTCTCTTGGAGACTGGCTACGGTGGGGAAGGCCATAGGCCCCCCTCTACGCCAGGTTGACTAGTTCAGCGGTGACAACGTTGACCGTCCACGATGCCGATGTGCCACCGTTCACGCTGAGGCCGATGATGCTGTTGGCGACAGTCGAGTCGAAGCCTCCCGATGTGGCAATCTCTGGCTCGGACACCCCGGTGCCAAACCCGGTGATGGACAGGCGGTGGTTGATCTGACCCAACGATTGGAGGACAGCCGACGTGCCCGAGCCGACAGTGCGGAAGATGGCGATGAACTCGTAGGTCATCTCGTCGATCACGCCGGTCTGCGCCGAATGGGTGAGCGTGCCCCGGGAGGTGTCAGCGGTGGTCCCGTTGGTGCCGAAGCGCACCTGGATGATGGGAGTGGCCGTGCCCGCTGCGGTCTTGACAGCGTTGAACTTGCAGCGGTAGATCGACTTGGCCTGCAACCGGCTGGCGGGGATAGCGATGGAGCTTCCGGTCAGGTAGGTGTCGGAAGCAAAGCCCGCACCCTGAGCAGCGACCGAAGCGTTGTAGACCGCACTGTTCCCCTTGACGAAGGTGAGCATTTGGGCGGCAGTAGCTTTCCGTGTCGTGCCCGCATCGTTGAGGGCGAACTCGTCAGCAGCAACGACAGCGCCGCCATCGGGGAGGGCGGAGATTTCAACACCAGGCATCCAGCCCTCCGATCAGGGGTTAGGTGCGGTAATCGTGAACGAGGTCACGGCCACGTTCCCACCCACCACGAAGGACACCGTGTTGAAGTTGAGGTCAGACCCGGAGGTGCCCACGTTCCCGTCGAACACATGAGTCGAGCCACCGGATTGGACAATGCGGAACCAGGTGGCCGTACCGGTGGCATTGGCCGAGGCATCGGCAGTGATGGCGTTCAAGGTGAGTACCCCACCGGCAGCGGCGGGGGCGAAGGTGGCGTTACAGGTGAGTTCGGCGAGCAGGGTGGTGGCGGCACCACCAGTGGCGGGACGTGAACCGTCGTAGATGCGGAGCAGTGCGGAAGCTCCAGCCCGGGTGGTAATCGCATCCAACCAGGCGTGGCGTGTGGTGGTGTTGACTCCTAGAGCCATTGTTCAATCCTTTCCCGGAGGGGGGCAGGGATGCAGGTACCCGCCCCCCTTCCGAGGGTCTGTCAGACAGTGGCTCCACCGTCGAAGTCGATGACCTTGGCGTGCCACCCCTGTGGCCCGTAGCGGAGACCGATTTCTCCGTACAGTTGCTGGCGGTCATACGACCCGGACTTGGCGAGAGGCTCCAGGAAGAAATGCCCCTTGCCCGGGATGGGCAGGAAGGCAGGAGCCATCACGCTCAACTCCAAGGCGAGGACCGTGGTAGCTGCCAGGTGACGGTTCAACACAATCGGGAACGTCCCGAAGTTGGTGATGACATCCGTCACATTGACGCCGAACACGCTCCGGTCTCGGGGCTGGGCGTTGCTGTTGGTGTAGGCGGCTGAGATGAGCCTCTTCGCTGCCGAGGACACCATGACAACCATGTTCCTTTGCGGGGAACCGTTGTCGTAGAGGCTCTGGCCCAACTGCTCCAACAGGACGGAACCTGTCACCGGGGCAGGGGCCGTGACGCCGAAGTTGGCAGCCAGGTCAGCATCCAGGGCGATGTCGGTGATGGCACCGATGATGCCCTGTGTGCGCCTCGCCGTACCGTCAGACGGGTAGGCGAAGGTGCCGGTGAGGAAGGCAATCTCGCAGTCGAGAGCGGCCTGCTCCAGCTTGATCTGAAGCTGCCACGCCATCTCGTTCTGCACCGGCTGGGTACCGAGGATGTTCTCGGCCCCGATAGTGGGTGTGGCACCCGAGGTACCGAGCAGCCCTGTTGCGGCCTGCTTGGTGTACGTCAGTTCGACACCGTATTGGAAAATCTCGGTGACGTTCTGACGCTCGGTGCGGGACTGCGCACTGAACACAGCATCGTCACCTTCAATCAGGCCCCTAGAGGCGTGAGTGAGGGCCGGTGCCCTGTGCAGTGTGTCCTGCCACACGAAGTGGGGTGCGCTCAGTGACACTCCCCCGCTGAGTCCGCCGATCATTGTCAGGAGCGGCGTTTCCAGGGGGGAGAGGCGAAAAAGCTCGCCCACGAAGTTGGGAAGGTTCCAGGTACCGAACCCGGCTACGCCGCCCGTGGGGACAGCAGCAGCGGGTTGGTTGGTTGTGCCGTATGCGGCCACGTTCTATTCCTCCAAGAGAGCTATTGCTTTGGGTATGCGTGCGGGTATTGCTCTCTGCCGAACTGATCGACCTTCGCATTGAGGCTGGCAACAGCATCGTCCCGTGTGGCTTCAGGGTCGTGCATCTTTGCTACGGCCTCTGCTGCCTGGTCGGTCGGAGGCTGCGGTATCACCGAAGTCGAAACTGCGTGCATACCAGCCACCTTCTCTGCGATGGCAACCTCCGGGGGTTCCACGGGTGCCGTGCCACTGTCGTGGCCGTACTCGTCAGCCGCATAAGACCGGATGGCCTCAAGGCTGAAATCGCCCGAGTATTCCTTGAAGATCGCCTTACCCAACCCGATGTCCTGTCGTAGCCCCAAGGCTTCCAGGTGACTCTTCATCACCTGCTCCCTCAGTGACCGGTTCTCTTTCTCCACTCGTGAGAGCTTCTGGCGGAGACCCTTCGGACCGTCCTGTTCAGAAGGCGGAGTCGGAGCCTGAGCTTCCTCTTCCAGTTCCTCTTCACTGAACTCGTCATCAGATGCGGGTAGTCGCTCGTCCGTCATGTCAATACCTCCACGGCATCTGCGGTACAACAGCCCCATGCCGGTAGAGACTGTGCCGGATGAGGGGGGACAAGCGGAGCCAGGACCTGCCTCATCATCAAGGCCAGACTCCTGCGCTCCTTGGAGGGTGGGTAACGACGGTTTCCCTTGGCGAGCTATGCAAAGCCTACGACCCGGAGCGCCGACTCCGAGAAGCAGAACCGAAGATACTAAGTATCTGCCAGCCCTGTCAAACCATAGCCATCAGTACGCCTGATGGTGGCGTTGCTCAGACTGAAGGTGGACCGCTCCTGGGCGAGCAGCCTGCGGATGGTCCGGCGCTGGCCCGGGTCGGAGAAAATCTCAGCAGCAGCAAAGTCCTCCAGGTTGAAATCGTCATCCGGGTCATCATGTCTGGCAGCCAGGGCGTTCAACACTGGGAGGCTGTTTTCGGCCAGGGAAAAGAACTGGGCAGCCTCGCTGGTGGTGTCGGTGCCTGCCTCGTAGAGCCGGTTGGCGAAGTCTTGGGCGATGTTGAACCCACGGACAGAGGCTTCGGCACCCACCTCTGATACGGCTATCCGCTTCTCCAGGATGGCAGCCCCTACATCAGCATCCATGAACGAGGCCATGATCGCCTGGTTGGTCATGGGTACCCCGTAGTAGTCACTCAGCTTCTGCTTCACCTCGGGCACAGCGTCGATTACCCGGTTGTATACCGTTTCCACACGGGAGGCGAACTCGTTGGGGGAGACATTGCCTGCGATCAGGTCCCCATATTTGCTGGTGAACAGATCAGGATTCAGCCCTGCACTGAGGATGGCATCGGAGTAGGACTCAACGAAGGACAGGTAGGTGTCCTCGTCGTAGCGCACCGAGCCGTCGTCACGCACATTGCCCGAGAAGGCGGTCGAGTAGTAGTCGGTCTGCCGGACCAGTTCCCGGGCCAGCATCGCATCCCCGGTCTCTATCCAGGCGTCCTTGTAGACGGCCTCCATTGGAGTGCCCCGCATCCAGATCGGGATGTAGAGGTCAGGCATCAGGAATCCCCATCATGGTGGCAGTCCAGGTCAGGTCGTAGGGGGTGTCGGTGTGGGTTACGTGAACTGTGGTGGCTACGCAATAGATCGACACCCCCTCTGTCCCCTCCCAATAGCACTTCCACCCCTCTGGAGTGGCAGCAAAGGGCGCATCATGGGTTCGACACCAGGGCCAGGTGAATCCGCTCATCGGGTCAGTGTCGGCCTGCGCTCAGAGGTACCCAACTGCATCCCAGCCTGGGAGAAGTCACTGAGTACCTTGCTCTTGCCACGGGCCAACCCTTCCTTTCTCAACAGCTTGGCCGACTCGTCCATGTCGTTCGACCGCAACACCTTGAGAAACATGGGGTCCTTCTCATCGGGGGTTTCCGCCCACTGGCCTATCCACCAGTTCCTCCATGTGTTCGCAATGGCTGCATACGAGGTGTTCCGGTCTGTGTATTCGGGGAGCATCGCCATCCGCTGGTCCTTCAACTGCTCCACGAAGTTGATTTCAGCATCAGGATCGTTGCGTATCCGGCCAGCTACCCGGGCTATCTCAGCATCGGACCACTCCCCGAAGGCAGGGCCGAGCCAGGTGGAAAGCAGGTCACGGACCACATCCTCCTTGCCCTGAGTGTCACCCACGGCACCCACTCCCTGCACCTTCGCCAGTTCAGCGTCGAGCCTCATCCCGGCATAGGGGTCGGTCAAGGCAAGCACCTGGTTGCGCACGTAGCTGGAAGTCCAGTCCCCTCGGACCAGCTTCCCCGCCATGAACGAGACCACTGCACCTGATGCCGTGCCCCCACCAGCATCCTTGATGGCTTGACGGATTTCGTTCTCCGCCTCTTTGATTGTCCGTTGCGCTTCCTGCGGGTCCCCGTGGTAAAGCTGCATCCACTGTCGCTGTGCCACGTTGTGAGTCCGCCACCACTTGGTGGTCTGTATCTCAGAGTCGGTCAGTGTCCTCCCCTCCAGGATGGACATGACCATCAGTTTCTTGTAGTCGGCCTCCAGAATCCACGGCTGGGTCACAGCCTCGGTGCGCAGCACCTCAGCCCAGGTAGAGAAGGGGTCTTTCGCCCCTGGTGGTATCTCATCAGTGATGCCGAAGTTGACCGCTCCCGACTGCTTGTATTCAGCAGGGGTGAGGGTCCGGTCATACACGATCTTCTTCCCCGGCCCGAAGAACGACTGGACATCCTCCATGCTGGTCGCCTTCCAGGTGAGCCACACCGGGTCACCCTGTGTACCAGGCACGATGTAAGCCAGGTACACCGTCTTACCCACCTTCCACACCTCGGGCTTACCGGGCACATTGTTGAGAGTCCGCCCCTGGTAGGGGTCGTTCACATCAGAACCGCCAGCACCACCCTGATAGTTGATGCCCCCCTCATTGGCTCCGAGGATGATCTTGTCCGCTTCAGCCGGGGTTTTCCCTGAGGCGATCAGGGCATCACGCCCGATGATGTGCTTGAAGATGTCATCCCGAACGTCATCTGCGTCCCGAGTTCCGTTCTTGACCGCATTGACCCACCCGGTGATGCGAGCAGCTTGGGATGCCAGCCCCGCATACTGGTCCTTGAAGTCCCGCTGCATGATCTTCAAGGTCGCCCTTATTGCGTCGTAGGCAGACCCCGGGGGGATGAGGGATAGCGGGTCAGCCACCTGGCATCACCTCTTCAGCAGGTGCTGGAGCGGCTGGAGCTTCCTCCACAGGGGCAGCAGGAGCCTCTGGTTGGGCCGTAGCCAGGTTTCTTTCCCTCTCACGCATAGCGACGAGCATTTCACGGAGCGTCGTTTCTGCGGCATCCTGGGGGGCTATCGCCTCATCCTGTCCAGCGGGAATCATGCCGTCTGTCTCCGAAGGGAAGGCTTCAACAGGGATGGGAGTGCCGTCACGGAAGGTGGGCTTGGTCACTTTCAGGTTCTTGCCTGCGTGCTTCATCACCTGACGGGCATAGGACTTGACTGGAGCCATCTTCTTGTGTTCCAGGATGGACGGGTCATTAGCTATGGCATCGGCCAGCCTCTCCCCCGCCTTCCATGCCACAGCCACCAGCCGCCAATCCCCATACCTGTCGTAGAGCCGCTCAAAGGTGCGCTTGGCTACCAAGTCCTGAGCCTTCGGGTCCTTCCACCGGGCACCCTCCATCCCCGCATCCGAAGCCAGAGCAGACCAGTCATCGGAGGCTATGGCATAGGCACCAAGCAGCCGGTTGGAGCCTCGTACAAGGCCAGACACACGCTGATAAGACCCCTCGTAGGTGCCGGTCTCTGCCATGCGGATGCCCTTGGCGAACACGTCAGCTTCGTCAGCCACTCAAACCTCCAACCATCTGCGCACCCTTGGTGGCCGCTGCGATCAGGTACTGGTTGGTCGCAGTGGTATCACCGATGTCCTCCAACCGGGAGATTTCATCCCCCCAGGTTTCCTCCATGAAGGCAGTGGACAACGTGGTCGGGTCAGGAATCTCAAAGGTCCCGTTCCCACCCAACATGCGGGCACGAGTGGCAGCAGCCCACGAGCCGTACTGCTTCTGCATCTCATCGGCCAGGAGGGTCATCTCCCACTGTGCCGGGTCACGTTGCAGTTCGGCGGCGAGCATCTCTTTCGCATTCTGCACCAGAGTCTCATAGTTGGGTACCTCCAACTGGACTTTGGGGCCACCCCCACCACCACTACCACGGCCACCACCACCAGGGTTGAGCTTGTCGAACAGTTCCCCACGCTGCTTCAGCACATACTCGACGGGCTGGCCGTAGTAGTTGGCGAGGGCGAGAGCTTCGGCGAAACCAGCAGCCGCTTCCGGTGCGAAGTCGGAGATGCCACCCCACTCTTCGTCCAGGATTCCCGCATCCGCCATCAACTGTGTCATCTTGGCCCTGGTTGCTGACCCCATCAGCATGAATTGCTGGGCTGCCCGGTTCGGGTCATAGCGGGTCCACCGGGAGAATTCCTCCCCGGTTTCCTCATTGGTGAACGTGCTGATCTGCCCGGGGGGACGCCACGGTTCCATCTCCATCGGAGTGGGGCCTTCCGACCAGGAGCCAGGAGCGTTGGCAATGGTGTCCAAGTCAGGGGTGGTCAGTCCCGGCCACCAGTTGATCGGCACGTCGATGATGGAGCCGATGCCAGCAGCAGAGGCATACTCTTCCCAGGCTTCCTCCCAGGTCTGAGTGGTCTCCACGTTGCGGGAGTTCTCCCAAAAGGTCTCGTTCAAGTCCAGGAAATCTCCAGCCCCGGTACTCAGTGTGTCCGACGCTTGGCTGGTGGTGGTGAACCCGGTGGTGGCCTCGGTCATCCCCGGCCCTCTCGACTCCAGGACAGGTGGCCGGTTCCCCGTCTGATAGTTCTTCGGCCTGACCACCATCGGAGGGGGCACCACGAACCAGGGGTTGTTGTAGAACGGGTTGAGCAATCGGGCCTTCTCCATGTCACCCAAGAGCCAGTTGGCCGTCCGCTTCCACGCTTCTGGCTTCCAGGCTGCCGCCTGCCGCTGCCACGCTGACTCAACAAGGGTCTCCGGTGGCTTCATCGGTGGGGCAGGGGGTGGGGTGGTCGGCCTCCGAGGGGTGATACCAACAGCACTGGTGCCACCACCGGAGCTACCAGTACCTCCGCCTGCTTCACGGGCCATACGTCACCTCTTCTTCACCAAACTGGCTACTGGGCTGTGTTGCCAACGAGAATGAGCCACCACCACTGCTGATCGAATTTCGATCAGGAGGGCTACCCCATTCCTCTATCTCTTCCGGGCTGAGATTGTCGTCCTTGGCTCGCACCTCAGCAAGCAGTTGCAGCGGGTCGAAGTCCGAGTTCTCATCATCCTCGGTCAGTTCAGGCTTCAGGTAGGTCTCGTAGATGTAGACGAAGTTGCCCATGTCAGCGCCCCGCTTGGCAGCATGGTCCAACTGCATGGCAACGATGTTCTGAAGGTCCGCTTTTACTGCCAACACCATCGCCTTCTCTTCGTCAGATGAGCCGACATTACTGAGCTTGGTGGTACCAGTTGGCTGGAGAATCCCCAGGGCCTGAGTCCTGACACCCAGGTACCAGGACACAGCCTCCACGGTACGCAGTTCCTCCGGGGTCAGATTGTGCTGCTCCCAGTTGTGCTGCCCCCACAGCAGAAGCTCATTGAACACCTTGGTTTGCTGGGCCTCGTTGATCTTCCCCTTCTCAAAAATACCCAGGGCCACCTGCTTGGCGTTGGCAACATAGGCTTCCCTCTGATTGCGTATATCGGTGTGTTCCTCACCCTTGAGAAAATCAGGATGCCCGTAAATCTTGGTGGCCTCCACGTCAATCTGACGGTTGCGCATCTTCAGCAGCCGGGACTCCACCTCCACGATCTGCTCATCATGGGTGAAGAAGGTGGCGTCACCCCGGTCCACAGCAGCATCGAAAGCCTCCCAGGAGTAAGGCTCCCCGCCCATCTCTTCCTCCTGGTTGATACCGGCATAGTCAGGCATGAGCAACGAACCCGAGGACTGCCAGGTCTGGATGACATCAGGATGGTCGTGGACCCACAGCAACCCGCTCTCGGTGTATGACCTGGGGTAGGCCCGGTCAGTGAGAGGCAGGGAGAGCAACTCGGCGCTGAACATGTCGGTGCCAAAGATGGAGTTCATGTATTCGGTGGCTATCTCGTAGTCCCCTTCGGTACTCATCCGGTAGCCATCCGGGGTGTTGAACCACTGCGCCCCCTTCTCCGTGGTCAGGTCACGGGCGAACTGGCCGAGCGCCTCAATGGTCACGAAGTATTCCGGGTTGAACCCGGGCACCTTTTTGGGCAGGTCCACCATCACCTCGGGTGTGATCGTGGTCGGCAGCAGGGTGCGCATGAACCCCTCAAACCGATTGTGGGCAATAGCCCGAGACTGGGCTTCCTCCATCGCCTTCTCCACCCCACCCGGGGTGCCAACGTCGAAGGCGTACTTGTTGCCCGTGCCTATCTCCCCACCGCTGACCATGCGCCCGAACTGATCCATGACGTTCCGTTGCAGGTCGTTCTCGGTCCCGGGCAGGAAACCCTCGGAGAACTTGCGCAGGTTGTAGGGGAGCAGGGCGAACACATTGTCCGGGGTGCCATAGGGGAAGGCCCACTTGAATATCTCGCTGGTCCTGGCTTCCGGGTCCCGAACCAGGGAAGTGCCTGCCATCTGGAACAAGGCTCCCACCCCAGGGTTGATCGCTGAGATGGGGAATCCGGCAAACTCAGGAGAAGTGCCCTGGGTCATGTCCTCTGAGCCAAACATCACGTTGAGGCCCCGTGCCCTACCCCCGAGAGCAGGTGTAGCTCCACCCTCGGGGATGGAGGCATCGAACATCTTGGGCAGCATGTCTCCGATGATCGGATAGTTGAAGCGTTCCTCGCCGGTTTCCTTGTCGGTGTAGAACCAGCCGGTGTTGAACGGGTCGGGTGTCACTGTGTCCCCGATGTCCGAGGTGTTCCACAGGTGGTCCACCATCTGAGTGCCCCTGCGCCACACGTAGACCGGGTTCTCCCGGAACACTCGGCCCCACGCTTCCAAGGCTTCCACGAAGGGACCCATGAAGGGGAACATGACCCGCATCCCATCCACGAAGTTGCGCTGGCGGTGAAGGTCAAAGAGGATGTCCCGAGTCCGCTCCACAGCGAAGGCTTTGGCGTTGACATCTATCACCTGGATGTTGTCCAGGGTCCGAACCGCTCCCGCTCCGGCCTCGTCGTAGACATCAGCGATCTGGCGGACCTGCTTCCAGGTCTTTTCCTTCTGAGCGATACCCCGGTAGACAGCCTGCATCTCATCGGTCATGCCCGGGTAGAGCATCCCGATGCGCTCCCAGTAGTGCTGGCCCATGACCGGCTGGCGTGAGAACCAACGGGTCGGCTTGCCCAAGGCCCAGTCGTAGAAGCGGTCGATGGCGTCATCCCACACTCCGACAATGCCCTTCATCTCCCGAGCATCCGGGTCGAACTTGGTGCCCTTCACCACAGGCGGGAAGCGGTGCCCCTCGTAGCCAGGGTCAGCACGACGAGCCTTGTCCCACCTGGTTTTCTTGGCCCTTAGCTCATCCTTGATGAGCCGCCACTTTTCCTCAGTGAGATGGTCACGGATACGCAGCGACTCTTGGATGAACTCGTTGCCGTCCTCATCAACCAGCTTCACGTTTCGTAGCTGGCCGGACCCCACTATCTCCATCAGGTCCTCATCCCCGGTACGGGTGATGACATAGCCGTCGTCCAGCCGGTCATAGCCCCGAGCGATCACAGTGGTCGGGTCGAGGGCTTGGCCGGAGGAATCGGTGACGGCATTGCCCAGCTTGAATATCCAGTCACCGCCCGTCTTGAGGTGAAGCCGTGCATGCTGGTCCTGGAGGAAAGCCCTGAGATTGTCCTTCGCCATGAATTCGGCAGCCTCAGCAGGAGTGTCGAACTGGCGTGACCAGTCAGTCATCACCCGGTTGCCCTGCGGGGTACTGAGCAGCCAGTTGAGCGTGTCCTCCACCGCATCCCCAGATTGGGAGCGAGCCAGGTGGCGGGTCATCGGGTCGGTGACCAACTGCCTGAACTCGGTAGCCAACCCTTCCAGATGCTTGGGCTGAGTCTCGTCAATGGTGCCCCAGGTGGTGGCTCCGAAGGCACGCTGCTCTTTGGCCTGCTTCCGGTCGTAGATAGTCAGGTTGTGGCGTGCCTCTTCGGAGATGGTCCAGTGAGGCATGTTGTCCAACACGTCAGCGTCAACCTTGCCTGCCTTGAGGATGTTGTCGGGGATGATCGACCGAGCAGCAACACCACGCAGCATCCCCTGATTCTGAAACATCTTCCAGTTGGCAAGGATGGCGGTCGTGTAGTTCCAAGGGTGATGGAACATGGAGTCCAGACCTGATGCTGTCATCCGGGCCTGGTCCTCGCCGAGAACCCTGGAGAGGAACGCAAGCGGGCGACCGAGAAGGATGACAGGTGCCCACAACGTTGCGGTCAGATTGCGGGCTGTACGCACCGCCACATTCCTCTCCAGTTCTGGAGTGACCTTCATCCAATCCCCACCACCAGCCACCCGGCGCAGGTTCCGGTTCACCTGGCCGAGGACCCCGGCTCCGGTGATTAGCTGGGTGTAGCGCCCAGCCCTGTCCAACTGGTTGACCGCCCGGGTCACCTTCTCCGGGGGTGGCAGGTTGATATGCCCCGACCAGGTTTCTGCCTCGGTCAAAGCACCTTTCTTCAGACTGGTAACCCGGTCATTGACCACCACCTGCATGTGGTTCGACGCCTGCCCCATCGCCCCGGTAGTACCGAGGAACTCATCCTGGCCTTGCTTGGCGAAGTCGGTGAGCGCCCTGGCATACTCGGGAGGCAGGCCACGGGACAACAGGTTGGCTTGGGCCACAGAGAAGAACTGCTCCAACACCACCCAGGCCCGGGCCGGGTTGTTGGGAGACATCTCGGCCACACCCCGAAGCGCATCATCCATGCTCTTCACGGTGTCCACCTGGTAGCCCTCGCCTTTCGCCAGGTCGATGGCCTGCTGATACTCAAACTCGTCGGCGTACTGGGAGCGGACGATCTTCTGCTCCACGGTGTCGGTGACCTTCTTCACCTTGCCCGATTTGAGGTAGTGGTCCCGGGTGGTTTTCTTGACCAGCACCGTGATGGCCTCATCGGAGGTCATGCCCAGGGAACGGGCGTAGTCGGTCAGCTTGTAGTAGATGTCGGTCGGGTCGTTCAGGTTCATCCGGGTCCCAGCGTTGCGGGCCAGCCTCCGGCCCAACGCTGAGTGGCCCAGGCCATAGGCAAGCTGCTGGGGGACGCCCAGCCCTGCCTGCGCCCTCCCCATATCCACCCCTCTGGCCCGAAGCAGCGACGAGGTAGTGGAGCGAGTCCCCGACAGCATCAGGTCCATCGCATCGGCCACATCTTCGATCTTGCGGGTGGTGTTGCCGATGGCGTAGCCCACAGTGGACCCCAGCCCACTGCCCAGCACCGTGCCCAGCACAGCCCCTGTGAAGGCACCGCCCAGCACATCCCCGAAATTCCCCCCAGCCTCCACCTGTTCCGCTCCCCCAGCGAAGGCACCCACGCTGGCCCCACCAATGGTGCCCAGGTTCCCGGCAATGGCTGACTTCCCGAGCAGCCCTATCCGCTGGGGCAGGATGAATTGTCCGGCTGCCATCCGCATGAAGATGTCCGCCACTTCAGCACGGCTGGTGGCATCAGCCAGGGCCTTCAGCAGTGGTGGCGGTATCCGCCCCTGCATTTCCACAGTCGGCCCGAAAATGGCATGGACTTCCCGCATCGTCTTGGCAGCCACAATGGACTCCACCAGATCAGCCTGCCCCTTGCCGGTGAGCAGGGCCTGGAGGCGGTCAGCAGGTATCTCCGGCTTGACGGCATGGGCACCCCTCGCCAGTAGCTGGTCACCGTCAGACCGACGTAGCACCCTGATCAGTTCGGCCACATCGTCCACGCTCTGGTCGGTGTCCCCGAGCAGCTTCTCAGCATGGCGGCGCACCGTGTAAACATCGTTGAGCAGCCCGTTCCCCAGGAAATTGATCGACCGGGCCACAGTCTCATCAGGCTGAGAAGCCAATTCCCGCAGCTTGGTCAGGTCTCCGATCTGCCTCTTGAACGACTCGCTCTCTTCCATCATGCGGGCCATCTCAGGGCTGAATTCGTCGCCGAGGTCGCCCTGCTTCCACAGCGCATCATCCAGCAACCCGGCTTCCCGAGCCTCCCGCAGCACTTTGCCCAGGTTCCCTGCCGCCACCATGTTCAGATCGTCGGCTTTGTTGAGCGCCCGTGTATCGGCTTTGGTAACCCCGGCAGCGACCTTGTTGGTGTGGTGCCTCTG
>Ga0105092_10000303_pt1 | contig 25154 bp, 21 predicted proteins | sample PPLLak2March2015_FD_87021 | JGI IMG/M metagenome (GOLD analysis project Ga0105092, IMG submission 87021) | Freshwater sediment microbial communities from Prairie Pothole Lake near Jamestown, North Dakota, USA - PPLs Lake P7 Core (1) Depth... | ecosystem: Environmental > Aquatic > Freshwater >... | reverse complement strand
TCGGGATGCTATGAATAAAATGGCGATTATGTGAAGGAAATGCGGTTTATTCCGAAAAATAAAACTTCACTATATCATTAACTATTATCGCTATGGGAAAAATTTGGCAGCAAATTATTGTCGCTGTTGTTGAGGAGTTAAAGTGATACTTGAAGGTGTTTCCGGTTTATTTTACTCACATCCCGGTCTAATCGCATATTGATTCTTCTAACTTCTAACCTCTGACATCTAACTTCTTATAATTGTAAATCCTGCTAAAATTGACGGGATTGCCACGCTTCGCTCGCAATTGTTCTTAATATCCAAACTATTTTTATATAAAACTTGACAATGAATAATCACTATATTAAATTATAACAAAGGTGCTTATATAGCTATATAAGCAAAAGTAACCGTTCTTTGATAATATATAGATATATAATAGCATGTCGTAATATTGCTGTAAAAAGCTTCTCACGGATTTGGTTAGATTTTTGACCGCTGAAAAAAATATGTATTGAAAATGGGACAACATCTAACTTCTAACTTCTAACTTCTAAATTTGATGAATCCGGCAAAATAAATTGGATTTTTTTAAGAACAATTAGCATTTTCCCCTTATGGATATATTCGAAGCAATTCAAAACAGAAGAACTACAAATACAGCATTTATAGATAAATCCGTATCTGAAGAGCATATTGAAAAGCTTATCAAAATGGCATCATGTGCTCCAAGTCATTTCAATTCCCAGCCATGGAGGTTTGTTGTTATTACGGATAAAAACTATATTCACCAAATTGGTAAAATCGCAGGTGATTCCATGGTCCAGTTAATGGAAGACGGTAGATTCTGGAAACAATACAATAAATATTTCAGGTTCTCCGAAGACGAAATTGAAAAGACAAAAGACGGCATCTTCATTGACCATGTGCCAATGGTGCTTAGACCTTTCATTAGAACTGTTATGTCGGAAACGGGGGGAAAGGTACTTGCAAAGCTAAAAGTACCAAAGATACTCGGTAAAGATGAAGAAGAACTCGTTGCAGGTTCACCAATGCTTTTTGCCATTTCATTAACTAAAGATGAGTATAAAAAAGATGAGCTCCCGGGAATGTATTCTTTAATATCAATGGGTGCGGTAATACAAAACCTGTGGCTTACAACCACAGCACTGGGAATGGGAATGCAATTCATTTCCACACCGTGCGAAATACCTGAAAAATGGAATGAGATAGTAACCATGCTGAACATACCCGAAGATTATGAAATGCTGGCTATATTCCGTATGGGTTATGTGAAAGAAGATATGAAACGCCCTTCAATAGACTGGAAATCATCTCAAAGAAAAAGCATTGAAGAGCTAGCTTACAGAAATAAGTGGGGTAATAATATAATTAATTCTTAAAAATGCTTGAACCCCAGATTAACCCAGATTAATATGATTAGAATGATTAGATCTCCATAATTTCATAAATTTCCATAATTCCAGGCAATATTTTAAAAAAAGCGAACATATATTGCAAAACTTTTAATAAATAAACAAATCTATAGCAAAAATATCTTTGTGCATTATATAGTCTAATTTGTATTCTACAAAGCTTGAATATTTGTAATCAAAAAAAAGATCTAATCATTCTAATCATATTAATCAGGGTTAATCTGGGGTTCAAGCTTTCTCTAACTTTTAACTTCACATGAGTTTATTTAGGTAATTATTGCTAAATTGAATAAGATATCTTTTTATGATAATTTGAAGTTTAATACGTAAAATTTAATAAATAAGAATATGTTAAAGCTGACATATCACGGGCATTCATGCTTTGAAGTCAACACAGGTTCATATAACATCATAATTGACCCTTTTTTGAAAGGGAATAAAAATTCGGATATAAAAGCAGAAGATGTTAAAGCTGATTTTATTGTGCTAAGCCACGCTCACGGCGATCATATAGGTGATGCATTTGATATAGCTAAAAAAAATGATGCTACTATAATTGCAGTGAACGAGCTTGCAAACTATGCAGCCGATAAAGGATGCAAAGCTCACAATATGCACATCGGCGGAAGCTATGAATTCCCTTTTGGCAGGTTAAAATTTACTATTGCACATCACGGCTCTTCAACACCCGATGGAAAATATATGGGTGAGCCGGCAGGGATTCTGCTTTCAATTGAAGGAAAATGTATTTATCATTCGGGTGATACAGGTTTATTCTGGGATATGAAGCTTATCGGTGAAATGAATGCATTGGATGTTGCTATGGTTCCGATCGGTGATAATTTCACAATGGGAATTAACGATGCGGTGAAGGCAATTGAATTTCTTAATCCAAAGCTTGCTGTTCCAATGCATTATAATACGTTCGGAGTGATTGAGCAAGACCCGCAGGAATTTAAACGTAAAGTAGAATCGATAGGAAAGCAATGCATTGTAATCCCGTTTGGTGAATCGATAGAGATATAATTTTGATAATGCGGTTATACATACTTGAAAAATATTGGCAAAAATAATTTCCATAGCTAATCAAAAAGGCGGAGTGGGTAAAACCACTACTGCCATCAATCTTGCTGCTTCGCTTGCACAGTGCGGCTGTAAAATACTTGTTGTTGATATTGACCCGCAGTCGAATTCAACATCAGGGCTTGGGCAAAGAACAGCATCGGTTGAAAATACAATATATGAAATGCTCACAGGCAAAAAAACTCCTGCACAGTGTGTTTCGCAAACAGATGTTGAAAATTTATTTCTTATAAAATCTAATATTAACCTTGTTGGAATTGAAATAGAAATTATAGGGATAGAGAAGAGAGAATTTTTATTAAAAAGAAAGCTTGATGAAATTAAAGAGCATTTTGATTTTATTTTCATCGATTGCCCCCCGTCACTCAGCTTGATTACAATTAATTCACTCACTGCATCCGATTCCGTTTTAATTCCCGTGCAGTGTGAATATTATGCCCTGGAAGGTTTAACATTACTGCTGAATACTATAAAGATGATTAAGACAAAGCTCAGACCCGAACTTGAAATTGAAGGATATCTTTTGACAATGTTTGATACACGGCTCCGGCTTGCACACCAGGTAACAAGCGAAATGAATAAATATTTTAAAGACAAGGTGTATAATGTTAAGATAATGAGGAATGTAAAGATAAGTGAGTCCCCTTCTTTCGGAAAGCCTGTTGTAGTATATGACCCGTTTTCCATAGGGGCAAGAAACTATACGGAGCTTGCAAATGAATTTTTAAAACGCAATGGAAGGGAAATTCAGCAGAAGTTTGACAACATATTAACTTATGAACCGCCTGCATTTGAAGTAAAGGATGAAAAGACGAATAAACCGGCTCCTTACAATAAACAAGATTTAAAACCTGAAAATATTAATTTCGAGGAAGTAAAGCCCGATACAACAAATGAGCAGGATTCAAAACCCGATAACCCGGATGAACAGCAGAAACCTGATGCCGGTAATTTCAATGAAAATAAGCTTAACGAAATAAAATAATATGTCAAAAGATAAACAAGTTTTAGGAAAAGGGCTGGATATTCTGTTCGGTAATACAGAGCCGGAATCAATTGAGCCAAGGCCGGAAGAAACCACAGAGCAGCCGCCGGAAAAAGAGGAATCAATTCTTTTTCTCGAAGTTGAGAAGATTAAGACCAATCCTTATCAGCCAAGAGAAGAATTTGAAGAAGAGGCATTGCAGGAACTTGCCGATTCGATAAAGCAAAAAGGTGTGATTCAGGCAATTACAGTCCGTAAAGTTGATGATGGATATGAATTATTATCAGGTGAAAGAAGATTAAGAGCTTCTAAAATGGCAGGACTTGAAAGAATACCTGCTTTTATACTTGATGTAACCTCACCCGAAGACCTGCTTGAAATTTCGTTAATTGAAAACATACAAAGAAAAGACCTTAATGCACTGGAAGTTGCACAGGGTTATCAAAGATTAATTGATGAATGCAATTTAAGGCAGGAGGATGTAGCGGAGAGGGTAGGAAAATCAAGAAGTGCAATAACAAACTACCTGCGTCTGTTAAAATTACCGGAAGAAATAAAGCAGAGCATCAGGAAAGGTGAAATAAGCGAAGGGCATGCACGTTCAATACTTGCAGCAGAAAATGCAGAAGAACAGATAGTATTATGGAAGAGAATTGTCAGCGACAATTTATCGGTAAGAAAAACGGAAGAGCTGACCAAGAAAACAAAGAAAGAGCCAAAGGAAAAAAAGATATTCCAGGTAACAAACCAGGATAAAGCCGCTATAGATTTTCTCGAAACAAAATTCAGAGAACACTTTGGCACAAAGGTGAAGATACACCCGAAATCAAAAACTTCCGGCGACATTATTATTGAATATTACACATCTGAAGACCTTGAGAGGATAATTGAATTGTGCAAGAAGTAGTGCAATGAGTGCAGAGTGTGTAGAATGTTTGGAGTGTATGGAGTGTATGGAGTATTAATTATATAACCATATGACAGTATGTATATCAAACAAACTAAGTACAACACTCAACACACTCTATACACTCAAAACACTCCGCACTCAATTCTACATTCTTTCCGGAGCGCTTATTCCAATTATATCAAACCCATTCTTTAATACAACCTTTGCGGCTTCGCATAATACAAGTCTTGCATAAGACAGCTCTTTATCTTCAGCATTTATCACCCTGTTATTATGATAGAACCTGTGATATGCTTCAGCAACTTCGTTCAGATAAGTAATTATCTTATGGGGTTCATAAGTCTCAACTGCATTTCTTACGACATCCGTGAATACCGTGAGTATCTTTGCCAATCCAACTTCATCCTCATTCTTCAGCAGGCTAGTATTTGCATTCATCACATCTTTGCTGTAATCTCCAAAAACCTCTTTTGCATTTCTGAGTATTCCGCTAATCCTTGCATGAGCATACTGAAGATAGAACACAGGGTTCTTATCGGATTGTTCTTTTGCAAGCGCAATATCAAAATCAAGATGTGTATTGGCACTTCTCATTACAAAGAAGAACTGCGCAACATCTGCACCTACATCTTCAATAAGGTCATCAAGGTAATATACATTATCGCTTCTCTTGCTCATCTTCACGGGCTTACCTTCCTGCATAAAGGTTACCATCTGGTGAATGATAACTCTTATCTTCGATGCATCATAACCCAATGCAGCAACACCTGCAAGGACTTCTTTGTATGTATCGCCGTGGTCTGCACCGAAAACATCTATTATAGCATCATATCCCCTGTTCAATTTATCTATGTGATATGCCATATCAGGCAGCCGGTATGTCGGCTCTCCTGTTGATTTTACTATGACTTTATCTTCAGCATCTTTTTTATCTTTCATCAGCTCTGAAGTCTTCAGCCAAACCGCTCCGTCTTTTTCATATGACAGATTTCTCTGTTTGAAATCACTCAACAGCTTTTCTATCTTTCCGTCATCATATAAGGACCTTTCAGAAAAGAACTTATCATGTTCAATTCCCATCACACGCAAAGTATTACGTATCGATTTAAAGCACCAGTTCTCCCCTGCAGTTTTAAAAACTAAAAAATCATTTTCTGAATTTAAAAGCTTATCACCATATTCATCTTTTATAATTTTTGCAATCTCAATGATGTATTCACCAACATATCCAGTTTCAGGAAAAGGATAATCCGGTTCAAACATTTGCCTGTATCTTGCATAAACTGATTTTGCAAGATTTTCCATCTGCTTGCCTGCATCATTATAATAGTATTCTTTTGTTATGGTATACCCGCTCCACTTGAGAAGATTAGCTACCGCTTTTCCAAGTGCTATATGCCTTCCGTGTCCTGCATGCATTGGTCCTGTCGGGTTCACACTTACCCATTCAATATTTACACTTTTTCCTTTATTTATTTCAAGCTTGCCATATTCACTTCTCTTGTTTATTATATCTTTAGCCTGCTCTATATAATAACCGGGTGAAACAAAAAAGTTGATAAAGCCAGCTCCTGCAATTTCGATTTTGCTGATATACTTTTCATCAAGCTGAAGATTATCAATTATATTTTTAGCAATTTCACGCGGATTCTTTTTTAACTTCTTAGCCGAAAGCATAGCAGCATTGGTAGAATAATCACCGTGGCTTTCTTCCTTCGGGCGTTCCAATACCGGCTCTATACCGTCAACATCAAGCTTATGCAGTGCTTCTTTTATTTTTTCTTTTAAGTATTCAGTCATTTATTAAGGATAAAGGAAAATTTGAAATGCAATATGTTTATAATTGATAAAAATAAAAATACATTAGTTTAAACATTACCGCGAATGCGGTAATCTTAACAATGATTCGAGCCAACCTTTTCTATCAATGTTTGTTCAACATTTATCAACACTGACAGTACAAAAAAGAGATTCTATCTTTCATGATAGAATCTCTTTTAAATCTTAGGACTCCCCGCTTTCGCGGAGATAGTTATTTTCATTTTACTTCTTCAGGTACTTTCCGGTTTGCAAGCTGTCCGTATGTACCAATTGAATTATAATCCATACCTGAAAATGCAGGAATCTTTACCGCAATATCGTCAAATACATCAGAAGCATTATCATAATTAAAATCATGTCCCATTGCTTTTGCTACCTGCATAATTACTCTCCATGCAGGTCTTGCATTAAATTTAGCACCTCTTGTCCATTTATCATTATGTGCACCAAACTTATCCAGGCGGCTTACACTGAAATCACCGGGCAATCTTTCTTCTTCAATAGTTGCAACCGCAGGCATTATCCTTTGCACCCTTCCCTGAAAATTTACAATGGTGCCGTACATTTCTGCATATGTAGAAGCAGGAAATACTACCGTAGCTTTTAGGCTGGAAGGTACAAAATTGGTTATGTGCATTACCCCGACTTCAATCTTTTTCATCATTTCTTCTGCATTGCTCAACCTGCTTATGCTGTCGTGTATAATATATACCAGCTTTAATTTTCCGTTCAATATATTATCTATGAATTCCCGGCTGATAGGTTTAATTCCAAGCAGCTTTAATCCCGTTGCATTCGGAGTTTTATCTGCACGGATTAAAATATCGTCTTCATCATTTTCCACTATCTTAGGAATGAATCCGATACTTGATGTACCAATAACTTCTTCTGCAAATCTTTTTAATACAAAGTTATCTTCAAGCGTTGTGAACGGAGATGCAACAAACCCAATTTCTTCTGGTTTAAAATTCTTAACTTCCGAGATTACTCTTGCAATAGCATCATCCCAGTCACATTTTAGAAGGTCATACTTCCCGTCTTCAAACATCCCGCCTTCTGCAGGCCTCACTAATGGTGAATTAACTCTTGTTTCCGTATCATTAATATGTTTAAACGTGTTCAATCTTCCCCAGTCGCACATCCAGTACTGGTTTACATCAAGATTCATTCTTGGGGTTAACCTTAAAATCTTGTTATCTCTTACCCAAATATTATCATTGCATCCGCGTGCACAACCAACACAAACACTGTCTGTGTGAGACATATCCCAAACCCTGGCTTTAAACCTAAAGTCTTTTGAGGTTAATGCACCGACCGGGCAAATTTCAATCACATTCATCGAATAAGGATTATCAAGCTTTTCATCGGGGAATGTATCAATAAATACTTTTTCGCCGCGTTCTGCAAATGTCAGCTCAGGTTCTTTTGCAATTTCTTCACAGAATCTAATGCATCTTGAGCATAAAATACATCTTTCCTGGTCAAGCATTACATTAGGACCAAGCTCAACTCTTTTATCTTTATGGTTCTTAGTTTCATCAAACCTGGATTCACCAACACTGTATTTATAGGCATAATCCTGCAGCTTGCACTCACCTGCTTCATCGCAAATAGGGCAATCAAGCGGATGATTTATCAGCAGAAATTCCATCACAGCATTTCTTGCGTGAACTGCTTTATCGCTCATAGTATGAACAACCATATTTTCAGTTGCAAGGGTAGCACAAGCAATAACTTGTTTCGGAAGTTTCTCAACTTCAACAAGGCAAATCCTGCAGTTTCCGGCAATAGATAATGCAGGGTGCCAGCAAAAATGCGGTATATCGATACCTGCCTCATATGCTGCCTGAATTATTGTTTGACCCGGTTTAAATTCTATTTCTTTTCCGTCTAATATAAATTTCGGCATCTTATATAATATATAAAATTATTTTACTTTTTTATTTAAATAACTTCTTTTGCCGCTGCCTTTTTGCCAAATTTATGTTTTAAGAACTTATAAATTGCAGGCGTTAAAGACATAAATACTATTACTACAATTACTTTTTCTATATGCTTATCAATGTTTGGAACAACTCTTCCCAGGAAAAAACCTATTAATGTCATGCTTAATATCCATGACGTGCTCCCCATAATACTGTATCTTAACAGCCGTGTATATTTCATTTGTGCAACACCGGCAACAGTAGGAACGAATGTTCTGAAAAACGGCATAAATTTTGCTATAACAATTGTAACTCCACCGTATTTTTCGTAGAAGTTTCTGGCTTTTATCAGGTAATCTTTGCGGAAAAGTAAAGATTGTTCTTTTTTAAACAACCTTGGACCTGCCTTATGACCGATATAATAACCTGTTGTATCTCCAATAATTGCAGCAGGAATAAGCAGCATATTAAGATAAACAATATTTAAATCACCGGTAGAGGCAAAAAGCCCGGCAGTTACAAGTAATGAATCACCCGGAAAGAAAAAACCGGCAAGCAAACCTGTTTCAGCAAAAATGATACAAAACATACCAATATAACCTGCCCACATTACTAAAGCTTTTACATCGTAAATTGAGTTAAATATTTCTTTAAGAAATTCCAATAATTCAGCGGTTTCCTTTCAAATTTTGTAGAAAATTTAGGAAATATACCAACAATGCAAGTTAGTATCAACGAATAAAATTTGTCTTTGTTTAAAATGAGCCATTTTTTCATGATTTATATTAATATTTTGGTCAAATAGCCATTTACATTGTATTTATAAGCTTATTTTGTTAATTTGTCAAAATAATGACTTATGGACGAACAAAAAGATCAAGAAAATAAAAATGCCGTTACAAGGGAAGAGAAGAGAAATGAAAAAACTCCGCCTGAAATAACGAAAACTGAGATATCAAAACCCTCAGTTGAAACACAGGGGACACCGCCTCCGCAAGGTGAGAGAAAGAAAGCACAGAAAAGATTTTATAAAAGAAATGGTTCACAGAGAAGATATTCAGGTTCCAGGAATACCCCCTCTGTAAATCTTAATATCGCCAATAAGATAATTTCTGTTGTAATCCCTCTGTATAACGAAGAGGAATCGGTTGTCGAGCTTTCAATTACTTTAAAGAAAGTGCTGGAAAGAATGCGTGCTAACTATGAAGTAATTTTTATAGATGACGGCAGTACCGACAGCTCATTCCAGAAAATTAAAGAGATAAATCATCTTAACAGCAAGTTTAAATGTATCAAGTTCAAGCGTAACTACGGCAAGTCTGCCGCACTATCCGAGGGCTTTAAAGCCGCTAAGGGAGATTACATTATCACTATGGATGCAGACCTTCAGGATGACCCTGAGGAGATACCCGCACTGATACAAAAATTAAACGACGGTTATGACCTTGTTTCCGGATGGAAAAAAATCAGGCATGACCCGTTTATCAAGAAACATACTTCCAAGCTGTTTAATTTTGTTACAAGCACACTTGTTGGCTTAAAGCTTCACGATTACAATTGCGGAATAAAAGGTTATAAAAAAGATGTTATAAAGAACATCAAGATATACGGAGAGATGCACAGGTATATTCCGGCACTGGCACATTTATCCGGTTATAAAGTCGGCGAAATTACGGTTACACATCATCCCAGGAAATTCGGGAAAACCAAGTTTGGAACAGCCAGGTTTGTGAACGGTTTGTTTGACCTTATCACCGTTTTGTTTACAACAAAATTCATTAAAAAACCGCTGCATTTCTTTGGTGTGATCGGATTATTGAATTGTTTACTCGGTATGGGAATTATCGCTTATTTAACAGTATTAAAGTTTTTCGACTCTGTTCCCATCAGTAACAGGCCGTTGTTCCTGGTTGGAATATTATTATCAATAGTCGGAGTTCAGTTTATTTCACTTGGATTAATTGCAGAAATGATAACAAAGACAACGACCGATAAAGAGAACGTTATAATTGACAAAACTCTATCATAAATAGTTACCGATTAAATGAATAATATCAGTAAAAATGCCATAGTGTCCTCCAAAGCAATATTAGGCGATAATGTAATAATAAAAGATTTTGCAACAGTAGAAGATGATGTAAAGGTCGGAGATAATGTTACAATAGCATCCAATGCAATAGTGCACAGCGGCACAACGATATCAAATAACTGCAAGATATATTACAGCGCAGTGGTCGGTTCTGACCCGCAGGACCTGAAATACAGCGGAGAACGTACTACACTGGAAATCGGCGAAAATACAATCATCAGAGAGTTTGCGACATTAAGCCGCGGTACCGTTCACAACGGCAAGACCATTATTGGCAGGAATTGCTTCCTGATGAACTATACACACATCGGCCATGATTCAAAAATCGGAGATAATGTTATACTTGCAAACCTGGTAAATACGGGCGGGCATGTATCAATTGAAGAATGGGCTATAGTCGGCGGAATTGTCGGCATTCATCAATTTGTGCATATCGGGGCTCACAGCTTTATTGCTTTCAGCTCAAGAGTTACTCAGGATGTACCACCTTATATTTTAGCAGGCGGCTCACCGTTAAATTATAAAGGGTTGAATATAATCGGATTGAAACGCAGAGGATTTTCGGAAGAACAGATAAAATGTATTAAGCAAACCTATAATTATATTTACAACTCTAAATATAATATCAGTGATGCAATTAAAGCCATCAAAGATTCTGTCAGGCAAACAGATGAAGTTAAAAAGATAATTACTTTTATTGAAAGCAGTGAACGTGGAATCATCAGACGCTAATATTACTGATACAAACCTGGGTACATCATGGAAGTTCATTGATACAGGATTTCAAACAGGCAAATATAATATGGATTTCGACCTTGAGCTTGTTGAACGATGCAGGAAAGAAGACACATTTTTTTTCCGCGTTTACAGGTGGAAGCCATATGCAATTTCATTCGGCTATAACCAGCAAAAATTAGCAAGCAAGCAAAAGATAAACGAAGAAAAATGCGCACTTGATGGTATTGATGTTGTTCAAAGACCAACCGGCGGAAGAGCTGTTTTACATTCCGAAGAACTGACTTATTCGGTTATAATGAAATCAGATAAATCAGTACATTCATTATATAAAGATATTTCCTATGTTTTATTAAACGGCTTAAAGAATATTGAACCGGATAACCCCGAACTTAAAAAACTCTCTTTCGAAAAAGATAATCCCGACCTCAGAAACCTTGTAAAAACAGGTATGTACAACCTTTGTTTTAACACTTCAATTAAATATGAAATTAACTATAATGGCAGGAAATTAGTTGGAAGTGCACAGAGGAATTTCGGTGATGTTGTTTTACAGCATGGTTCTATTTTGCTCGGAGAACATCATAAGAATATAGTTAATTATCTGAAGCTTGATGATGAACGCACAATTGAGAGATTAAAGCATGAGATAGATAAAAAAACAGCATGCTTAAACGAAATTCTCGGAAGAGAAGTTACATACAAAGAAACTGCTGATGCATTAATTAAAGGATTTGAAACAACTTACGGAATCACATTAACTAAATAACGGCTGTGCTAGAAAGAAAAAAAATAACTACCAAAACGCTTATCAATATGAAAAAGAGCGGTGAGAAGATTACCGCACTTACTGCATATGATTATTTAATAGCACGTTATCTTGATGAAGCAGGTATCGATATCATTCTTGTTGGTGATTCACTTGCTAATGTTGTCCAGGGAAATCCCACAACCCTTGCTGTTACAGTTGATGAAATGATATATCATTCAAAGATAGTTAAGAAGGCAGTAAGAACAGCGTTAATGGTGGTTGATATGCCGTTTATGTCATATCATGTAGACCTGCAGGAAGCAGTAAGAAACTGCGGCAGGGTTATGAAAGAAACGGGATGCGATGCCGTAAAGCTTGAAGGCGGAGAAAGAATTGCCGAGACCGTGAAACATCTTGTTAAAGTTGGAATTCCTGTAATGGGGCATCTTGGATTAACACCTCAATCCATAAATATTTTTGGAACATATGTAACCCGCGGCACAGAAAAAAAAGAAGCCGCACAAATAATAAAAGATGCCAAGATACTTGAGCAGTCCGGTTGTTTTGCAATTGTACTTGAAAAGATACCGGCATCACTTGCGAAGAAAGTTTCCGGTTCAATTAAAATACCAACCATAGGTATTGGTGCAGGCATAAATTGTGACGGACAGGTTCTTGTTACGTATGACATGCTCGGATTGACTGAAGAGTTTTCACCGCGTTTTGTAAGGAAATATTTAAACCTGGCAGGTGAAATAAAAGATGCATTTGGAAGATATATAAAGGATATAAAAGAAAAAAGTTTCCCGTCAAAAAAAGAAAGTTATTAACCGCCAAAATTACTGTTAGAAATTTTTATACTCCCGTGCAGGTTAACAATTTAAAAGTAAGAAATAGGAAAAACTATTGTTATCTGATACATTAAACGTACTGTTCATAGGTGATATAATTGGCGAACCGGGGTTAAATATTCTTGCAGCTAATCTTAAAAATTTAATCCATAAATACCAGATACATTTTGTTATAGCTAACGGTGAAAACCTCTCCGGTGGAAAAGGTGTGCTTGAAAAAGATGCTAAGCGTGCCTTTGAAATGGGAATTAATGTTTTAACGGGCGGTAACCATACATTCAGTAAAATTCAATCGGCAAAATATATAGCTGAAGAAGTAAGATTGCTCCGCCCTGCAAATCACCATGAAGATGTTTACGGCAGAGGACACCAGGTTTTCCCGGTTACTGCAAATGGCGGAATATTTAAGCTTGCTGTGGTTAATGTATTGGGAAGAGTTTATATCTCCACACTCAATTGCCCGTTCAGGGTGGCTTCAAAAATTTCTGACTACCTTAAAAAAGAAACAAATCTTATTATAGTTGATTTCCATGGAGAAGCAAGTGCTGAGAAAATTGCTTTTGGATGGTATATGGACGGCAAGGTATCTGCTGTGATAGGTACTCATACACACGTACAAACTGCTGACGAAAGAATACTGCCAAACGGTACGGCTTATATCACAGATGCAGGCATGACAGGTTCATTCGATAGTGTTATTGGCAGTAAAAAAGATTTTTCCATCAACCGCTTCTTATACCAGACACCCCAAAAACAGGATGTAGCAACAGATGACCCGAGAATTAACGGAGTTGTACTGAATCTTGATACACTCACAGGCAAAACAAAGAAGATTACAAGAGTGTTTGAACCCGCGTTTTGAATCACAGATTACACAGATCGAACTGATTACACTGATTTCCATAACATAGTTGTCCATCTAACTATTTCTGGGGCAGTGTCAGGTTGATCTTTCAAATAAGAATAAATTTTTAACACAATCTTCTTAAAGTAGGTAAGAATAATCTCAACTACTCCCAAATAACCTGACACAGCCTTAAAAAGCAATCCCATAGATGATACGTATAATTGTTGAGATTGCTTCGCTTTCTTATTTATAAAGAACTATTATATAAAGATAAGATTAAATATTAATACAAATCCACTGTTAACAACGGCTCGCAGTTGGTCTGTGTTATTATTGTATTTTATGACAAATGTCATTATATTCAGGACAAATGGCACAAAAGAATATATATCAGTCAGTATTAAAGACCATTGGTGCAGAAGACATGGTTAAAGAACCAATAAACAGGGACTATGACATTATACATGTAATACGAAAAGGTTTATACATGAAAAATCTTTTAAAATTAGCACAACAAATGTCTTTATCATTGAAGGAAATATCCGCGATACTGCCGGTATCCGAAAGAACTCTAAAAAGGTATCGCAGCACAACACGGTTATCTCCTGAATTATCCGAACGGCTTCTTAAACTCTCACATTTATACAATAAAGGCCTGGAAGTTTTTGGAAATAAAGATTCATTTATTATATGGCTGAATTCAGAATTATTAGCATTAGGCGGGAATAAGCCCATAGAAATATTGGATACACAAAATGGAATAGAAATGGCTGTTAATATACTTGGAAGAATTGAACACGGCATATATTCATAATGATTATATACAGGTTATGTTTATCCAAATATGCAGAAGATCTTACAGGCAGTGGGGCTAAAACTAATGGAGGACGCTGGAATAGCATTGGAAATCCGGTAACTTATTGCTCAGAGAACAGGGCATTAACATTACTGGAGTTTATTGTTAATCTACCTTTTAAATTAATCCAAACAGATTTAGTGATAGTTTCTATTGACTTGCCTGATGAGATATTGATTGAAGAAGTACAAACAAGATCACTTCCTGTGGATTGGAATACTTACCCTATTATTAACCGCACAAAGGAAATTGGTGACGATTGGATAAAGAAAGGAACATCGCTTTTATTAAAAGTACCTTCTGCTATAATACCTCAAGAATATAATTACCTAATAAATCCTTCAAATAAAGAAATGGAAAAAGTTAAGATATCTGCTAAAGAAAAATTAAATATTGATAAAAGAATTTTACCTTAAATAAATAAAATTTCTGCCAATCATTTTATTTCATTTAATCCGGTATCATCGGTCATATAGTCAACTAGCTTTGTAAAAAAACAATATTTTCATCAGGTCCTCTGAAATCATCATTTATAAAATCATTATTCATAATTACAGATATTTTTGTATCAGAGCTTTTTTCTTTTATTGAACCCTTGTAAAAGCTTTTAAATTCACCTTCTAATAAAGCACCAATAACTGCAGAGGATGAATTAAACATAGAATCAGGCAGCATTTTACCTGATGTCTGAATAATAGATATATCATTATCTATACCTGTTTTTAACGACGATGTCAATATTGGTATTGCATTTATACCATAATTAGAAGAGTTTGAAATATCTAAACTGCTTGAGAAAGAAAGAATAACATGACTAAGTCCTGAAAATGCAGGAATGTTTTTATTAAGATCTATTATCTTTGGAAAGTGGGGAAAAGGTATCTGTGTATAAAACTGTGTTTCTCCTTGCTGAAATGGTACACTAATATACGCACATTCCTTATCTATAATAATATTGTTTAAAACCTTTACACCATAGTTCTCAAGGATATCTTCAATGCCGCAATTTGTAGATTGTGCTTGCTGAACTTGCCCTTTTGATGAAATAATGATTTTGTTCAACAGGAAAATGATTTTTCCTCCATTCATTAAATAATCATCTATTGCAGCTTTATGATTTTCCGGAATAACGCTTATTTTATCATTTGTCTCCTGGTTTAATACGATTGTAACAGATATATCATCAGGTATTTTATTATCTGAGGGGTTAATGAGTGAAAAATCATAGTATTTTGAATTAGCTTGTATCAGTTTCGTATATTTATTCATATCCGGAATACCCGGTGTACCGCCGAGTATTCCAATTTTCTTTAATTCGCTCTGTATAAGTTTCTTAATAGTCAATGTGAACTCATATTCCAGGTTAGGTTCACCACCACTTATAAATGGAAGTACATGCTCTTTATTTTCATAAAAAAATACAACACCCATATATGCTTTTACTGCCATTGCAATATCGTTTTTAATAACCTGTACCTGCACTTGAGAAATATTATATTTGTTTGCCTCAAATTCAAAGGATGAACCATCGGTAGGATTCAATATTTCATAATCAAATTTACCGTTTGAATTTATCTTATATTCGTTTAATAATGTTACCAAAGAAGCTCTGTTTGTGTTATATGGTGATGGTAAGTTATCCGTGTAATAGACATTAACTTTTATCTTTGAATCTATCATCTGTAAAACTTTTACGCTTACAGGTGAAAGTGTATAAGTCGATGATTTATGATTATCCGAACCTGAAATTGAAAAGCAGGATAAAATTAGCAGAGAAATCAGTATGATTTTAATATTCATAATAATGGGTATTAATTCGCATAAATTAACCGTAAGTAACTATTTTATCAATGTATTATGATTAAATGTAATATAAGCGGAATACTTACCCTCCTTCCCAAGTTGTACTTGGGAAGGAGGGTAAAAAAGCCACAAAAAATCCGAGTTGGGTTCAAAACAAGCCGGAGATGGGTTCAAGTTGTGTCGGAGTTGGGTTCAAGTTGGTATCAAGTTGGGTTATCGTTTTTCAAAAACAGGGCTTAACTCATTGCAGTATAAGGAGATAACGCCGTCAGAAATGTGAGATTTTTGATTTAAAATTTGCGATTTTGAGCCGGAATCGCCAATTTTTCATCAAAATAAAACTTCACTATATCGTTAGCTATTATCGTTATGGGAAAAATCCGATAGCAAATTATTGTCGCTGTTGTTGGAGAGTTAAAGTATTACTTGAAGTTCATCCGTGTCAATTTAACAATCATCCCCCTAGCCCTCAGGTAAACCGGATCTTCGACCTTCGAAAGGGGGAACTGCTTTCTATATTAATCCTCCAACCCGATAAATCCCGGTTCTGACAAGTTTTTAAAGAGCGATTAATCTATTTTCATCAAAAACTTGACAATTAGCTTTTACTATATTAAATTATATTGATGGAGTTTATATCAATATATAAGCATCATTAACCGTTCTTTGTTAATATCGAAATAAATTACAGCATGTCGTAACATTGTCTAAAAATGCTTCTCACGGATTTGGTTAGATTTTGGAAGGAAGAAAAAAATATGTATTATTTTTTACCCTTTGGGAAAATAAACAAAAAATATGAAGAGGTATAGAGTGCATTTCTTATCTGCATTATAATAAGAAAATACCGGCTATACAACAAATGGAAGCATGTTTTCTGAAAAATGGTTTTACAACGGTATATTTCCATGCTTCTTTTCCGGATTCGATTCCTCTTTATTTTCCAAAATCCTTAACGATTTAATCAATATATATCGTGTATCAGCAGGTTCAATCACATCATCTATATATCCCCTTGAAGCGGCAATATACGGGTTAGCAAATTTCGTTCTGTATTCTTCAACTTTCTGCTCAAGTGCTTTTGCGGGGTCTTTAGATGAATCAATTTCTTTTTTAAATATTATTTCAGCAGCACCGTGCGGACCCATAACAGCAATCTCAGCACCGGGCCATGCATAATTGAAATCACCGCGTATATGCTTTGAATTCATAACATCATAAGCCCCGCCATATGCCTTGCGGAGTATGACTGTAATTTTGGGAACGGTGGCTTCTGCAAATGCATACAATAATTTCGCACCCTGTTTTATTATACCGCGCCACTCCTGGTAAGTGCCCGGCATAAATCCCGGTACATCTTCAAATACTATAAGCGGAATATTAAATGCATCACAGAAACGGACGAACCTTGCTCCTTTTACTGACGACTCAATATCAAGTGCACCTGCCATCTTTGACGGCTGGTTTGCAATTATACCTACTGACATTCCATCCAGCCTTGCAAATCCTGTAACAATATTCTGTGCATATAACCGGTGTACTTCAAAAAAGCTGCTTTGACTGTTTTCATAGTCAACTATAAGCTCAATTACTTTTTTTACATCATATGGTCTTGAACTATCTTCGGGAACAATTGAGTTAAGCAGTTCTTCCCGTCTATCGGGTTTATCATTGCTTTGTATTACAGGCGGCTTTTGTTTCCAGCTTGATGGCATGTAAGAAACCAACCTGCGGATATAATTTATGCATTCACTTTCATCCTTGCAGGCAAAATGTGTAACACCGGATTTTATTGCATGTGTTTCCGCTCCGCCAAGGTCTTCAAAAGTTACTTCTTCATGTGTTACAGTCTTTACCACATTGGGACCTGTAACAAACATATAGCTTGTATTTTTCACCATCAGTGTAAAGTCGGTAATAGCAGGTGAATACACAGCACCGCCGGCACACGGACCCATCACAGCAGAGATTTGCGGCACAACACCGGATAATAAAGTATTGCGTAAGAATATATCAGCATATCCGCCAAGACTCGCGACACCTTCCTGAATCCTCGCCCCGCCTGAATCATTAAGCCCGATTATGGGTGCTCCGACTTTTTTTGCCATATCCATTATCTTGCATATTTTTTCCGCATGTGCTTCGGATAAAGAACCGCCGAATACTGTAAAATCCTGGCTGAAAACAAACACCAGGCGTCCATCTATTCGACCGCTTCCGGTAATTACACCGTCACCCAGATATTTTTCTTTATCCATTTCAAAATCATATGAGCGGTGTTCAACAAAGGCATCAATTTCTTCGAAGCTTCCCTGGTCGAGCAGGAGATACAGACGTTCACGTGCAAGAAGCTTACCTTTACTGTGCTGAGCATTAATACGTTTTTCTCCGCCTCCAAGCTTCGATTTCTCACGCATTATTTTAAGCCGTGTAAGTTTGTCTTTAGATTTATCTTTTGACATATTATTAGTTATTGTTCTTCTATTACTTATTGAAATAGATTTTATGCAAATTATTGTTCCGCTTATATAAAAAAAACTCAAAGCTGAAGCTTTGAGTTAAATTATTTCAAATATAATAAAAAATTATTGTATGAATAATGAAGAGAATAATTAAACAAGAAATATATCACTTCATAAGAACCATCCTTTTTGTTTGAACAAACTCATCAGTAATTATCTTATAAAAATACACACCGCTTGAGTACCTGCTTCCATCCCACATCACTTCGTAGCTGCCCGGTTTTCTTTCATCATTTAATAATTGCTCAACTTCCCTTCCGAGCATATCATAAACTACAATTTGCACATGTGATGATTTGGGAATATCGAATTTAATTGTAGTAGATGGATTGAAGGGATTTGGATAGTTTTGGGAAAGAGAGAAATTATTAGGTGAATTAGTAATTTCATTATTAATTCCAATAATCATTCCACCACCATTTGTAGTACCATAAATACTACTATAGTCACCGCAAAACCAAGCCTTAGATGAACTTAAAGCAAATATGTTACGTGGAATTTGATAGTAATCAGTAAATTGCAATAACCAGTTAATTCCGCTGTTTGTAGTTTTATATAAATATGCGGTTGAAATTAAATTACTACCACCAATCCAACCAGTGTTTGAATTAAACATTTTTAGGCATGTAAAATCAAGCGATAGGTTAGTTGAAAAAATTGACCAATTATTACCCCAATTGGTTGTTTTTAAAAGCTTATCCTTTTTTAATAAATAACCAGTTCCATTTGATAACATTTGAAAATTAGTAAAAGGGCTAGTACCAGAATTGGTTGAAAAAAATGCAACCCAATTTTCGCCTGCATCGGTTGTCTTCAATAAATTTGTGATATAATAGTAACCAAAAGAATGGAATTCCCAGTTTAATAAGTAACCGATCGTATCATCTTTAAAACCAATATCAGAAGCATTCTGATCTTGCTGAACAATAGGCAATATACATTCATGCCAATTTAGTCCACTGTTAGTAGATTTAAAGCATTTTGCTGATCCAGCAGTAAAAACAGTATTGGCATTTAAATATTTAACAACCGATAAAAGATGATTTTGAGGAAATGAAATTTCCTGCCATGAACTACCCCCATCTGTAGTACAAATGAGCTTTACATAAGTATTGAAAATTGATCCTGATGCACAACCATTGTATCTGTTTCCAAAATCTAATGACGATATTTTAAAATTACTATTTTTATAACAAATATTCCAATTTATTCCGGAATTTGAAGTTTTCAAAATGATTCCTGAGTCGGCTACAGCGAAACCTGTTTCTGTATCCGTAAAAGTAATTTTAATAAATGTATAAGGATAAGATAAATTCTTAATAGACCAATTTGAACCAATGTTTGTTGATTTGCAGATAAAGTTGTATGGTTTTAATGAAGTAAAATGATTTCCAGAGTATCCGCCTCCTGCAAATAGTTCATTCGAATTATTAGCAAACAAAGAGAATATTGTAGGTTTAGTACTTAAAATAGAAATAACGTTTTGTAAAGTCCAATTTACTCCCGCATTGGTAGTTCTAGACACATATTTGTAAGAACCATTTAAAAAATAAGTTGATGGATTAATGTTAAAAATTCTATAAAAGCTGTTTCCATTCGAGGTTAATGAATCTGTATAGCTATAAATTAAATTCCAATTATATCCACTATTTGTGGTTCTAAACAAATTAGAATATACCATTCCTAAATTATTGAGACTAGTAACCAGAGCAATGCATTCATTAATGCTAAAACTTAACATGCTTATATTATTTGCATAATTGTAAGGAATATTTGTAATAATTTTAGTCTGCCAATTCAGCCCACCATTAGTTGTTGTTGCAATTAGACGGTTACCTAAAATCCATGCATTATTGGTATCAAAGAATTTCACATACCTGATTTCATATGAACCGGGAAAATCTTGTTTTACCCAATTATTCCCACCATTTGTAGTTTTCAATAAACAGCCGATTGAATTACTAATAGAAGAACTAACCCATCCTGTATTTTCATTTATAAAACATAAACAATAATTAGATGAATTATTGAAACCTGAATTTTGTTTTACCCATGTTAAACCACCATTAGTAGTTTTTATAATTACGCCTTTGCTATAATAACTATATTCACCAACTACCCAACCTGTCTGTGAATTAATAAATTGAGCATCATATATATTATAAATAGAATCAAGTGCAAATTCTTTTATACTTTGCCAGTTGTTACCTGCATTTGAACTTTTGAAATAATATTTGCTATCATAACAAAAAGCAAAATAATTTACGCTGTCTTTAGCTACAACTTTGGTTATTGTATTGTAGTTATTAAAAAAAAGACTATTCCATCCGCTTTGTGAATATAAATTTTCCATCGATGAAGATATGAACAGGAAGCACAGCAATGAAGTGTAAATTAGTTTTTCCATGATTGAAAAATATTTTATTTTATTAAAATCATCTTCTTAGTCTCAACAAATTCATCACTTATTATCTTATAAAAATACACACCGCTTGAGTACCTGCTTCCATCCCACCTCACTTCGTAGCTGCCGGGCTTTCTCTCCTCATTTAATAACTCATCCACTTCCCTTCCGAGCATATCATATACTACAATCTGCACATTTGAGGATTTGGGTATATCAAATTTAATTGTAGTAGAAGGATTGAAAGGATTGGGGTAGTTTTGGGAGAGGGAGAAGTAAGAAGGAATAGATGAACCAATTAGTCTAATACCAATTGGATTAAATACATTTGTATTTTTTAAAACAGAACCATTACTTCCACAGATAAAGGCAGTATTAGAATCAATAAAGTCTATTTGGTGAAAATGAGTGTTCATATTAGTAGCCAAATTTTCAGCCGAAGTCAATTGAATCCAATTTATCCCTCCATTTGTAGTTTTAATAATTATCCCTCCTCCTAAAGATCCTGTCCCCAAATTACCATCAGATTGTCCAAACATATAACCAGTATTGTTGTTTCTAAAATATGATGAGTTAAAAATACAATTATACTGAATTCCACTGTACTGCTGTCCCCAATTTACACCTCCGTTTGTAGTTTTTAAAATAATATGATATCCTGTCGCATAGCCAGTATCAGATGATGGATAAAAAATTGAATACAATTTATTTGAAATTTCACTATTTAATGTGATCCAATTTTCACCTGCATTTGTAGTTTTTAATATTTTGCCAAGAAATCCACAACTAAAACCTGTTGTATTATTTTGAAAGTATATATCATATAAATCGCCTAAATCAATAATATTTATCCAATTTATTCCACAATTTGTAGTTTTTAAAATTCCACCTGGTGAAGATTGTTTATAATAAGTAGAAAATCCTGTATTTTGATTTAAGAATAAAATTTTGGACGCTATACCAAGTTCATTATTGTTACCATAGATTAAGATCCAATTTGTACCAGCATTTGTCGTTTTATAGATTTTGGTTTTTAAATTAGAATAAGGGGGAATATATTGGTAATCTCCACCTGCTATAAACCCTGTATTATAATTAACAAAACAGACTGAATTAAAAATATAACTATAGCCTAATGAATTATAGGTCCAACTCTCACCCTGATTGGTCGTCTTCATTATTGAAGAATTAGTACCCACAGAATAACCTGTATAATTATTTATAAAATCAATTGAATTTATATCATATGTATTTTCTCGACCATTAAGAAATGTAAAATTGTTACCATTATTTGTTGTTTTTACGATTGTTCCAAAATGACCAACAGCAATAAAAATTGAATCATTAATTTTTTCCAAACCTATCAAATCTTGAGAAATACCATAGTTTATTGAATCCCAATTTAGACCTCCGTTTGTCGTTCTTAATAAAAATCCACCTTCATTTGCAAAAGGAAGTTCTCCTGTTATAAAACCTGTATAATTATTTTTAAATTTTATATCTCTTAGAGTAGAAATTATTCCTGTATTTTGTTGAAACCAATTATTTCCACCATTTATTGTTTTAAAGATAGCTCCCCCGCTTCCAACAATATATCCTGTAAGCAAATTAATAAAATTAATAGATTGAAAATCATAATACATGTTCTCAATTGCAACACTCTGCCAATTTATCCCTCCATTTGTGGTTCTATAAACCATTCGGTCATCTGCTGCAATAAATCCAATAGAATCATTTAAAAATTTTACATCATGAAAAGCATTATATTGAATAAATAATAATTGAGACCAATTTTCTCCTGAATTAGTAGTTTTGTAAAAAAACCCGTCAATAACAGCATAATTGCTTGCAGCAATAAATCCTGTTTTTGAATTCAAAAATGAAATTGAATTAATACTTCTATTGTTGAAAGTACTCTGTACACACCAGTTTTCACCGGCATTTGTAGTTTTTAATATTTTACTTATTGATGGGTAATTATTATTTGATATAGCAATATATCCTGTATCTAAACTTGTGAAATACACAGAATTACAAAAGAAATTGGTACCAATTTCTGTTTGAATCCAATTAATACCACCATTGGTAGTTTTAATTATAGATCCATTCCAACCAACTGCATAACCTGTATTTACATTTATAAAAAAAACATCTTCTAAATGACTACCCACAGGATTTGGATAAGACCAATACCAGCCAAATTGAGAATATAAATTTTCCTTAGATGAGAAGATGAGCAAGAAAAGCAGCAATGAAGTGTAAACTAACTTTTTCATAGCTGAAAATAATTTTGTTAGGTTGTCTTTAATATAATGCTAAATCATTGGTTTAGGTATGTAATATTTTATTCCTACGGGCGGCTTCTTGCCTGAGCTGTCCGCAGCCTGCATGTATATCAATTCCGCGGCGTATGCGGAGTGTGTTCGGTATGCCGTTTTTTGTTAGTATTTCACGGAATTTACGGATATTTTCACGGGTTGATTCCTGCCCTTTGTAACCAATAGTGGGATTTAACGGTATAAAATTTACATGACATAACATACCTTTCAATATCTTCACAAGCAACTTTGCCTGCTCTCTTGTATCGTTAACATTATTTATCAGTGCCCATTCAAAGCTTATTCTGCGGTGTGTTTTCACTGTGTAATCTCTGCATGCAGGTATTAAAACTTCAAGTGGATATTTTTTATTTATCGGAAGCATTGTTTCACGCAGCTCATTTGTTGCCGCATGAAGCGATACTGCTAAGTTAACCTGACGTTTCTCTTCTGCAAATTGTTCTATCATTGGCACAAGTCCTACCGTGCTTATTGTAATTCTTCTTGCACCAAAATTATATCCATTTGGGTCGGTTAATATATCAACAGCCTTCATCACTTCTTTATAATTAGCAAACGGCTCACCCATACCCATAAAAACCAAATTGGTAAGCTTAGCATCTTTTAGCTGAAGTACCCTGTCAAAAAACAAAACCTGCTCAACAATTTCACCTGCTGTAATATTTCTTTGCAGACCTGCCTGACCCGTTGCACAAAACGTACATCCCAGACCGCAGCCCGCCTGTGTTGAAATGCATGCGGTTCTTCTTTCTTCATAACCCATTAAAACAGTTTCAACCTGGGACTTATCGTGCAAATCAAACAATATTTTTCTAGTCCACCCGTCACTTGAAAGCAAATCGGTATGCGGCGTTAAATGCGTAAAAGTAATTTCCTGCTTCAATTTTTCACGCAGGTATTTGGGTACATCGCTCATTTCATCGAAGCTTCCTGCCAGCTTTTTGTATGTCCATTCCCATACCTGCTTTGCACGGAATACAAGCTCACCCCAGCTTTTAATTAATTCCTGAAGCTGCGGGAAAGATAAATCAAATAGAAATATGTGTTTATCTCTGCTTATCAATTGTTTGATTATAAATAGAATCTCAATATAAAAAATTGAGTCCACAGTTATAAAGCAGAAATTCAGTAGATTTTTTGGTATTTGACATACAACTTTAGACTGTTAATTTTAGTTAAATATAATAAATACTATGAAAACCATAACTTTTATAATTATTGCTTTTATAATGACCGGTGCTGTTCAGGCAGGCACAGGTGTAAAGACATTATCTCCATCTGCTGTATTAGACCTTGAAAAATTTGCAAGACAGGTTTATGATATTTATCAAACCGATGAAGTAGCTGCTAAGAAAGAACGTCTTGTAAATAAAAAGCTCAGTGAGCTTATCGGCCAGACATATACAATGAAAGTAACAACTACCGATTCCATCAGGTATGATAAGAAGGAAGATAAGACATCTATCAAATCAAAAGAGATTTATTATTCCGATAACCAGAAAGGTTATATGGGAATATTTGTTATCTTCGAGAAAAAAGGTGATGAATTATTAATGACTTCTTCACCGGATAAGGATATGACTATAAACGGAAAAGTGAACGATGTAATTATAACCGGCTATTTCAAGAATGATATGTTCAATAAGGTCTATACTTCACTTAAAGATTTTGATGACAGCGGAACAACAATTCAGCAGATAATATTGAGAGTGGAAATATAAATTTTTTTTATATGGAGTGCAGTAACATTATGGAGTGCAGTAACATTATGGAGTGCAGTAACATTATGGAGTGCAGTAACATTATGGAGTGCAG
>Ga0105092_10000302_pt1 | contig 25155 bp, 25 predicted proteins | sample PPLLak2March2015_FD_87021 | JGI IMG/M metagenome (GOLD analysis project Ga0105092, IMG submission 87021) | Freshwater sediment microbial communities from Prairie Pothole Lake near Jamestown, North Dakota, USA - PPLs Lake P7 Core (1) Depth... | ecosystem: Environmental > Aquatic > Freshwater >... | reverse complement strand
CTGGGTTTTGAGCTCTAGCTTGGAGCTGAAGGTTTTGAGCCCCGACCCCCGTAGCCTGAGCCCTGAACCCCGACCCCCAAACCCCGAACCCTGAACCCTGAACCCCGAACCCCAAACCCCGAACCCCGAACCCTGAACCCCGAACCCCGAACCCCTATGGTCAATTTCTCTGGCTTGCCTGCCTTGAATCCCCGCCTGCTGCCGCCTGCGAGTAATAGCCTTTTCGGGTTCTAACCACCAGGTCCGATCGGTTCGAGATCGATACTTTTAACTTCCTCCAGGCACCGTCCCTCACGCCGTTGGTGGAACTGTAACCGAGGGTGTACTGGATACGAAGATCGTCTGCAATCTCGGCGTAGGCGCCCGACAGATCCTGGATCCGGTTCGGCGCATACATTCTGGCACCGGTTTGATCGGCGATCATTTCCATCTGCTGCCGCGCCTCTTCGTAGGCGCGGTCATCGCGATAAACCGGCCGGCGCGGCTGACGGCCCGGTATTCTTCCGCCAGGGCCGCGCAGAATGTCTCCCAGAATGTCGATTACACCCCCGCCTGATCGTCCCCCGGACGTTCCGGCGGAGTCCTCGGTGTCAAGGAAGATCGTGTAAACCAGGGCGTCTGCCTCCTGAATCTCACGATACAGTTGATCAAATGTCGCCTTCGAGCCGTCACCGGAATTCCCCTGCAGTTGGTTGTCGACGCCGTCACTGAACAGGACGATGGCTTTGCGCCCCTCGACGCGCTTCACATGGTTGATCGATTCGAGCAGCGCGTCGTAGACGGCAGTCCCGCCGCCGGAACGAATACCCTCGATAGCGTGGATGGCCCGGCCGCGATCCCCGGTGAAGTCCTGGCGAAGGCGGAAGTTCGAATTGAAAGTCGCGACCGCTATCTGGTCCCCAGGCCCGATTTCCCTCGTGAATTCGATGCTCGCGTCCTTGATCAGTTCGAGGTATTCCTGGGTACTCCCGCTGACGTCTATGAGCAAGAGCAGATGAAACGGCTCCTGGGTTTCCAGGAACTTGCCGATCGTTTGCGCGACACCGTCCTCGTAGACTTGAAAATCGCTCTTCTGAAGGTTCGGGACACTCCGGTTGGTCTTCCTTTCCCGTACTGAGGCGTTCAAGTAAATCCAGTCGACGTCCAACTTATACTTGTACCCGGTGCTGTAGGTCCCGTTGGGGTCCTGCGTCACGGGGCCCTGACTGGGCGCTGAACTCTGATCGGGCGTTTGTCGGGCCACGGTAGCGGGCTGATCAGGGGCGGGCTGCTCGGACGCGGCCGGCGCCGGAGCCGGAGCTTCCCGAGGCGGAACCGGAGGTGGCGGAGCAACCAATTTCGTCAAGTCCCGGCTCAGTTTGAATTCCACCTGTCCCTGCAGGCTGGCGGCGTAGCAAAGCGGGCCACCCAAGCCGATCTGCCGCTCGAGCGATCCTTCGTTCATCTCGATCTCGCCGTTCCATTTCAGCTTCCCGCCGGCACGTGCCCATCCCCGGAAATTCAAATCATCCTTCAACTCGCACAAGACACTCCCTGTCACCGACTCAATTCGGACGTCGTTCCCCGGCTGTTTGCGCGTTCGGTACACAATGTTCCCGCTGTCAGTCATCAGGGAGGCAGAAGCCGTGACGTCCTCTGCCGTGATGGCGCCGGTTAAAGAATGCACTCGCACATAACCTGACCTGTCGACGATCTCGACATCGGGGTTCGCGCCCCAAACCACGACATTCAGCTCGGGAGGAGCCCAGATGTCGGCAAGAACGGAATCTCCCTGGTAGCTGTAAAAGTAGGCGTTCAGGTAAATCTTGTTTCCCTGCTTCTGGCTTGCGATCTCGATGTTGTTGAGCTGCTCGGTGCTTCGAGCCCGCTTGGTCAGGTGGGCTTCCAGTTCCCCGGAGGCGCGAGAGTGAACATTTACCCGACCGTAATCGATCTGAATCAGCAGGGTGTCACCAGGCGTGACCGGGAACCGGCGGACATCGACCGGCCCGTCAAAGCCCAAGGAAAGTCGGGTTATGAATGCCAGAACAACCGAGAGCAGCAAAGCCACCCTTCGATCGCTGTTCAGCATAATTCCTCCTCATTTCTTGATGACACTCGGTCGTGCGAGGTTCAATGGGCATGATGCTCCCGTTGGGCCAGGAGTTGCATACGATGTAGAATCTCAGGGAGATATGATACGAAAATTGCTTGTTTTCGGCCTACTCATTCTTGTTGGAGGACTTGGGTTTCAGGATTCCCTCGCTCAGCCCAAGAAGATCTCCGGGACTCGGCAGTACCTGTACCTCTCCGATCAACGCATCCTGACTCTCGAAATCGTCAACAGCGAGAAGGTGATCCTGAATTACATCAATCTCGGACAGGCCTACGACTTGATCGAAGCAACCGCCGTCGTTCTGGTCGACGAGCTCGAGCGGGGGTACCGCGGCCACGTGATCGCCGTTGAGCCGGTCACAGATCCGGCGGAGAGGTACAGAGCCAGCGAGCTGCTGCCCGCTAAGAAATTCCAGGGTTTCACGATTCTCGGCGATTTTGTAATGGAAGGGCCGGCCAAACTTGCCTACTTCAAGACGGGAGGCCGGGTGATGGAGCTTGAAGGTCTGACTGCCGAGGATTTTGAGAAGGTCGCCCAGATGGTGGCGGCGGTGGACCTGACGACCGACGACCCGAAGTTTGCTCTGCAACGGGCGGGCTTTCGTCGAGGGTATGGGAAGATGTATTTTGCGGGGGCGCCCGAGGCAAGCGAAGTTGAAAAGTGGTTCACTCAGGCCGAGGTCTTCGCCCCGATTCCCGTCTCCCGACCGGCGCCAAAGCTTCCTCCGAAGTTCTCCTCTTTGCCTGATCCGGTCGTGGTCCAATTAAAGCTGCACGTCAGTAAGGCGGGGGGGCTGTACCAGATTGAAGCGGCCAGCAGCCCGGATCCCGCGCTGGGTGAGCTGGCCATCGAGACAGTCCGAAATTCGTGGCGTTTTCTGCCGGCCATTTCCAAAGGCCAGGTGGCGGACGCCAGCCTGACGCTGAGGGTCACGTTCAAGAGGTAAGGGACACAAGGGACACAAGGGACAGAAGAGACAGAAGGGCCAGAAGAGACCGAAGTGACATCTTCTTCGTCTTCGGTCTCTTATGTGGCCACTCGCCACTTGCCACTCGCCACTCGCCACTCGCCACTTGCCACTCTGGCCCTTCTGTCCCTTCTGTCCCTTATGTCCCTTGGCTCACTTCACTCCCAATCATCTCAAGCAACTCGTTCAATTCCTCCTTCGACTCGATACGCACCAGGCGGGGACGAAAATCGCGAACTCCGGGATGCTCGTTGAAGTACTTGGCCAGGTGCTTTCTCATGAAGGTCGTGGCCTGCGGCTGCCCATAGTAGTCCTCCATTAACTGGAAGTGATGCCGGATAACGCGGATCTTTTCCTGCAAGGGAACCGAACTTCTCTCTCTCCTTTGAAAAACCCAGGGATTCCCAATCGCGCCCCGTCCGATCATCACGGCCGTGCAGCCTGTCCTGTGCTTCATCTCGTCGGCATCGGCAACGGATTGAACGTCGCCATTTCCGATGACGGGGATCCTCGCCTCCTCGACTATCCGGGCAATCGCATCCCAGTCGGCCTGGCCTGAATAGCCCTGGTCGCTGGTGCGGGCGTGGACGGCAACCATGGCGGCGCCGCTCTCCTGTAAGGCATGCAGGATGTCGAGGTAGTTTCGACTTTTAGTGTCCCATCCCAGCCGGATCTTCCCGGAGATCGGGACGGCGGCCACTTCGGTAAGGCGCTTGAAAATTCGGGCGATCTTAGCGGGCTGCTTGAGCAGCGCCGCGCCTGCGCCCCGGCAGGCGATCTTATGGACCGAGCAACCCATGTTCACGTCGATCACATCGGGTCCCAATGCGCTGACGATGTGGCTTGCTTCCACAAGGCGGCTCTCGTCGCCGTCAAAAATCTGGATCACCACCGGTCGTTCCCACGGAAGAAAAGTCAGCGCCGTTTTCCAATGGGAGCTGGCGCCGTGAAGGATCTCCTTGGCCGATACGAATTCGGTGTAACTGAGGGCCGAGCCGAACCGGCGGCAGAGGGAACGATAGGGAAGGTCGGAAAATCCGGACATTGGCGCCAGGATTAAGTCCCCGTAGACCGGGACCGGACCAATCTGAAAATGCGCCCGACTGGAAACCGTTGCCAAACCGTCCACGAATCACAGTCTAACCCGATTTCTAATGCAGTAGACAGGGCGCCTGTCTATAATGGACTCAAGGTTGCAAACAGGAGGCGCGTCATTAGGCTCCGCCTCTCTGGGTCGGTGCGGATGGGACACGCCTTCTGAATGCCGCCAGAAAGAGAGGAAGCCATGACCATAGCCTCGATTATCGGAGCGGTGATTCTCGTGAGCGCGATTCTCTACTGGCTCATTCGCGCGGAAAAGAAGGAAGCGCATCACCTGGATCGGCTGCACATAGCTCCTACTGAGAAAGAAAAGACCTAGACCGCCAGAGCAGTAGGAAGATTTTCGAGTTTTGCACGGGAGGCAGGAGGGATTTGTGTCTCTTGCCTCCTTCCGGCTGTTTGGCACTCCCGCCTGCTGGTTCAAATTCCCCCGCTGACCGGAGGAAAGGACCTCAAAGACCTCAAGGACCTCAAAGACAAAACCCGCGTTGTGAGATTCCTTGAGTTCTTTGAGGTCCTTTCCTACGGTCAGCCGGCCATCTTGCCGCTATCGGGCCGGTTGGCAATCCCCGCATGTGCCCGCATGCATTGACTTTTACGCTTACGTCAACTTCCTCAATTGACACATTTGACAATTCCCTAATCCTGCGTAAAATAATCGGGCTGGTGACTTCGCTTTATTGTGGTGTCTATCTTTATGAGTCTTCCTCATCTCGTTCCTTCCACCAACTCTATGCGTTTTCCAGATCACACCCTTACGACCTGCACCTTTTGCGGAGTCGGCTGCGGGATTTACCTGGAAGCCTCTGACGGCCTGATTACGGGCGCTTATCCGAGCATGACACATCCGGCCAACCAGGGTCGGATCTGTGTTCGAGGATGGCATGTTCACGAGGTTTCCAGTTCTCCGGATCGCTTGACGCAACCGCTCGTCAAGAAGGACGGAGAGTTCATCCCGGTCCGTTGGGACCAGGCTCTGGACTTCGTCAGCGCCCGCCTGCGCCTGGTTCGAAAAGAACACGGGGCTGACTCAATCGCCTTCCTCAATTCTCCCCGCTGCTCCAACGAAGAAACGTACCTGCTGCAGAAGTTCGCGAGAACGGTCATCGGCACAAACAATGTGGACCGCGGTGGTTCGCTGCATCGGGTTAACACGATCGACGTGCTGCAGGAAATGATCGGAGTACCGGCCGCGACGAGCTCCATTGAAGAGTTGGACAAGACCGATCTGATCGTCGTCGACGGCATCGATCTGGGACGCCAACTCCCCACCATCGGAGGTCGGGTTCTCAGGGCCAAGCTGGCCGGGGCCAAGCTGATGGTCATCGGCAGCCGAAGCCATCGGGTGGCGCACCACGCCGACCTGTTCGTAAGGATCAAACCGGATACGGATCTGCTGCTTTACGGAGCGATGGCGAAGATCATTGTCGACCGGGGTTTGATGAATCTGAAGTTCATCAAGGAATACTGCACTGGTTACGACGAATGGCTCGGGAGGATACAGGAATTCGATGTTTTGTGGGCCGCCGAGCACTGCGGTGTCGAGCCGGAGCTGATTGAACAAGCGGCCATTGCCTACGCCAAGGCTCCCTCGGCCATGATTCTGTACTCGACAGGAGTGGAAGCTCGCGGCAAGGGAGCGGTCCAAGCGCTGGTCAGCCTGAGCCTCCTGCGGGGGAATATCGGGCGGCCGGGCGCGGGCCTGATGCCCCTGGCCGAGTACAACAACCTGCAAGGCGGTTGTGACATGGGCATGTTGCCCGATCGGTTGCCGGCCTACCGACATGTCAACGTCGCAAACGAAAGGAAGGAACTGGAGGAGCTCTGGGGACGAAAGCTGCCGGCCAAGCCCGGCCTCGATATCTGGGGCATGTTCTCGCCAACGAGCCCGGTGCGGGCGGTCTGGATCGATCGGCTCAACCCCATCGTCACAGTGGCTCTTGCTGACGCGGCCGAGAAGCTTCAGAAGCTCGATCTGCTCGTCGTGCAGCACCTCTTTATGACCGAGACGGCGAAGTACGCCGACGTGATCCTGCCTATCGTGGCTTTCGGAGAAGAACGAGTCACTTTTACGAGTACCGAGCGCCGGATTCAGGTCGCCGAGAAGGCGATCGAGCCGCCCGACGGGCCCATCCCGGCCTGGGAGCAGATTGTGGCGGTGGCCAACCGGATGGGGGCAAACTGGAATTACCAGACGGCGGCAGACGTGATGGACGAAATCGGTCGTGCCGTTCCGTTCTATTCCGGGGCCAGCTACGAGAACCTGTGGCGGGAATACGGCCGCCAATGGCCCTGCACCAAGGACAAGCCGCTGGGCACTCGCTTCCTGTTCGAAGAGGGACTGCCGAAATCCGGTTTTCGGTTCGTCCCGCTGGAGCGTCCTGGAGGACTGGCCAAGCTTTCGGCCCAGTATCCATTCGTTCTCGCGATCGGCTATTCGCTGTACTACTGGCACCGGAACGTCCTGGTCCGACACAGCGAGACCTTGCGTCGCGAGTACGGGATGCTCCTCCTCGATTACCCGGATGGCTTTGTTGAGATAAATACCGAAGATGCCCATCGCCTGGGATTGCGGGATGGTTCCCAAATCCGGCTCGTGGCGAAAACCGGTTCGGTCGTGACGACCGCCCGCGTGACCGATGAAGTCAGGCCGGGCACGGTTTTCCTGCCTTATTTCCAGACCGACATTGCCCGGAAGATGCAATGGGACGAGGCGGCCAAAGCCAGAACCGGGAATTCCCGGATTTTCGTCCGAGTCGAGAAAGTTTGATTGAGTATGCGCGCGAGAATCATCGACAGGCAGGACCTGATCACAGTCGTCGATTTGCTCAGAAAAGAGTACGAGGTCGTCGCCCCCTTCTACGGACGGGGACGCGACACCTATTTCCAGGTTGTAACGGACGAGAACCGGGACCAGGTTCAACTCCACCTTCCAAATCCGTACCATCCGCCCAAGAAGTACGTGCTCCCGCAAATCCAGCGGATGATGCGGATCCGGTATAACGGCAAGGTCCAGATTGATCCGACCTACGAAGAAAAGAAGAGGGCGATTTTCGGAATTCGGTCCTGCGACGTGGCTGGAATCTACCACCTCGACCGGATCTTCCTGGGTGGAAACTACCGCGACATCTACTACGACCGGTTCCGCAAGAACTTATTTCTGGTCAATGTTGTCTGCACGGACGCCGGCGTCGACATCGACGAAGACTGTTTCTGCGTTTGCGCTGACACAGGGCCGGCAGCGCTGGATCATTTCGATCTTCAGCTCATGGACCTCGGCGACGTCATACTCGTCGTAGCGGGCACAAACAAGGGGGATGAGCTTTTCTCTCATTCGGTATTTCGGAAAGCGAGCCCCGCTCATGTTCAGAAACGCCAGGAGATTCTGAACGAGACCCGGAAGAAATTCGCCTCCGCGACCAGTTGGTATACGGCCGCGGTGCGCTACATCAGCCTGGGAAAAGTGACCGAGGAAGTGTGGGAAGAGATCGGCAACAGGTGCCTGGAATGCGGCGGCTGCAGCTACGTTTGCCCCACCTGCAATTGCTTCACGGTAACCGACCGGGAGGTGAGCCAGGGTGAGGTTGAGAGGATGCGGCTGTGGGATTCCTGCGCCCTCAGTGGATTCACCCGGATGGCTGGCGGTCACAACCCGCGGAAAGCCGTCCATGACCGCCGCAACCGGCGGTTCTTTCGAAAGCTTTCTCACTACAACATCCAGCGTGAACTGTCGGTCGCCTGCATCGGATGCGGGCGCTGCGTCAACGTCTGTCACGGTGACGTCGGTATGCCGAGCGTCGTGGAGATAATCCGAAGATCGTGCGCGGAGAAGCAGGAGCGATGAGCGAGACGGTGCTGCAAAACGTTTACTTGCCGAAGACCGTAATACTCGACCGGGTCGTCGACGAGATAGATGAGGTAAAGACCTTTTTCTGGCGGTTCGAGGATAAGCAGGAACAGGAAGCGTTCCGAAAGTTCATGCCCGGGCAGTTCGCCCAGGTGACGATTTTCGGAGCCGGCGAATTTCCTGCTTCGCTTCCACCGAGCCCGACGGAATCCGAAGTGTTTTTCACGATTCGCAAGGTCGGGAGCGTCACCGCGGCTATGCATGCGCTGAAGCCGGGGGATCGTTTCGCCGTGCGTGGCCCTTACGGTAACGGGTTCCCGATGGAGGACTTCTACGGCCAGAACTTGATTTTCGTCGCCGGAGGCATCGGCCTGATCCCGCTGCGGTCCTGTATCGTCTACGCTCTCCACAACCGCGAGCGCTTCCAGAAAGTCCAGGTTTTCTACGGGGCCCGGACGCCCAAGGATCTGATGTACGTGGACTTGCTGAAGGAATGGGAAAAAAGCGCGGGATTCGAGTGCCATTTAACCGTAGACCGCAAGGACAGCACGTGGAAAGGGAACGTCGGGGTCGTCGGCTCCCTGTTCCAGAAATCGGGTGTGGAGCTTCCAGTCGAGAACACGACAGTGTTTGTCTGTGGTCCTCCTGTCATGTTCCGCTTTGTTCTCAAAGACCTGAAGAGCATGGGCTTTCAGGACCGGCAGATGGTGTCGACGCTGGAAAGATACATGAAGTGCGGGGTTGGCAAATGCGGGCACTGCTGTATCGGCGTTGCGTATGTGTGCGTCGACGGTCCCGTTTTCAACCTCGAACAGATAAAGAAGTTAGGCGAGGAGATTTGAGCTCAGATTTGCGCGCGGATCTGGCGGCGAAGCTGGCCGGCCGGACCTGTGTCATGGGCATTGGCGACCGGCAGTGGGGCGACGACGGACTGGGAGTCGCGTTGGCCGAGTCTCTCAAGCGGAAGAATTGCCCCGACGTCCTGGTGGCAGGCAACGTCCCGGAAAACTGGATAGGCCGAATCGGGCAGGATGAGTTCGATCAGGTTTTGCTCATTGATGCGGTCGAGTATGCCGGGGAACCGGGGTCGGTGGTCATCCTGGATGAAGGACAGCTGCGGAGCCGGTTTCCCCAGGTTTCGACACATAAGTTGTCGCTTGGAATGTTAGCCGCACTGATTCAGCACGAATCTGGAGCGCGCGTCTGGTGCCTGGGAGTAAAGCCCGCGTCACTCAAATCGGGGACCGGGCTCTCGGAGCCGGTTCAGGCGACGCTGCAGGTGTTGGAGGAAGTGCTTTTGAAGATTTTAAAGAGCAAAGAGCTCTGATATCGGCGCTGGAGGCTGTGCTTTTACGTATTTCCCACCCCTGGGCTTTGCTACGCGACCCCTTCGGGGTGGGAAATATACATCGGTTACCCAAGAAGGAAACGAATTGAGATGACCCCCAATCTGGCGTTTGTTTATGCACTGAGCATCTGTCTCGCCGGCTCGTTGGTGACGTTGCTTGTGTCTCGGTGGAAACCGGTCGTGGGATGGCTGGCGTTTCTGTGCGTGTTTTCGTCCAGTTCCCTCGTCATATACGCGGCCCTGACGGTGTTGCTCAGCGGCGCTGCCCCGGCGCTGACGCTATTCTCGCTCGCCGGTCTGGGTACCTGCCGGCTGGCGATCGACGGGCTAAGTGCGATTTTGCTTCTTCTGATTGCCGTCATCGCCGTCCTTTCGTCCATTTACTCGGTCCGGTACATGGTGCACTACACCGAGTACGGGCTGGGCCGGTACTATCCGTACTTCCTCCTGTTTGTCGCCGGCATGTACGGCATCGTTGTGGTAACGGACCTGATGGTCTATTTCTGCGCCTTCTGGCAGTTGATGACGCTGCCTTCCTACGCCCTGGTGCGATTCGAGTCCAAGAAACAGGAAAATGTCCGCGCCGCAAACCGCTATCTCCTGATGATGGAGTTGTCGTGCGGACTGGTAATGGCAGGGGCCGGCCTCCTCGGTTCAGGTTCCCAGCCCGGTGCTCTTGGCCGCTACGAGTTTGATAGCCTGGCCGCGAACATGTCCTCGGTTCTTTCCGCCGACAGCTTCACCGCGATCGCAGCGCTTCTGCTCTTCCTGGTCGGCTTCGGGATCAAGGCCGGTATGTGGCCGTTTGGACAGCTCTGGCTTCCCGCCGCGCACCCGGCCGCACCGTCTCCGGTCAGTGCGCTGCTGTCAGGCGTAATGATAAAGACGGGTGTGTACGGTCTGATGCGTTCTTTCCTTTGGTTGATTCCGGCCGATGACCTCGCCTCCTATCCGGCCGCCGCCTGGGGGCTGGTGATCGGTGTTCTCGGCACCGCGACTCTGTTCTTCGGGACCATCCAAGCCCTCAAGCAGGAAGAATCCAAACGCCTTCTGGCGTTTCACAGTATTGGCCAGGTCGGCTATATCCTGCTGGGCCTGGGAGCGTGCCTCGCCTTGCTTCCCGCCGCCTCGACGAGCGACAGCGCGCGTGTCCTTGCGGCAATGGCGTTGGCGGGCGCCCTTTTCCACACTATCAACCACGGCCTTTTCAAGAGCCTCCTGTTCCTGAACGCCGGGTCGGTGCTCTTTGCGACCGGGACGCAGAGCTTGAACCGCATTGGCGGCTTGTTCAAGTTCATGCCGGTCACCGGCGTAATGACCCTCATTGCCTCGTTCTCGATTGCCGGGGTTCCGCTCTTTAACGGTTTCGCCAGCAAATGGACCATATACGTCTCGACGGTTCTGGGCAGCCGAACTGCCCCGTATCTGGCGGTACTGGCCTTGTTTGCCATCTTGACGAGCGCGATAACGCTGGCTTCTTTCATCAAGTTCTTCGGGAGCGCCTTCCTCTCGAGAACCAGTCAGTTGGTAAAACAGCGGCTGGAGGAGAAGAAGCGGCTCGAAGTCGACTGGACGATGCTCGTTCCCCAGCTCGTGCTGGCTTCGGGTTGTCTGGTGTTCGGCTTGTTTCCCCAGACTGCTCTCCGGCTTCTGAAAGCCGGGCTGGCGACGAGCGAGCATGGGTTGGGGGCGACGTTGGCCGACGGACTGCCGGTTTCGGGGGGATTGGCCGTTGCCGGGCCGGGCGGGCATGCGCTGATTGTTCCGTTCGTTCTGGCCCTGGTGCTGGTCAGCATGCTGCTGCTCGCCCGTACCCTCTCCCGGTCGGGCGGGAGCCAGCGGAGGGTGGCCATCCCCTGGCTGTGCGGTTACGCTTTGGAATCGGAAGCAAACAGATACACGGCACACGGACTCTACGGCGAGGTAAAGCGCTACCTGCGTTGGGCAGGCGGCACGGCGAGAAGGTGATATCCACGAATTACACGAATTACGCGAACTGAGAGTCATTCGATTTGTGTAATTCGTGTAATTAGTGGATAGAAAGACAGTTAGAAAGGTGTTTCACAGATGCCGGCTCGTAACGTCCTGAATCAGATCAAAGAGAGATTCGAACCATCCATCTTGCGGGTGGATGTCCCTTCTGATAACCGGCTGTTTCTTTACGTGACCCCTGGGGTTGTGCGGGACATCTGCAACCACGTTTTTCGGGACCTGGATGCCCGTTACGTGGTCAGCATTGGAATTGACGACCGGCCATATTCTGGTCAGTTCACGGTGGCACATAATTTCGGTTTCGAGCGGGAAAAGGTTCTTTCCAGCATCCTCGTCAATCTGCCGGCCGACGATCCGGTCATCGACAGCATCTCTCCTGCGGTTCCGGCCGCCAACTGGGCAGAACGCGAGTTCCGGGATCTGCTGGGCATCGAGCCGGTCGGCTGTCCCTCAATGAAGAGGCTGGTCCTACCCGATGGTTGGCCGGAAGGTGTGCATCCGCTCCGCAAGGATTTCTCCTGGGACCTGAAGCCGGCCAAATTCGACGAGAACAAGGTCTTCGCTTTTGACGATCCGCCCGAGGGCTGCGTAGTCGTGCCGTTTGGCCCGTTTCATCCGACGCTCGATGAACCCGCTCATTTCCGCCTCTATGTCGAGGGCGAGATCGTGCGAGGCTGCGAATACCGGGGCTTCATGGTCCACCGGGGGATCGAGAAGCTTGCCGATACGGTGTTGACTTACAACGAGATCCCGATGATGGCCGAAAGGATCTGCGGCATCTGCGGCTGTGTCCATAGCGTCGCCTACGCCCAGGCAGTTGAGCAGGCGGCGGCCATCGAGCCACCCGCCCGGGCGCGCTTCATCCGGACGATCATGCTGGAGTTGGAGCGTCTGCACAGCCATCTGCTCTGGGTCGGTCTCGCCAATCACATACTGGGCTTTGACACTCTCTTCATGCAAAGCTTCCGGATGCGTGAGCCGATCATGTGGCTGTGCGAGAGGATCACGGGAAACCGGAAGACTTACGGGCTTTGCGTAATCGGTGGCGTACGTTGGGATATCACCCCTGAGATCAAAGACGACATTAATCGAATCCTGGATCAACTGGAAAAGGAGTGGATTGCGGCAGCAAAGGCCGTCCAGGGGGACCGGAACCTGCAGAAGCGGACGAAAGGAGTGGGGATCGCGGATGCGGCCCTGGTGAAGGACCTGGGCTTGATAGGCCCGATCGCTCGCGCTTCCGGAGTACCCCAGGATTGCCGCCGCGATTTCCCTTACGCGGCTTACGATCAGGTGGATTTCCAGGTAATAACACAAGCGGGCTGCGACGTCTGGTCGCGCGTCCTGGTCCGGGTTCTGGAAGTGTTCGAATCAATTCGTATCATCCGCCAATGCCTGGAGAAGATGCCGGCCGGCCCGATTCAACTTCAGCTGGATGACGAGTTGCCGCCCGGCCGCATCGGGCTTTCATCCATTGAGGCCCCCAGGGGCGAGGCGCACCATTTTGTGGTGACCGGCGAAGAAAACCGACCGCGTCGGTGGCGGGTACGGGCGCCCACTTATCAGAACCTGCAAGGCATACCGGCCATGATCAAGGATCAGCAACTGGCGGATATGACTATCTCGCTTGGAAGCATCGATCCTTGCTTTTCCTGTACGGACCGTCTCGAGATCCTGGACATTAAGTCCGGCGACGTCCGCGTTTATTCGCAGCAGGAAATCGTGAACATGACGAGGAGAGTATGACTGAAAGTGCCCTCTGGGCGATTGTGACAGGGGTTGCCAACGTCATTCTGGTGCTGGCTGCGGCGCCCTTTTGCGAGGGGATAATCCGTAAAGTGACGGCTCGTGTCCAGTCACGCCAGGGCCCTCCCATCTGGCAGCCTTACCTGGACATTCTCAAGCTGCTCGGAAAGGAAGATATCGAGTCAGGCGAGAGCCCGGGACTGCAGCGTTTGAGCGCGTACCTGTCACTCGCTGCCGTACTTACGCTCGCCTGGTTTGTCCCAATGGGGGCGGCTGCGCCGCTCACGAAAGCGGGAGACGCAATTCTGGTCATTTACCTGCTGACGTTGTGCGGAGTCTCCACGCTCCTGGCTGGTCTGGCGGCCGGTTCCACTTACTCGCTGTTTGGCGTCAGCCGGGAGATGATGGCCATGCTTACGCTGGAACCTCTTCTCGCTGTCGGCGTAATCGTTGGGGCTGTTGAGACGGGCTCACTGCGATTGGATGACGTTCTGAATGCTTCCGTCTATTCGCTCGCAGCCTGGCCGCTTGCCGGAATCCTGATGCTGGTCGTGTTGCTCTTCTCGCTTCAGGCCTTTGTGGGCCGCGTGCCTTTCGATACGGCAGAGGCGGAGACCGAAATTATGGAAGGGCCGCTTATCGAGTATTCCGGGCCGAAACTGGGTCTGTTCAAGTACGCGCAGATGAGCAAGCTCTTCGTCTATTGCGCACTGTTGGTGGGGCTGTTCGCTCCCTGGGGAAGCCAGTGGCCCTACCCGCTGGCCCTGTTGGTGTTACTGGCCAAGATTGGTGTTCTGGTCCTCCTCATCACCTTGGTCGGAGCGACGCATGCGCGCTATCGAATAGACCAGGCAATCAGGTATTACGCGGCGCTTTTCGTGCTGTCCTTGGTCGCGCTGACTTTGGCGCTCGTAGGATTTTAGGGGTCTGGGAATATGATCAGCAAACTGAAAGAGGCGGTGATCTGTCTGAAGGCTGGAAAGGTAACCTTGCCTTACCCATTTGCCGCCGAGCCGGTTCCTGCCCGGTACCGAGGGCGTCCTATCTTCAACGTCGAACGTTGTATCGGGTGCGGCGGGTGTGCCAACAACTGCCCCGCCCGGGAGATATTGCTGTCTGACGTCTGCCAGGAGATACGGATCATGCGGTACCTGGGCCAGAGGTGCACCTATTGCGGCCGGTGCGCCGATGTCTGCCCGGAGCACGCGATTACGATGAGCGGCGAATTCGAAACGGCTACCAATGACAAGCGGGATCTCCAGCAGGAACTGGAAGTTTTCATGGGAACCTGCCAGCGATGCGGACGTTGTTTTACGGCCCCCGGTCCCTTGGAACAGCTGATGATGAAGGGTTACCGGCAGGATGATTTACCGGCTGGCCGCTGGGTCTACAAGTCTCGGAGCTTTCTGCAGTCCGAGGGTCTGCCGGACATTGAGATCGAACTGGACTAAGTAATATGCTGAGCAAACTCTGCCAGAGGGCTTTCAAGAAATCGATTTGGGTTTATCACGCGAACAGTGGCGGATGCAACGGGTGCGACATCGAGGTTCTGAACGTCCTCACGCCTTACTATGACGTGGAGCGCTTTGGGATCAAGCTGGTAGGATCGCCGCGGCACGCGGACGTGATGCTCTGCCAAGGGCCTGCGCTCAGATCCACCGCCAAAGCGTTGGAAAGAGCCTACCAGGCGATGCCTGCTCCCAAGTTGGTCTTCGCCATCGGTTCTTGCGCTTGCGGAGGCGGCATCTGGTACGACAGCTACAGCGTCATTGGCCCGGTCGATAAGGTGATCCCTGTCGATTTCTACGTCCCCGGCTGTCCACCGCGTCCGGAAGCGATCGTCTACGGGGTAGCGGTCGCTCTGGGGCTGGTCGACAAGAAGGTCGCTCCGGTCAAGCTCAAACAACTTGAATTCCCGATCGCCCGCTACCACCCAGAGGATCTGGAGTGTAAGGACGACATGGTCGTCTATACGAAGCTCGACAGGATCTAGTGTCGGCACAGAGTTATCCACGAACTAACACGAACGAACACGAACAAACACGCTTTTGTTCGTGTTGTTCTTGTTGGTTCGTGGATAACTCAGTCCCCTCAGCCAACCCGGATTTCTGCGATCATAAGCCAGAGGATCAAGCGCTTTGCACGAGATGGGGATAGCGATGAGTCTCTACCGGACTTGTCGAAAGGAAGTCGACAAGCAGGGTTCGGGCCGCCTGCAGAAGATACGGGTCGCCGTAGGGGAGCTCTCCGCAATTGATCCGGAGCTGCTGCGGTTTGCCTGGGAAGCCACGATCCAGGATCCGGATGCGGGCTGCGAGCTTGAGATCGACTGGAAGCCGGCCATTCAGCGTTGCCCGAAATGCGAGGAGATCAAGCCGCGCGGGGATCAGTCCTGGTTGATGATCTGTCCAGAGTGCGGCAGCCCATTGCGTGTTGAAGGCGGCTACGAGCTCGACCTGCTCGAGATCACATTCGAGTCAGAGTCTGAAGATGGGGAAACTCCAGCATGAGCCAGATTGAAGTGAAACGCCGACTGCTGAGTGAGAACGACGAGGCGGCGCAATTCCTTAGAGACAGATTCCGTGAGTCGGGGACCTTGGTGGTCAATCTGATTTCCTCCCCCGGTTCCGGGAAAACCAGTCTCCTTGAGTCAACTATCGCCGCGATGGCCGGCACCTACCGCCTGGCCGCCGTCGAAGGAGACATTGCGACCGAGCGGGACGCCGATCGGTTGCGACGCCACGGTATCCCGGCCCGTCAGATCATCACGGGAGGGGCGTGCCACCTGGACGCGCGCCAGGTGAGAGGCGAGTTGGAAAAAGGGGACTGGGGCGACCCGGAAATCCTGTTCATCGAAAACGTCGGAAATCTCGTCTGCCCCACATCCTATGATCTGGGCGAAGATTTCAAGGTTGTCCTTCTGTCGGTCACCGAAGGAGACGACAAACCTTTCAAGTATCCAGGCATATTCTCTCGCGCGGCGGTTGCGGTGATTACGAAGGTCGATCTCCTTCCTCACGTCGAGTTCGACATGGAAGCCGTGCGGGCGCAGGTTGAGACGCTAAGCCCCGATGCCCGGTTCCTCCTGACCTCCGTCAGGACCGGGGAAGGGGTCGAGGAGTGGTGCGGACTACTGGCGGAGCGGTTGAGGGAGAAAAGAAAGCACTGAAGCCCTGAAAGGACCTCAAGGACCTCAACGACCTCAACGACCTCAAGGACAGAAAGGACGAGGTTTTCCGTCCTTGAGGTCTTTGGGGTCCTTGAGGTCCTTTCGCGATCTGACCTATGAAGCTGCAGACGAAGACCAACATCGGCATCATTTCTGTCTTCCTCATCCTTGGGGTCTCGGCTGCCTTCATGACCTTCAAGTGGCAGAACGATCACGCCATCAAAGCCGCCGAGAACCGCGTACGCCTCTACATCAGAGCCGGTTGGGAGATCTACAACAGCAAGATCGAGAGGATCCAGGCGACGCTGAAAGTCCTTGCGGAAGATCAGAGACTGCAGCGGTTGTTGCGGGACCACGCGGATGGCGCCCTTCTTGACGAAGTCCTGAGCGAATTGCAGGCCATCAGATCCGACCAGAATATGGACATCCTGAACGTGCTGGACTCCTCCGGCCGCGTCATCCTCAGGACCCGCCACCCGGAGATGAGGTACGACCAGGTCAGCGACGATCCGATGATCAGGAAGGTGATCAAAGAGAGACGCGGCTGTGGAGGCACGGTCCTGTTGGACGAAAAGAGGCTCGGGGCTGAAGGGCAGGATCTTGTGCAGTGGTGCACGCGCTACGGCGGTGAGGCGGAGGGGATGATGACTGGGGCCGCAGTCCCTATTCTGAGAAACGGGAAGTTGATCGGCATCATCCAGATGGGGAACCTCCTGAACGGTTCGGTCGAGAAGGTGGACCGCATACGGGACTCGCTTTTCGAAAACGAGCAGTACGACGGGAAACCGGTTGGAACGGCGACGGTCTTCATGCGCGATCTGCGCATCTCAACCAACGTGCTTGACCAGAACGGCGCCCGCGCGATCGGTACCCGGGCCTCGGAGGAAGTAGCCGACCGGGTTCTGGGCAAAGGCCTGTCATGGACGGGGCGCGCGCTGGTCGTGAACGCGTGGTATCTTTCGCAATACGATCCAATCCGCGATCCCGACGGTCGCGTCATCGGGATGCTGTACATCGGCTCTCTCGAAAAGCGTTACCTGGACCAGCGATCCCGGGCTGTTTTCATGAATCTCGCCATTGTCTTCGGCGGAATGGTCCTGGCGATGACTGTTTTCTTCCTCATCATGAGGACGATCCTGAGTCCTATCCGTCGGCTGTACCGGGCTACTCGGCGCCTTTCGAAAGGAGACCTGAGCCATCGGATCGAGGTCCGGTCACGGGATGAAATCGGCGAATTGTCGGATTCCTTCAATTACATGGCGGAGCAATTGCTCGAGGATCAACTCAAGATCCAGCAAAGCCAGGCGGAGCTGGAACGCAGGAACGAAGAGCTCCGGGTGACAAATCGGAACTACATGGAAATGCTCGGGTTTGTCTCTCACGAGCTCAAGTCACCCCTGGGCTCGGCGGTCCTTGGTGTTTATTCCGTTAAGGATGGTTATCTGGGGACGCTCTCCGAAGCTCAGCAAAGGATCCTGACCAGCGTCGCCTCCAGCCTTGATTACCTTAACGAAATGATCAAACACTACCTGGATCTTTCGCGGCTCGAGAAAGGCGAGCTGAAGATCAACAAGCGGATCGTTCGATTGAAGGAGGAGATCCTTGAGCCCTCCATCCAGGGCCTGATGCCCTCCCTGGAGGATAAGCAGATGACCCTCGAGAGCGACGTCCCTGAGCTTTTCGCGCTGTGCTGCGATCCGCAGGCGATGCGGATAGTGTCCGAGAACCTGCTCTCCAACGCGGTCAAGTACGGAAAGACGGGCGGCAGTATTCACGTGAGCGCCATGGTCTGCGGCGACCAGGCGGTTTTCACGGTCATGAACGAGGGGGAAGGGATCGCTCGCGACAAGCTGGATTTGTTGTTTCGGAAGTTCAGCCGAATCGATCAACCCAATACGGCCGGAAAAAAGGGAACCGGCCTGGGCTTATATATATGCAGGGAGATTGTCGAACAGCACGGAGGAAAGATCAGCGGTGAATCGGTCGCGGGCAAGTGGACGCGGTTCACCGTCTCTCTCCCCGGTGCAGTCACTATTCACTGAGGCGAAGATGATCAAAACAAAAGCCAGGATCCTCGTAGTTGATGACGACGTTCAACATGTCGACACCGTGAAGACTCTTCTGGAAAGCGTTGGTTACTCCGTTGACTATGCCTACCTCCCGGAAAAGGCGATCGAGAAGGCCAAAAGCTCGCCCCCAGATCTGATTCTGCTGGACGTGATGTTTGCAGGCCCTCCCGGACCCGATGGGGTAGAGACCTCGCGCCGGATTCACGCCGATGCCGCTCTGAAGAAAGTGCCGGTCATCATTCTCTCCGGCGTTCGCAAGGTTCTCGACCTGCCTTTCAAGCTGGAGCCGGATGACGAGTGGATGCCCGTCACGGCGTTCCTCGAAAAACCGGTGAAGCCCGATAAGCTGCTGGCGGAGATTGCCAGGGCGCTGGGGAAGTAAACGCCCGATGGGCGGACGTCATTTACAAAGCCGCGCACGACGCGGAGCGAAGCGGGCAGAGTAAGCGGACCAGCCAACGTACTTAAACGGCTCGTTGGGTGGTCCGCTTACTGTGCCCGCTTCGCTCGGCGTCGTATCTTCAGTTCGCGAGCACGTCCTGGGCGGCCTCGTACCGCGTGTGCACCTCTTCGACCGCCTTGGTCACCTTTGCCTTGTCCCCTGACTCGACGGCTGGCTGCAGGGCTGCGACCGCGGTCGCCAGGTCCTGCCTGGCTTTGTCGAAAGCCTGCTTCTTCGCACTCAATCGATCCGGCAGCTTCGCCGCGTCGAGCACCGTCATTTTCTGCTTGAGCTCCGCGCTCGACGCCTTGATCTTCGCAAGATCATAGGCGGGCAAGTGATGGTGATAGAGCATGTAGAGACTGGAATGAAAGTTCTCCAGTTCCTTCATTGGCGGCCTGATCACCCGGACCAACCTCTCGTAGTTGGCATGGAGCTTTTCTGCTGCCGCCATCAGCGCCTCGTTGTTCCCAGCCTTGACCGCGTTCCGGTATTCCTCGACAGTGTTCTTGAGCGCTTTAACTCCCTCGTCCCAGCCCGCTTGCTTGTGATGCAGGATCCCAGGCAGCGGAGCGGCGGCCACGGCAGCGGCGCCCTTCTCGATCTCGGGGAGAAGGCTACGCAGTTTCGCGTGGTCCTTGGCCGGCCACGCTTCGTGCCAGATGACGAAGATCACTTCGTGGAAATCGCTGAGCACGGGAACTTCCGACTTGGCCTCAGAGTCGTGCTGAAAAGCCAATGCGGGAAGGGAGATCAATATCAGCAGTACGGACAGAAGAACGTGACGACTACGCATTGCGCCTCCTTAAGGAAGAAGACATTCTGTCACAGTTGCGGGCGGCCGAGGTAGTTCATGCACAACGCGATACAGGCGGCCATGTTCAAACTAGTGTCCAGGCGGAGTGCTGGTAAGGGCAAAGGCTCGCGGCGGGCCTTCACTTCGAGGTAGAGGCGGTAGTCGCGGTTGGCAGCCGGGTGTCGCCTCTCTTTCATATCGGCTTCGATCCGCCGGCATGCTTCCTTGTCGGAGCAAAAGCATTCGATGACGTAAAGCGGTTCTCTCAGTCGGTCGGCCAAATCCATGACTTCCTGCATGTCGGCCGACCGCGAAAAGGTCCGACCATCGAGGACGACGCATTGCCCGGGTGACTGCGTCAGGAAGGCTTCTGTCCGCCTGAGCATCTCGGCAAAGCAAACATCGTCCTGAGCCCGGGTATAGTCAATTTCCTCTGGCCGGAAAAGCGCTGTACGAATTTCGTCTTTGCTGATCACGAGTCCCGGCAGGAGCTCGGCCAGAGCTTGCGCGATGCTGGTTTTGCCGGAGCCGGGAAGGCCCGCCATGGCGATGATCACGGGAAGACATTAGCACATTCGCCTGATCGAACAGAGCCGCAAGCAAAGCGCTTTTTCACGGAGCGACCCGGCCCGTGCTCATTTTGCGCTTTATGTTCGGGCCGGGTCGCTCCGAGCAAAAGCGCTTTGCTTGCGGCTCTGTTCAAAGTGAATCTTCACTTAAACACCAGTCGGTCCGCCATCAGGAAGTTTGCGGCCGCACAGGCTGCTATCGCCAGGAGATTTGCCGGAATCAGAGCAAACCCAAGCCCCTTTACCAGCAACGGCATGAGCAGCAGATTGCCGACGAGCGACATCAACCCTGTCGTCAGATTGAACCGCCAGAGGCGATCAATAAAGCCTCCAGGTTCACGGTCTTTCCAGGTCCACGCCTGATGCCACAGAAAATTGTGGATAATCGCCGCCTCGACCGCCAGGAACGTAGCGGCCAGGTAATGAACGTTCAGGCCCCAGGTCAGAGCGGACAGGACGGTGACTTGCACCACAATCCCTACCGCCCCGACCAGGTTAAATCGGCAGATCCGCCGGAAGGTTGTGGAGGCGCCGTTTTGACTCATAGCCGGCGCCCCTGCGGGGGCTCCAGGCGATACAACCGAACAGTGTTGGTTATAGCCGACGCGACGAAGGTCGCCACCATGCAGGCGATGCCGACGACCCCGCCGACATCGTAAAGCAGATAACGGGAGCCGGCGACTGTTGCCATGGGATGGAACAGCAGCACCAGGTTGCCGACAGCGAGCAGCAGGCGAAGCTCAGTCGGGCTGAATTTCCAGAATGAGATGCGGAACGTCCCGAGTGCGTGGGTGGCCAGGTAGCTGTTGATCGACAGCATAAAGTAGGCGATAAGGACCGCCAGGGCGACACGGCCGCTCATGTACGGCGACATGCCGAGGCCCAAGACAAGGATCAGGCTCCCCGCCGTGTCCGTAACATGGTCCACGTAGTAACCGTAACGAGGCCTCAGGTGGTTCCGGTACCGGGCGAGCGTCCCGTCGAGACTGTCACCCAGCCAGTTGAGGAAGAGGCACAGATTGACGAAGTGCAGCCAGGCAGGGGTCGTGGTCGATAGAGCATAGCCGACTCCCGCCGCGGCGAACGCCGCGAAGCCGAGGATCGTCAGGTGATCTGAATTGATCCAGGTCGGAGTACGTTGAGCCAGCCACCCGAGTATTCGCCGTTCGACGGGGGCGAGCAGGCTGGTCTGTTGTCGTTTGGACTCGCAAAAAGTTTCGCTCATTTTCTCCCTCATCGCCAGTAGGGATAGCAACCGGAGTGCCACTGGCGGCCGTGCCTTCAAAACTCACAGGGGCCGAAGGCCGCCGTGCCTGAGGCCTGATGGAGAGAGGAGAATTGGCGCTCTCGGAACGCAAGGATCAACTGCGGCTGCTGGCAAGAAAACCCGACACTAGCGGGACGGGCGATAGATCTCGGTGCGTGGCGCCGGCCGAGGCCTGCGGAACAGGTATTTGAGGAAGCGATAGAACATGTAAATGAGCCCAAAGAAGATCAGCAGCAAAATGAGGGCAGAGACAACCGCCACGTAGGGGTGGCTCGAGACAAGCCAGAGCAGGCCAAGGCTAAGGACGTCCTCAGTGATGCTGAGAAACCAATTGGTGAAGGGCTCCGGAGTGGAGTTGACCGCGAGCCGGGTTGACGTTTTGGCGCCATGGCTGGTCAACGTCACGAACCCGCCGAGCAGAGCCGCAATCCAGGTGATGTGAGAGGGAGCGTCGCCCATTGCCGAGCTGGCGAGGAAGGCTCCCGCCGGAACTCGAATGAAGGTATGGACCGAATCCCAGATGTTGTCCACGTAGGGAACCTTGTCCGCCACGAACTCGATCACCAATAACACCGCGGCCGCGGCCATGACCCAGGGATTCGAGAGCCCTTCGAGTTGCCCGGGCAGCGAAAGAATCTCGTAGCGGTGCATCAGCCCCAGCGTCAGAACCGTGATGTAAAGGTTCAAACCGGCCGTGAGGCTCGATCCGAGAGCCAAGGCCAGGCTGGAAATGTCCATGTGCCCATGGTAGCACTAATTGGCCTGAATTGTGGTTCTGTTGACAATCAGGGTCCGAAGGTGCCGGGGCGGGAGACAGCTGCTGAAATATCAAGCAGTTTAGGGAGGAGCTCCCGCCCCTGTGCGGCCGTTTGGGGGAGTCAAACGGCTACTCGCGAAGGGCAAAGTGGCGGTTGTTATCCAGAGAAGCCTGGTACACTCTCTTGCCGTACCCGTTCTCCGGCGTCTGGCCGTACTGCAACAGCCGATCAACTGTTCCGGGCCCCCGGTTCCAGGCATAGAGCACCATCGCCAGGTTCCCGTGGTACTTCTTCAGCAACTCGTGAAAATGCTTGAACGAGTAATTGATGTTCGTCTCCGGGTCGAGCAGTTGCTCGGCGGAGACATTTCCGTAGTCACGCGCGGTGGTCACCCAAATCTGCGTCAGACCTCGGGCCTTGCCTCCGTCCCCTACGGCTCCCGGATCACCTTTTGATTCCGCGTAGATGAGCGACAACATTATGTAAGTTAGGAACTCCGGGGTTTTCAGGAGACGCCATTCGGCCGACTTGTGATTCAGGTACTGACGAGATTGCTGATCGACCAACGTGACGATCAGCGGGTCCATCGAGAACTCTACGGAAAGGCTGTTGATGTAGCGAAGTCTGTCGTTTTCCTCCTGGAGATTGTGGTTCTTTTTGGCCAGTTCCGTCACTTCATCCTTTAATCGATCCGATCGATAATGCAGGGGATAGCCGGCTGCGCCCAATCCTACTGCAAAAGCCAGGACCGCGATCAGCTTTCTCGAGCAGAAGTCCTTCAAATTCACGGCCTTTTCTCCTTTCATAGTGCCGTTTGTGCAACTGCAGGCGCACGAGAATGTTCTTAACAGGCGTACCGCACAACCGAACTGCTTTTAAGGCTGCTTACGAAAGACCGACTGTGTAGCTGAGGAAGCTGAGATCGATTATATGATTTGTTAAGTCCCGGGTTCAAATTTCGAGCAACATGGGTGGGGTGAGGAAGGAATGGGGTCGCCTTGAATCGACCGCAAACCGAGACTGGAGGCCTTTCCGGCCCGCGAGGCGCGGGCTGTGGCGAGTTATCCCTCCGCCTGAGCGAGCCCCACGGTGGGGTTGGCACGATTGCTGTGCTAAGCTGGCTGAAGATTACACGGAAAGCATAAGCGTTCCGGTGTATTACTTATTTTGTAAGGCGGTGCACTACATGAAACGTGGAAGTCGATCGGATGGGGGCGCGGCAACGATAGGGCGCGAGGAGGTCTCGGCGACCACCTGGATTCCTTTTTTCAGTGGGTTCAACGACAGGCTGAACAGCCGCAGGGCCCAAGTGGATGTAATCAAGCCCGACGGCTCGACGGAAAAAGTCTTCAGGGACCTGCCGCTCCAGTCTGTGGCAACCACGTTGGGAGCGCCAGGGACCACCTCCGGGGTCGATGTGAGGGCGCCCAACACCATTTCAATTACAGTCCTGCAACCGCCTGCGAGTCTTCTCACTCATAAGATTGACGACGTCACCCGGGTTTACAGTTGGAATGATCCGAGCAGAAATGAGCGGGGCTTGGAGATCGAGACCGGGGACGGAAGCAAAACGATGCTGACGTTGCGCGGGTAAGCTGGCTCGACGGCCGGTACTGCGGGCAGTATCAGCGGCGGTTGAGTGACTCGCCGTTTTGTGGCCAGTCACTCAACCGCCGCTGATGATGCCACCGTTCAACTCGGCAACAATGCGAAGACCCGGTCGAGAGCTTCGGCGGTCTTCTTGATCGCCGTCTCGTCGTCCAGTTCGTTCAGTTCCTGGTCGAAGGGCTCGCAGGTGACAGGCCCCTCGTAGCCGATCTTGGCGAGTGCCGTCATGAAGCCCTTCAAATCAATCACACCGGTGCTGCACGGCAAGGCCCTCTTCCCATCCGGCAGTTGATCGACGGGAATTCCCACCCTGGCATCGTTTACGTGGACCTCGATGACCTGTCTTCCGGTTAGTTTCTCGATGTCCGCCACCGATCCGCCGGACGTGAACCAGTGATAGGAATCCAACAAAACCCCCACGTTATCGCTCCCGATCGCCTGATTGAGCTCGAGTTGCTCCTCGAGCGTGTGGACGAAATGGAATCGGCTTCGGTCGCGTGATGACTTCGGGCCGACGAACTCGAGCCCCAGCACCAATCCCTCGTTTTTCAAGATGGCGGCGACTTCGGCAAGCCGGCTGCGATGGCGCTCGAAATTCTGCCGATAGGTCAATGAATCGTGTCCCGGGAGGATCCACGTACAAATCCGAATCGCTCCGACTTCCGCCAGCACCTTTGCCCGCGAGGGCAATGCGGCAATTGTCCTTTTGAAGTCCTCGTCAGTCGTCCGGAACTGAACCGGAAGACCGCTTACCCCCCATTGCACGCGGTGCTCCTTCATACGGGCAATCAGTTCTTTCCGTTGATCGCCGGTCATTTTTTCAAGGTCGTCCGCATGGACGTTCACTCCGCCAAACCCGAAACGGATGGCGCTCTCGAGCGCCTGAACCTGCCCAGCCTTTACTCCAATGTGGCCGGTGCCCAGGGTTTTGAACATCTTCGCTTCCGCCGTCGCGGTTGCCTGGCTGCGCGTGGCGCTCAGGCCGGCCACACAGAGCGTGGCAAGGCCTGTTTGCAGAAAGTTCCGCCTGCTTCTCAATTGCTGATCGTGCACCGTCATTCCTTTTTGATTCCTTCCATGAAGATCCCGGCAAATTGTACTTAAAACTTGCCGCAACAGGCGAAAAAAGCTCCACGAACCCGAATATAATATGTCCGGTCTAAATCCCGGGTTAGAAGGCAGAAGGCAGAAGGCAGAAGTTAGAAGTCAGAAGTCAGAAGTCAGAAGTTAGAAGGCAGAAGTTAGAAGGCAGAAGTTAGAAGTCAGAAGTTAGAAGTCAGAAGTCAGAAGTCAGAAGTCAGAAGTTAGAAGGTTAGAAGTCAGAAGTTAGGAAGAGGCAGAAGGCAGAAGGCAGAAGGCAGAAGGCAGAAGGCAGAAGTCG
>Ga0105092_10000301_pt1 | contig 25157 bp, 20 predicted proteins | sample PPLLak2March2015_FD_87021 | JGI IMG/M metagenome (GOLD analysis project Ga0105092, IMG submission 87021) | Freshwater sediment microbial communities from Prairie Pothole Lake near Jamestown, North Dakota, USA - PPLs Lake P7 Core (1) Depth... | ecosystem: Environmental > Aquatic > Freshwater >... | reverse complement strand
AAGATGAGGAGATTCCATCTTTGTTTCTTGCATGATTAACGCTCAATTAATTATCATTCTATAAAAGGACAATTTTGATTAACCTGTGATTTAAAAGATGGAATCTCTATTTATCCGGTAAGAAGCGGTAAAATAAAAAACTATCCCATAATTTCAAATTAACAAGAAGTAAGAAACATCCAACACTAAGGGATTCCATCTTCAGATTCTCCGTGTAAGTGTGAATATTCTTTCATAGAATAATAAGTAAATAAAAATTCAATCCTTTAAGGAACAAAGATGGAATCTCTTCATCTTTAACTTGACGCCTATGCCAGGATAGGGGGTTTATTTTTTACTTCAACGTTTTGGACAGTTGTGGTTATTCACGGATAATATTCTTTCCATTTAACATTTTTTTCTTTCAAACTCTTTCGTATTTTCCGGTAAGAACTACAACTTCCATAAAATTACTACTTTAATTAAAGCCAAAATGAAAGGGATTTAAAATGGAGCTTCCAATTATAATTGTTGTTGTGTTGTTTATGATAATCCTACTGATGAAAACAGCACGTGTTGTTCCTCAAAGAACAGTATTCATAATCGAACGTCTCGGCAAATACAGCGGTACTCTTGAAGCCGGCTTTCATATTCTTGTACCTTTCCTGGATAAAGTTGCTTATAAACACTCAATGAAGGAAATGGTTATCGATGTTCCGCCGCAGCAATGTATTACTAAAGATAACATTGCAGTTGAGGTAGATGGTATTTTGTACATGCAGATAATTGACCCTGTAAGAGCATCGTATGGTATTTCTAATTATGCATTTGCATCTGTTCAGCTTGCTCAAACAACAATGAGAAGTGAGATAGGAAAAATTGAGCTTGACAGGACATTTGAAGAACGTGAAAAAATTAACAGTGAAATTGTTGCGGCAGTCGATAAAGCATCCGAGCCATGGGGATTAAAAGTAACACGCCATGAAATAAAAAATATAGTACCTCCTGCAAGTATTAAAGACGCAATGGAGAAACAAATGAGAGCGGAAAGAGAAAAACGTGCATTAATAGCCGAATCGGAAGGTGATAAGCAGGCAAAGATAAACAGGGCAGAAGGTGACAAACAGCAAAATATTGCGCTTTCAGAAGGTGAGAAAATGAAACGTATCAATGAAGCTGAAGGAAGAGCCCAGGAAATTGAAAGAGTTGCCTTTGCTACTGCAAAAGGAATTCGCGAGATTGCCCTTGCAATAAACGAAAAGGGCGGCATGGATGCCGTTAATTTAAGAATTGCCGAACATTACCTTGATGAATTCGGGAAGCTTGCCCAGAAAAATAATACTATGATAATACCTTCAACACTTTCTGATGTTTCGGGTATGGTTGGTGCAGTAAGTAAAGTATTTGATTCATTAAATAAGAATATTCCAAAACAATAATGGTGTAAAACTATGTCAAATTTTATAAATACACCGCTGTTCTGGTTCTTGCTTGCTATTCTGCTTATGTTAATTGAGATAAGCCATTTCGGGTTTGTTTTTTTCTTTTTCGGAATTGGAGCCTTGATTACGGCACTTATCACATTAACAGGATTATCAAATTCACTTGAGATTAATACAGCTATTTTTCTTGTTACATCTTTGCTCTCTCTTATTTTATTAAGAAGAAAAATGAGTAGTATTTTTAAAGGAAAAATAAGCGGGAAAACAGATGCAAGTAAATCAATCGGGGAAGTTATTGGCGAAAAGGCAATTGCTACTGCTGAGATAGTTCCTAACAGCATAAATGGTAAAGTTGAGTTTCATGGTACAATATGGAGTGCACAGGCGGATGAAGTTATTGAGAAAGGGAAGGTGGTTGAAATTGTTGGGAGAAATAATCTAATGCTAAAAGTAAAAAAAGCGGAATGAGTGTTTAGAGTTCATAGAGTTCTTAGAGTTCTTAGAGTTCATAGAGTTCTTAGAGTTCATAGAGTTCATAGAGTTCATAGAGTTCTTAGAGTTCTTAGAGTTCTTAGAGTTCATAGAGTTCATAGAGTTCATAGAGTTCATAGAGTTTGTTAGAATGTAAACACTAATTAACCCGGTATTTCCGTACTGTCAGTGCCTGCCCGTTGCAGTGGAGACTGCCTCAAGCAGGCTTGACTGCCTTCGGCAGGCGTCAGGTCAATTTCAGTTAATTTAAGTTCTTTCTTTCTCTGTTAAATATATTAGTTAATCATGGATTACCCATATTTGCAAACTAATCCGCCTAGGCGGACAGACACTGCCTCTTATTTTTCAATTCGCAATTCACAATTCATAATTCGCAATTATCATAGTTGGGTTCAAAACAGTGCTGAGTTGGGGTCAAAACGAGTCCGAGTTGGGTTCAAGTTGGCATCAAGTTGGGTCATCGTTTTTGGAAAACAGGTGTTAACTCATTGCAGTATAAGGAGATAACACCGTCAGAGATGTGAGATTTTCGATATAAAAATTGCGATTTTGAGCCGGAATCACAACTTTTTCACCAAAATAAAACTTCACTATATCATTAACCATTATCGCTATGGGAAAATTTTGGCAGCAAATTATTGTCGCTGATGTTAGAGAGTTAAAGTATTACTTTAAGGGTATTCCGGTTCATTGATAAATCATCTCCCTGGCTCCTTCGAAAGGGGGAACTGCTTTCTATATTAATCCTCCAATCTGAAAAATCCCGGTTCTGACATGTTTTTAATAGGTAACCAAACTATTTTTAGCAAATACTTGACAATTAGCTATGGCTATATTATTTTATAGTAGTGATATTCAGAAAGTATCACTGTTGGTAATAATCGTTCTTTGTTAATATCGAAATAAATTTAAGCATGTCGTAATATTGTTGTAATATGATGCTCACGGATTTAGTTAGATTTTGGAAGGTTGAAAAAAATATGTAGTGAAAAATACCCTGAGGGAAATATAAATAATTGTCCGTTATACTAATCCGGAAATTGAATAAAACCTTTAAAAACAAACCTTATAAACCTTATAAACTCTAAAATCTCCGTATCATCAATGGGATGACCCGAAGGGTACCCGCCACGCTTTCCTTACTTAACATAATTATAGGTTTATTAACATTATTTCAATTCTAACTTATATATTCGAAAATGTTCGAGCTCGCAATTAGTGTCTTCTTTATAAACCCTTAATTATCCTCAAACTCAAACTTATCAATGTGTTCAATAGGGATTGGATAATTTCCGCTGAAACATGCATCGCAGTAACCTATCTTATAGCCATATTCATCTATTCCCTGCGGAACAGATGCATGAAGATTTTCCAATGAAAGATATTCAACCGAATCTACATCAAGGTATTGCCTTATCTTTTCCATGTCATTTTCACATTGGTTAGCAACTAATTCCTCTCTTGACGGGAAATCCATTCCGTAATGACAAGGTGCAATTATTGGTGGAGAGGTTATTCTTAAATGAATTTCCTTCGGCTTTGCTTCCTTAACAAGCTTGACTAATTGCTTCATAGTTGTACCACGCACAATTGAATCATCCACTATAACTACAATCCTGTCTTTGATAGCTGCTTTAACAGTATTAAACTTTGTCTTAACCTTTATCTCCCTGTTATTTTGACCCGGTTGAATAAATGTTCTTCCTATATAGTGGCTTCTTATTAATGCAAGCTCAAGTTTCATATACTTGTTTGTTTTTATTCCTTCTGTCAGAAAGCCAAGTGTAGCAGTATTGCTTGAGTCAGGTACACTAATTACAACAACTTTCTTGTACTCAACAGGGGATTTCGGAGCAGGTTTCTCTATTGCCAGATTTTTCCCGAGCTTCCTTCTTGCTTTATCAACAGTATTTCCGAAAATAGTTGAATCGGGACGGGAGAAATAAACATATTCAAATATGCAATGTCTTGTTTGTCCTGTATTTTCTATTATATAAGATTTCTCTTTGCCGGTTTCAATTACTTCTTTATCTATCATTATTACTTCACCCGGCTTTACTTCTCTTATATATTCAGCATTAATGATATCAAATGCACATGTTTCTGAAGCAAATACAAAGCTATCTCCAAGCTTCCCCATGGAAAGAGGTCTTACAGCATAAGGGTCTCTGATTGCAAAGAGCTTATCATCTGATAGAAGCATAATAGAATATGCACCTCTTACCTGTCTTATTGCTTCAAGTATTTTATCAACCAGCTCTTCTTTTTTAGAGCGGGCAATTAGGTGCAATAATATCTCACTGTCAGATGTGGTCTGGAATATTGTTCCTTCATCCTGCAGTTTCTGGCGAAGCTCTTTTGTATTCGTAAAATTACCATTATGAGAGAGAGCAAGGTATCCTTCTTTGAAATGAACCTTGAATGGCTGAATATTACTTCTTGAATCTGATGCACCGGTAGTTGAATACCTGTTATGCCCTATAGCTGAATTACCCTTTAATACATTAGTAAGTAATGTTTGGTCTGAGAATACCTCATGTGCAAGTCCGTGTCCTTTATGTATATTAAACCTGTACTTATTTTTTTCCGGGAGGTATTCAGATGTGCATATGCCGGAGGCTTCCTGACCCCTGTGCTGAAGTGCATGAAGGCCAAAGTAAGTCTTTACGGCAGCTTCCTGGTCATTATATATGCCAAAAACTGCACAGTTGCTTTTAGGTTTATCTATGTATTTGGAATTATTAGAGATGTAGTTCTTATTCAAATTTTATTTCCCGTTAATATTAACTCTTATATGATTGGAAAAAATCCATCCTTTGTTGTTTTTCCAGCACTCTACTCTGTAAACGCCTGATTTCTTAGCATCAAGTGTTAAATGCATGCCCAGCTGTGATGTAATTTTCGTACCGTTGTAAATTATTCTGATATCACATGATTGCGGAACAAAGATACGGAGTATTGGAATTTCGCCCGGTTTGCATTCAATAGTATCACCCATGTTATAAACTTCACTTCCGTAATCAGCGAAAAACCTAAATCCCCTGGCATCACCATGATAATAATTTGCAGTGAAACATCTTCCTGCTTTTAAAGCTCCAAGAATACTGCTTTTGTTTTTTTCAAAATTATCCTGTTTCCGGATTCTTATCTCGGTGTCTGATAATATATGTGTCCGGATAGATTTGAACAGTACTTTATAGGGAAAGATTTCCACATCAAAAAAACCCATCAAGGTTTGTTTGAATGCATGTGCATCAACTCCTCCAATACCCGTAACATGACGCTGCTGAGCAATTACATCCCATCTTGTGAGGGTTTTTATATTTGGGGAAATGATTGATTTTAACGGATGCAAAAACCGCTGCATCTGGTTGCTCTCGTTCATTCCTTCAATCCATTCACTCATATGATTCCATATTTCAATACCATGGAAATCATTTGAGTCCCATTGAAGCCAGGGATATGCAATATGACCTCTTGTAATTCTTCTTTCTTCATCAGGGTGGGCAATAAATCCAACTCCGCCTTTTTCACTGATTTGCCTGACGTAATCTTTTGCATGAAGCTTACACCCAAGTTCGCCATTATCAAGAACCTGGTATGTACCTATTAGCTCATTTAGCCCGAATACAAGGTAATGGTTCTTATTATTCATGTCATTTACTTCATAACCGATGATAACCATGACACCATTTATTATCTTTTCATAACCATCTTCTTTTGGTTTCAGTGTGTTATGATCGGTCATCATGATGAAATCAAGTCCTGTTTCCGAGGCAGCCCTGGCAATATCTTCTATTTTGCCGGTTCCGTCTGAGTAAGTTGAATGAATATGTATGGAGCCCGAGTATTCGTACAAAACGATAGATTATTTTATTATGACCTTAGAAAATTAATAAAAATTATTATCTTATATGAATGCCAAACCCTAAAATAACTTTTTTCGTTATTAATAGAAATGGAAAATAATGACCAGAAAGTTGCAATAAAATAAAAGGTCAGTTGAAAAAGACATTATGATAAAAAAATTACATTTGATAGTATTAATTATTGTTTCATGTACATCTTCATTATCCCAGGTTAAAACAAATAATGAGCTTTTAAAATGGACAACCTGGATATTAACACAAGCTATTCCATCCGTTACATATTATGAAGACAGGAATGAGACGGATTCAAGGTTGAAATTCGGCCTGCAATGGCAGGTAATTCCATTATCATATTCGTTTAATTCAAATAAATATGTTTCACCCGTAAGTTCTTTTTTTATCAGCCCTTCAAAAAGGTTTTCAGGTTCGGCAGAAATTTTCTTCCAGCCGGAGTTTATTCCGGGTAATTTTAAATATGCAGACCTGAAAAAATTTATGTTCAAAACAGGGATAAGAGCAATTGTACCCGTTTTTCATAAAGGTGAATACCTGTCCTTTTCACTTGGAGCAGGTTATTATCAGCAGAAAAATAGCAGTAATAATATAATAGATGGCTTAACTTATGAAGCTGCTGTTTATTCTTTTTATGGAATGCTTGGAGTGAAATTTAACTACAACAATAAAGCTGTAAGCAGGTATAACTTTGGTTTGTATTTTAAATATTATTAACTATGATTAAGTATATAACAAGAGTATTGATGATTTTTATAGCCCTGTCTCAGATATCATGCAATTTATTTTATGTTGCTGTCAGGAATGTTCCTGTGTTTTTTTCTACACCGGAACAAGTTAAAAATAAAATTAAGCAGCCGGTAAAAGAGAATGTGAGGCTTTCTGCATTATGGGTTGGGCATGCTACGGTTTTGATTCAAATGGATGATAAGGTTATAATGACCGACCCGTTGTTTAGCGAGACAGCAGGGGAGTTTGCCAGAAGGGTTGTTGAACCGGGAATGGATGAAGAGGATATTCCGAAATGCGATTTGATATTAATTTCACATTCACATTTTGACCATTTGAGCTTTGCATCACTTGAAGGAATAGAAGAACGTTCATCACATGCTTCTTTGTTGTTTCCATCAGGTCTGGAAAAATATCTTCCAAACTTTACATACAGTTTAGTGAGAATGGATAACAATAATGGTTATGAAGATGTAAACAGATATATCGGTGAAAAGACAACATTAAGCGGTATTGATGTAACGTCTGTGTTTGCCCAGCATTGGGGCGGCAGGTATGGGCTTGACGGCTATTTATGGGGTGATAATGCATATACAGGGTATATTATTCAGTATCATGGTTTGACTGTTTACTTCGCAGGCGATACAGGTTATGACCCCGTTAAGTTTAAAAAAATAGGGGAGATGTACAATATAGATCTTGCACTGATTCCAATAGGTCCGTGTATAGATTGCAATCATTGCGGAGTGCAAAACCATGCATTTCCCCCTTGCGCTGTGGAAATCTTCAAAGATATTAAAGCTAAGAGGATGATTCCCATACATTATGGTACTTTGTATTTTGCACAGGGATATGTGGATGCACCTGTTGATGCTTTAAAGAGTATAATAGCTAATGATACTTCATTAAAAGATAAGATTGATATTTTGAAAATAGGCGAGCAAAAGATTTATTATGAAAAATAGGGTAGAGTGTATGGAGTGTATGGAGTGTCCGGCAATTGCCGGATTACTGCTTTATAATGAAAAAAACTGAGGATGAGTAAAAATTATTAATGCAAATAATTTTTCAGCTTAAATGATAAATTAACAAGTATAAGCTGCAACTGTACATTCTGCCCGATTAATTTCTCCGCTTCTTCAAGTGATAAAATGATATTATAGATATCTGAAGATGAATAGTTCTTATCAAACTTTACAAGGCGTTCATGAAGATCGATGTTTGCTATTTTATCTGCGTCATTGATATACTTTACTTTTATTATATCATCAAACCATGCATTGAGGAAGAATAAAAAGTATTTTGTCTTATCCTTGTTATTTTTACCGGTAATAGAGCGGATTATTGATACCAATTCAGTAAAATCATTTCTTAATGTTGATATTAAAAATGAAATAGCCTGCTCCCTTATTTCCTTTATCCCCATATTCAGAAATTCAACTGTTCTTGTATAGCTGCCGCCGCTTAATCTTGCTGCGAGTTCAATTTCTTTTTTAGGCGCATCAGGTACATTTGTCCTGTCTTTTGCGCAATCATCGTTGATTTTATTTATAATATCATTTTTATTAAGGGGCAGGAAATGTATGGATTGACATCTGCCGACTACAGTAGGTGGTAAAGAATTTATCTTCGACGTTGTTAATATCAGCAGGCTGTTCTTTGGAGGTTCTTCAAGTATTTTCAGCAAAGCATTTGCTGCTTCCTGTTTCATTTTTTCAGCTTCGGAAATTATAAAGACCTTTTTGTAATTGCGGCTTGTTGATAAATATATTTTGCTGATTATATCTCTGATACTATTGATTCGGATATTATTTGCCGCAGGAAGGTTTAAGTGATAGTAAGGGTCCAGGGCTTTCATTTCAATTTGCTCCAGGTAGAGGTCGAAATCGGAGGAAGAAAGATTTTCAACCGTATCATTATCCGATTGGTCAGATCTTCCGGCGGGTAATGCACAAACAAAATGGAAATACTCGGATTTAAACTGTGATATCTTTTTGCAGTTCTCGCATTTATCACATGGCTCATCACCATTAACAGGATTTAGGCAATTCACAAGTTTAGCTAATTCAATAGCTGCGGCGTCTTTACCAACACCTGTATTGCCGTAAAAAATGTATGCGTGAGAAAGCTTGTTGCTTTTGAACATGGAACGCAGCTTATCTATTGCTGCATCCTGACCAATAATATTATTCCACATTGTTAAAAAAAGTAAGATTAGAAAGCTTGCCCCAGCCCGAATTGAACTGCAAACTTATTCTTAAATATTTGTCCCGGAACATCAAATAACCATTTCTCACCTTCAGGTGCCCTGGGATCATACAGCTTCCAGCCGAGGTCAATCCTTATAGGACCTACGAATGTATTATACCTGACACCGAAACCAACAGCAAGTGCTATTTCATTAAAACGGAAGACCTTATGAGTTTTCCAAACATTGCCATAATCTATAAAATATGCAGTAGATAAATTTCTTAAAAACCCTTCATTCCCGGCAAATGTTCTCCATCTGTATTCCACTGACCCATCAATCAAAAATAATCCACCGCTTTCAGGGTCGCTTAGTATACCATTAGTTTTTGCAGTCCATCCTCTCATACTGCTGCTCCCTCCGCTGAAGAATCGGTAAATCTCTTGTACCGGGATAATATTTTCTCCTCGTCCATATTCAATAATATCACCCAGGTTCAGCTTGGTTGCTAAAATTGAAATTGCCCTGCCGCCTGATATATCGAAGAATGCTTTGTTTGGAATATATATCTTTACATATTGCGGGAAATCAATCTTTTTAGAGAGTAGGTCTATTAATCTTGGCAGCAATCCTGCATTTTCAACGGTTATTGAGTGCACAAATCCCCTTGATGGATTATATAAGTCATTTGTATTATCATGAACAAGAGTTAAACCAATAATAGAGTGCATGGAATTATCTATTGTACCTTTACTGACAAGTACACTATCACCGGTTCTGAAATCTTCCTTCTTGCTGTCTTCTTTATATTTTATTCTAAGCAGGTCAAGAGTAATATCAGAATATGCATTATTATAAAAAGTATAATCTGCAATAAAATAATTTAACCTGAAAAGATTACGAATACTTGTAACCTGTCTTATTTCATTAATATTATAAAAACCTGCTCTCAGGTTATAAGTTGCTGTAATGGCATTTCGAATAAAATAGGGCTGAAATAATGTAGCACTGAATTCAATCCTGTTTGCGTCCTTAAAATTAGTTATACTGGAAAGACCTTGCAATTGCAGAGTCAGGGTTCTTCCACCGCCAAAGAAGTTCTTGTCACTATATTGTATACCGGCACCTACATAGAATTCGTTTTCTATTTGTACTCCAACAACATTAGGAGTTACTTCATATTTATCTCCCAGAGTAATAATTGCTACAAGATTAACTTTATCATTTTCAATTGCTGTAGTGTCAATTTGTATCCTTCCTCCTTGCAGCAGTGCAAACTTTGAAAAATTCCGTTCACTCTGCTGTATAACACTTTTCCTGTACAGATCGCCCTCTTTATATGTTATCTCCCGTAATATCAGATCGGGGTCAAAACCATATTTATTGTTATTTATCTGAACCCTGGTCTTTCCTATATAAAACTGTTTGCCTGCATCAAGGAAGGAAAGCGCAATATTTACTTTCGGTTCATTTACATATTTTTCAACAACTGTTCCTGCAGATGTATCCTGCCTTGCAAAAGGATACCCATTATCCTGAAGAACATTAATAATATGAGTGATCTCGCCCAGTATTCCTGCTCTTGTGTAAAATTCACCTCTTTTTATAACCGGCTCTTCGAATACTGCTTTTCTTACTTTTTCAGGCAAGCTGTCCAGATTATTATACGTGATTTTTTCGTAGCGGTAACGTACATTTTCAATTATAATGAACTCTACATCAACAGATTCATCTTCATTATCAAATTTAACGGAAGTATCTATAACAGCATTAAAAAAACCATTGTCAAAATAGAATTTCTTTAACCTTTGCCGGTCCTGCTCCACATCTTCAGCCCTGAAAACATTACGTTTCGGTAAAATAATAATATCCTTCAGAACACCGCCGCTGAAGGTTTCCGTTTTTTTGAATACAAAATCAACATCATTAACAGAATACCTTATCTCTTTAGGTTCATCGGATTTTTGCGCAAAAACTGTTAACGAAGTAATTAAAAAACTTAATATTATATATAAATATTTCAATATCCTTAATTTAGAAAAATTAATATATCAGTCAAATAAAATAGCAATAAAATCAAATACACAGAAAACCCAGCCATAAGCTGGGTTCTTAAATGAAAGTTAATTTTTACGTAAATATATTAAAAATCTTTTTCTTCATCATCATAAAAGAAATCCTCTTTTGTTGGATAATCAAGCCAAATCTCTTCGATGCTCTCGTAAGGTTCGTCCGAATCCTCTAAATCCCTGAGGTTATCAATAACCTCTTGCGGGGCTCCGGTTCTCTGTGCATAATCTATGAGCTCCATCTTATTGGCTGGCCATGGAGCGTCATCCAGAAAAGATGCTAGTTCCAGAGTCCATACCATATGTAAACCTCCTATTTGATTAATTGTAATAAAATTCGAGTTAATTTAGTTTCGTTTAAAATCATCTAATCCCTAAGCCGGGGATCAAGAGCATCTCTCAATCCTTCACCTACAAGATTATAAGCAACAATTGTAATAAATATCATAAATCCCGGAAAAACAGCAAGCCACCATGAGCTGGTTGCGCCTCTGGCTTCAGAAAGCACTGAGCCCCATGTAACAGTAGTGGCCTTTACGCCAAACCCGAGGAAGCTTAGTCCTGCTTCTGTTAATATTGCACCTGCAATCTCGAATGCTGCCGACACCAGCACAGGTGCTAATGCATTCGGGAGCACATGCCTGAACAGTATTCTTTTGTTTTTTAATCCAAGTGAAGTAGCTGCAGAAATGTAATCCATGTTTCTTACTTTCAGCACTTCACCTCTTGTTAACCTGGCATTTCCAGTCCACGTAGTTAAACCAATCGCAATCATAATGAACCAAATGCTTGATCCGTATAAGGCAACAATGGTAATAATTAGAAAGAAGGCAGGAAACAGTGTCATTATTTCAACAAATCTCATTATTCCGATATCCACATATCCACCGTAATATCCTGCTAACGCGCCCAGCACAACACCTATCAGCACTGCAATTCCGGCAGCAACAAAACCAACGGATAGCGATATCCTTGAACCATGTATCAATCCACTAAGTACATCCCTTCCTATAGCATCGGTTCCTAAGTAATGTCCGGTAGCTACAGACGGACCGGTCATATTATTGAATAAATCTACATCATTAGGAAAGAATTTTATTGGCGGCCACACTGCTGATTCAAAATCAAGTGTTCTCCAATCCACGTTTAAAAATTCAGTATCCCATTTTCCCAAACCTAAATTAACCATATATTCTTTAAACACAGGGAAATATATTGTTCCTTTATATTTCGCATAAATAGGTTTATTATTTGCAAGGAAATCAGCGAATACTGCAACAAGAACGAGTAATATAACAATATAAATTGCTGCAACTGCCAGCTTATTTTTCTTATATTGATGCTTGACCAGAGACCAGTAACTTTGCCCGACTTCCCGTTCATCAATTGGCGCGGATGGAGTTATATTGGCTAGTGAAGTTTCAACCGGCAGAACTTGAGTAATCGGCTGCTCGGTAATTATATTTTTTTCAATATTGTTTTTTTCAGACATATTTAAACCTTTAAGCTGACTTTTTAGTAAATGCAATTCTAGGATCCACAAAAGCATAGAGAATATCAACTATCAGCAGTCCAATGAGAGTCATTACAGCTGCTATTACAAGCTCTGCCATGATTAACGGATAATCTCTTGCTACCAATGCCTGGAACGCAAGCTGTCCTAAGCCGGGGATACTGAATATTGTTTCTATTATAACACTGCCTCCAACTAAAGCGGGGAATATTCCGCCGAATAATGTTATGATTGGAATTAATGAATTTCTCAATGCGTGTTTCATTACAACTGTTTTTTCTTTTAATCCTTTTGCTCTTGCTGTCCTGATATAATCCTGTCTTATCACCTCCAGCATGCTTCCCCTCATTTGCCTGGATAGAAATGCAAAGCTTCCGTATGTATAGCAAGCAATTGGAAGTATTAAATGATAAACCCTGTCCCAGGTTCTTTCAAAGAAAGACCAGTTATCCGAACCAAGTGTATATAAACCGGAAGTAGGAAATATCTTTAAGTACTCAACGTTTGCAAGAAAAATAATCGCCATAGTTGCTATCCAGAAAGATGGGAGTGAATAAAGAACAAATAAAATAAATGTTGAGAATCTATCCCAGAAGCTGTATTGCCGTGCCGCTGAATAAATTCCAATTGGTATAGCTATAAGGTAAGCGATAAATATTGTTGATAAGCTGATGGGTACGGTTATCGGAAGCCGCTCGATTATTTTATCAATAACCGGTCTGTTATCAATAAATGAATTGCCAAAATCACCTGTCGCCATATTGCCAAGCCAAATTATATATTGCATGTAAATCGGTTTATCGAGACCCCACTTCTGCTTGTAATATTCCTTTGCCTGCTGGTTAAGCTGGCTTTTTTCATCTGCTCTCATAGATTCGGAACTGACACCAACCTTCAATTCGGTCGGGTCACCCGGGGCTAATCTTGATATTGTGAACGTTATTATTGTTATCGCAATTAGCGTTGGGATAAATAATAATAATCTTTTTACTACATAAGTTGTCATGTTTAGACTAGTTTTAATTCAGTAATTACTGCATTATTTCATTGCATTGTTTGAGTATATTTCTGCTGGTTTTTAGGTACCCACCACTCATTGTATTTCGGACTTGGTGATACAGCATACCATCTTGTATTTTTGAACCTTGCATCATAAATATACCTTGATTGGCCGCTCCACAAAAATGTGTAAGGTTGTTCATCATATATTAACTGCTGCCACTTTTTAATTATTTCAATTCTTTTATTATCGTCAAATTCGTTTCGGAACGCCTCAATTAATTCATCTGATTCTTTGTTTTTAAAACTTTCAATATTGCTTCCTTCACCCTGAGATTGTGAAGAATGCCATATCTGGTATGGGTCTTCAGGTACAACGCTTAACTGCCATGCTCCGTATGTTGCATCGAACTCATGTTTCTTTGTTTTATCAAGAAAAACTGTCCATTCAAGGTCCTGTAATCCGGCTTCAATACCAACTCTCTTTAATGCATCAATAACTATAAGCAATATCTGTTTTCTGACCGGGTTATTGTTTGATAAAAATGTGAATTTGAAATCATACTTTTTCCCGTTGATTTCTTTATCAAGAACACCATCACCGTTTGAATCTTTCCATCCTGCTTCTGCTAACAATTGCTTTGCTTTTTCCGGGTCATATTCAATGGGCGGCAGCTGGTCATTCAGATACTTTTTATTCAAATAAAAAATATGCGACTGTATTAATACAGCATCGCCGTATAATATTTTATCTACAATGGTCTTTCTGTCAACAAGGTGAGATAACGCGAGACGGACTTTTTTATCCTGGAATATTGGATTCAATTGATTCCATGTAAGATATGCATATGTCGGTTCCGATGGTTTGGCTTTCTTTAAATTGAATTGCTCAGGAGCATCTAAGTTTCTGTAAAAATCTATGGGTGAAATGACGTACATTGCATCAATTTCTTTATTCTTTGCTGCTACAACGGAAGCTGAATTGTCAGTAATGGTCTTAAATACTATCTTTTTGGGATAATATGGATTAAAACTTTTATACCAATAATTTTCATTTCTTGTTAGTGTTACTGCCTGCCCGGTTTTCCAGTCTTCAAGCAAGTATGGACCTGAACCAACTACATATTTCGGGCTTCTTGATACTTCCTGTGAATTAATGAAATCTGCATATTGCTGTATTGTTTTATTTCCTTTTGCAGTATTAAAATCAACTAACTCTGTAAATTTTATTTGATCGTTTAATTTGTCCGGGTCCAGGATATGTTTCGGAATTACAGGAGTCAAGCCAAGAGAATATCTGGCTCTCCAGTATGGTTTGTTCATTGTAAATTTTATTGTGTAAGGGTCACCATTTACCAATTCGGCACTTTGTACCATCTCGAAATAATTTCTTAAGGCAGCATCATCTGCATAAGGATTCTTGATGACTTTTAAAGTAAATACAACATCTTCCCCGGTCATTGGCTTTCCATCAGAAAATGTAATATTCTTTTTCAGGTGATAAGTGTAATGCATGTGATCAGGAGATTCTTCCGGAAGGTCTGCCAGCCATGGAATTAATTCGTATGTGACATTATCTATCTGGTTAAGCTGTTCATATATATATGAATCTATTTCGGAAGCACTTGCATCGTTTGAAACTATTGGGTTTAATTTTTCAGGGTCTGCCATTTCTCTTAATATTACCCAGTCACCATTAACCGCGCCGCTTGTATCAACAGAAGCAACATCGGTTTTTAAGTGGGTATTATCAGAAGACGTTTTTTTATTTCCGCTATTTCCGCATGATGATAAAAAAACAGTAAAGGTACCTATCAAAAATATTAGGGCAATTAATCCAAAGTTAAGATTTCTCTTTTTCATTTTGTTTTATAATATGAATTAATGTTATTTGCGAAATTTGCAAAATGTATTTTTAAATTCAACGTTGTAATTTATGTACTTAAATTTATAAGCATCCCATCCCGTATTTTCCAAACGAGAGGGGAGGCATAGATATTACTGCTCTTGACTCTTCAACTCCCAAACTCCCTAAACTCCCGAACTCCCAAAACTCCCAACTCTCAGAACTCAATTTGCCGTCTGGTATTTCTGCGCTCCTGTTGGAACCCACCATTCTGTCAATTGATACGATGTTATTGGTGTCGGGTACCATCTTACATTCCTGAACCTTTCCCCGTATACATATTTTGCTTTCGGTGTCCATAAATAAGTATAAGCCTGGTCATCGTAAAGGATTTGCTGTAATTTTTTTATTAATTCAGCTCTTTTATTATCATCAAATTCAAGCCGGTACTGCTCCATTATTTTATCCGCTTCATCATTTCTGTAACTTGTAAAATTGCTTCCTTCACCTGCAATTTGTGAAGAATGGAATAATTGATACTCATCCGGCGGATAATCTGTCAATATCCATGCTCCCATCGTGGCGTCAAACTCATGTTTTTTTGTTTTATCCAGATACACAGACCATTCAATTGCCTGAATTTCCGCCTGAATTCCCACTTTTCGCAAAGCATCTATTATAACAAGTACTGCTTGCTTTCTGGATTCATTAGTATTAAGCAAAAAAGTAAACTTAAAGTCAACCCTTTTGCCTTCAATCATTTTGTCCAATAAGCCATCTTCATTGGAATCCATCCATCCGGCTTCTTTGAGCAGCTGTTTTGCCTTTTCCGGGTCGTATGGTATTATAGGCAGGTCAGGATTAATATGTTTCTTATCCTGGAAATAAACCGGGCTTTCAACCGGTACTGCCATTCCATAATGTATTTTTTCAATTATCGAATTTCTATCTATAAGATAAGAAAGTGCCCAGCGTACTTTTTTATCTGAAAAAAGCGGATTGTTCATATTCCATCCAAGGTAATCAAATCTTGGCTCTGTCGGGTCAGCATTCTTCATACCAAATTGCTCAGGGTTTGCCATTGTTTTAACAAAATCAACCGGCTTGTTCAGATACATCACGTCAATTTCTTTATTCTTAGCAGATACAATTGCAGCCGATTCATCCTGAACAACTTTTAAAATTATTTTGTCCGGAAATGATCTGCCAAACAATGCATCCTTATTCCAGTAATTCGGGTTTCTTCTTAATTCGACATATTGCCCGGTTTCCCATCTCTCGAATGTATAAGGTCCCGAGCCAATAAGGTATTTTGGATTTCTTCCCGCATCTTCCGAGTTAAAGAAGTCAGCAAATTTTTTTAGTGATGGATTTTTTTCGGCGGTCTTATAATCTACTGTTTCTTCCCAGCCGTATTTATCGGTCAGTCCTTCCGGGTCTACAGCCTCTTTACACATTATCTGTGCATCACCAAGTGCATCTTTTGCTCTGAAGTACGGCTTGCTCATTGTAAACTTAATTGTGTACTTATCGCCGTTTACGAGCTCAGCTTTCATAAGGGAAGCAAAATAATTTCTTAATGCGGCATCATCGACTAAAGGATTCTTAATAGCTTTAAAAGTAAATATAACATCATCACCGGTAAGCGGCTTCCCGTTTGAAAACTTAATATTTTTCTTTAATTTGAAAATGTAAGAGAGGTGGTCATCCGAAATTTCCGGCAGCGATTCGGCAAGCCACGGTAGTTTATCGTATGTTGTTCTTTCTGCAGCCCAGAGTAATCTTTCGAAAATGTAATATGATAATTCTTGTCCGATAGCATCCTGTACAGTGATAGGGTTTAACTTCTGCGGGTCTGCAAGCTCGCGTTGAATTACCCAATCACCGGTAACAGCTCCGGCAGTATCTACTGCAGGTAGTACGTATTCTTTATTGCTGTTTGTGCTGTCATTTGTAGTTTTTGAGCAGGAGAGAAAAATAATACTCAATAATAAAAGTAATGATGCAACTTTAATATGTTTCATAGTATAAATTTTTTATTCGAAATCATGCTCCAGGTATTCAACCGAGCGTTCGAACTCTACATTACCTGTTTTTTGTTTATATTTTTTACGAAGTGCATCATCCAGCTTTCCTGATAATGTTTTAGCCGCATCGTAACCGTAATGCTTACACAGGTAATTTAATGCAATTACTTCAGATATAACCGTAATGTTTTTTCCCGGAAAAATTGGCAGCCGTATAAATGGAATTTCAACACCCAATACACTAATCAGGCTTTCATCAAGTCCTGTCCTGGTATATTCTTTTTTGGCGCTCCATTCTTCAAGGTTTACAATAAGCTCAACCCTTTTTTGAAACCTTATTGCTCTAATCCCAAAAATACTTCTTACGTCAATAATTCCCAGCCCCCGTATTTCCATAAAGTGTTTAACGAGGTCTGTACCGGAACCCATAAGGATTCCTTCTCCTTTTCTTGAAATCATAACAACATCATCCGAAACCAGGCGATGCCCGCGCTCTATCAAATCTAATGCAATTTCACTTTTTCCGATTCCACTTCTGCCATAGAAAAGCAGTCCTACACCATACACGTCTACGAAAGACCCGTGTAAAGCTATCTGTGGTGAAAACTGGTCATCAAGAAAGTCGCTGATAAAATAAGCAAACTTGGTTGTGGGAAGAGGAGAGATGAACACTGCAGTGTTATTCTTTACTGCTAATTCCATAAATTCTTCCGTTGGCTTATTATCAAACGTAAGGCAAACACATGGAATATCAAAAGAAAAGAACTTCCTTAATACTTTAGACCTTTCTTTTTTGGAAAGATGCTTAAGGTATCTTACTTCTGTGTTTCCAAGTATTTGAACTCTTTCAAAAGTAAAGAGCTTTGTATATCCTGCCAGGGCCAGGCCGGGTCTGTGAATATTCCTGTCTTTGATTATTTTGTCTAATCCTATATCGCCATCTGTAAGCTTCGATAGCTTAAACCTGTTCTTGCATGCCTGATAAAAATATTCTACACTTATACTTTCTTTTATTATTTCCTGAACGTTCTGTAATGATTGAAGTACTTCTTTCATGTGTTATGTAACCTTCCGGCTTTACTTTAAAAATTCATCATATCAGAAAGTCTTGGAGAATGACTCGACTTTAATTTATCTTTTAATTTCTTCAACTGGACAACTGCTTTATCAAAAGCCATTTCCATTGATGCTAAAAAATCTCCTGAAGTGGCTTTTGCAGTCAGAACAGTATGTGTATTAGTATCTATAATAATTTCAGCAATTTTAATACTGTTTGTTGGTTTTTCATAGCTCAATATTACTTCACATTTCATAATGCCATCGAAAAATTTATTGAGCTTATCAACTTCTTTTTCTGCGAATTCTTTGAGACTGTCATGTGCTTTGAAGTGTCTGGACGTGAAGACGAATTTCATGGAACCTCCAACAGTGGTATAGTTTTGAAAAAAGTGTATTATTTAATGCAAATATGCTAAAGTTGAACATCAAAAGCAACTAATTCGGCATAATTGTTTTCATTGAACAAATCTGTATATTTTGCTATATTTTTACAATTATTTATCCAATGGACAATACAAATTTAGGAAATATTTCTCTGCCGGAAAATCCATTTTTTATTCATACATCTGCAAAAATTGGTAATAATACGGGAATTGGTAAATTTACTGTTATTGAAGAAGATGTGGAAATCGGTGACGATTGCACGATTGGTCATAATGTGGTAATCCGCAAAGGAACAAAAATTGGTAATTCAGTAAGAATAGATGATAATACAGTAATTGGAAAAGAACCGCTGCGTTCAAAAAGAAGTATTTTTAAAGCTGATAAAAAATATACACCTGCAGTAATTGGAAATGAATGCCTGATAGGTGCACAGGTTATTATTTACACTGGATGTGAAATTGCAAACAATGTATTAATAGCAGATTCAGCAGCAGTCAGGGAAGATGTAAAAATAGGAGAATATACTATTATCGGCAGGTCATGCACGGTAGAAAATTTTACTACTATTGGGAAAAAATGTAAGTTAGAGACAAATTCCTATATTACAGCTTATTCATTATTAGAAGATTATTGTTTTATTGCACCGGGTGTAATAACAACAAATGATAATTATCTTGGCAGAACTGAAGAGCGTTTCAAACACTTTAAAGGTGTAATTGTAAGAAAAGGCGGAAGAATTGGCGGCGGTGCTGTTATATTACCGGGAATAGAAATTGGTGAAGATGCTGTTATAGCCGCAGGAGCAGTGGTTACAAAGAATGTTCCGGCAAAAGAAATATATATTGGTATGCCGGCTAAAAAGTTCAGGGAAACACCACCGGAGCAGTTATTGGAAAATCAGGGATGGGAGTGAAGGTTGAAAGGTTGAAAGGTTGGTCCCGCTAAAGCGGGATTTCGCTAAAAGCTCAAAAGGTTGAAAGGTTGGTCCCGCTAAAGCGGGATTTCGCTAAAAGCTCAAAAGGTTGGAAGGTTGGTCCCGCTAAAGCGGGATTTCGCTAAAAGCTCAAAAGGTTGAAAGGTTGGTCCCGCTAAAGCGGGATTTCGCTAAAAGCTCAAAAGGTTGGAAGTTGCAGGTTACAGGTTGGAAGTTACAGGTTGAAAGGTTGGAAGGTTGGTCCCGCTAAAGCGGGATTTCGCTAAAAGCTCAAAAGGTTGGAAGGTTGATTCAAATTCTATAATCTGATGAATCTCGAAGCGGAGCGTAGATCCCGTTCACGGGATGATAAATCTGATAAACAATAGTGTAGATTTTTTATAGATTATGTATTATTTTCAAAGTTCTAAATAAAAAGGAGTAAATTAGAGTTTTATGATAACAATATTGATGATAGTAATAATTATTGTAGCAATCATGCTAATGGCAGTAGTATTGATACAATCGTCAAAAGGCGGCGGTTTAGCCGGCACATTTGGCGGTGGTGATGCGTCTATGGTATTTGGTGTAAGAAGGACGACCGATTTTCTTATCAAAATGACAAGTGTACTTGCAACTATATTTCTGCTTTTTTCATTAATTACAAATGTGATAATTAATAAAGGCGGCGGTTCAAATGAAAGTATTATTCAGCAGAGAAGCGGACAGACATTTCCACAGCAGCCGGTTCCTAATCCGCCTCCTCAGCAGATGCCGCAGGAGCAACAGCAGCAGCCTCCGGCAGATCAGCAGCCGCCAAAATAAGTTTTGCATGACAAAACTTAAACAAGTTTTTCTTTCAGGTACGGTTATTTTTTTAATGACTGTACCTGTTTTATTTTCTCAACCTGTTTCTTCTATCGTTAATTACGGTAGTAAATTTACCCCCGTTTATTCTGTGCTGCCTGATAGCCTTACACCACTACGCGATACTTTGATGAAAATTGATACCCTGGGAAAAACCAATAAACTTAAAACAAAAACTTTCCGCATGAAAAAATCACCCTGGCTTGCAGTAGGACTATCTGCTTTAATTCCGGGAGCAGGACAGATGTACAATCAATCTTACTGGAAGGTGCCTATATTGCTTGGACTCTGCGGTTACTTTGGATGGCAGGTTTATGATAATAACAGACAGTATCTTGATTACAGGGACAGATATGCTGCATCTCAAACTGAAGAGAATGAGTTTAATGGTGATTTGAATTTAAAAACACTTCGTGAATTTTACCGGAATCAGCGTGATGATTTTATATGGTATTTTGCAATTGTTTATTTTGTTAACCTGGTTGATGCTTATATAGATGCACACCTGTTCGATTTCGATGTCAGGGAAGAAATATTTACACGGTTTGGAAGAATAGATACAAAGTATAAACTAAACTTGAAAATTAATTTCTGAGTTGCTGTTCCACAGATTACAAATCACAATCCTGCAATAAAAACAATCCGAAAATTTTTTTAAATGGAACTTTTATTTACCGGTAGTTTTATAAACTATTATTTTTTCGTTGATTTATATCACATAGGTTGTTAACTTGTGTTAGTATCAATAACAAAAAAGGAGGAAATAATAAGCAGCATTACACGTCTTTTAAAATTTAATTGATACTAACATGAAAACCACTCAATATCTTTCTATTATTCTGCTTATAACAGCAGTAACATTTTTTTCTTCCTGTAATTCAGATGAAATAATAACAAATGGCAGCGGAAATTCTTCAACTGTAATTGGTACTTTAATAGATTCAAGAGGTGAACCTGTATATCCAATGAAAGTATGGTTAAATTATGAACCTGCATTTGTGAACCAGAACGGTTCGTTCATTTTTGATAGTGTTTCATTTCCATATCACCTGATGTTGAATAAACCGGGAGATTCAGCGTATTTTTATTATTCAGGTATGATTAATAAAAAACCTGTAATTTCCTTACCGGATTTCTATTATATGGATCAAGTTAAAACTGCAACAATTTTTCTTTCAGTGCCAAGACCGCTGAATAATGGCAGAAACCTTGTGAAATTTATATCAAAAGATAATATAAGTATATACAGCAGCTTTTTTCAATCTGATTCCAACGGTGTAATTGAAATCAGTTGGAAAGGAGAGCAGAATAAAATTACCGGTAAGATAATAGTACTCCAGGGACAGGTAAATGAAAATCAATCGATGATATCATATGATAAATTTGGCTCTAAAGATACAGCAGTTAAAGCAGGTGAAACGGTTTTTATCAGGTTAAACTCTGCAGATTTACAATATAACCCGATTGAAAGTAATGTAAGCCTGAACATGCCATCGGGAGTTACCGGCGTAAATATTGAAGCACAAATTGCATTTGACGGTTATAATAAAAATAATAATTTAGTTTTTTATACTTTATGGGGTTCACAGCCTGTGATTCCTGTTCCATTAAATCTGCTTTTGCCGTATAAAATTAATTTAATTGTTTCATTTTCGAATTGGAAGCATTTGCAAAGACATTGTAATATACTTTTAGCTCCGGGCGGCACTGCAAATATTATTGATAAAGATTTTACTCTTTTATATCCCGCGCACGATACATCGGGGGTAGATTATAATACAAAATTTGTAAATAACGGAAGCAGTGGATTATATTTAACTCATGTATCACTGGATTATTATCCGCAGCATTTCTTTTTGCACATTTATTCAGCATCGAATAATTTTTCACTTCCGTATTTTCCTATGTACAATTTGAATTTTACGTCCGGTACCAGGTTCAATTGGTATTCTGTTAATTATGACGGTTATACAAATATTGATGAATTCATCAGTCAAAACAGAATGGATAACAAGCCGTTTTATTCGGCAAATTCTGAGTCCAGAAGATTTACCTTAAAATAGTTTAAAATAATACTTTTATTTGCTGCTGTTGGAAATTAATCCGGCAGCAGCTATATTTAAATATGTCAGATCAAATTACATTAACAATTATAGGGACAGTTGTATTTTATTTCCTTGGTACAATATTAAACAAAAAAACCGGGAACAAACTATACGCATATTTTTTCCTTAGCTTAGCTCTTGTATGCATGATAGCATTTTTTGTTTTGTTGTTCTTTCCCTGATTATATTTATAAACTAATAAATGATAATTGTCTGAATCACAGATTACACAGATTTAAGCTGATTGCACAGATAAAAGTCTCCTGTACTGCCAGTGTCTCTCATGGATGCTTTTTAAAGACTGGATAATTATTAATCGAGGACACTGGCAGAATTAGGAGGATTCATGATTATCCCAATGCTTTAATTTTCTTAAAACAAAGATGATAATAATTCTCCTGTACTGCCAGTGTCTCTCATGGATGTTTTTTAAAGATTGGATAATTATTAATCGAGGACACTGGCAGAATTAGAAGGATTCATGATTATACCAATGCTTTAATTTTCTTAAAACAAAGATGATAATAATTCTAAAACCGCTAATCGAATTTCAAGACACTTTAATTTAATAATCACAATACATTTTCAGTAATATAGCTTTTCAGAAATTGAAGATTAAAAAAAATGGATTAATTAAAGATCCTTCTTATTCTGCCAGTGTCCTCGATTAAAAATAATTCTGTAATTATAGAACATCCATGAGAGACACTGGCAGTACGGGAGAGCATGTGGATTTTCTCCACAAAAAATCAGAGTTGGGTTCAAAACAGTGCTGAATTGGGTTCAAGTTGTGTCGGAGTTGGGGTCAAGTTGGTATCAAGTTGGGTTATCGTTTTTGGAAAACAGGGGTTAACTCATTGCAGTATAAGGAGATAACGCCGTCAAAAATGTAAGATTTTTGATTTAAGATTTGCGATTTTGAGCCGTAATCGCCAATTTTTCATCAAAATAAAACTTCACTATATCATTAACCATTATCGCTATGGGAAAAATCCGGTAGCATATTATTGTCGCAGATGTTGGGGAGTTAAAGTAATACTTGAAGGTATTACCGGTTTATTTCAGGACACACCCCAATTCAAATAGTGAAATAGTAAAATAGTGAGATAGTTGTTTATTGGATATGAAAATATGCTCAAAAAAGCACTCTAAACACTCTATACACACTAAGCACTCCACACACTCTAATCTATTTTACTCAAAAACTTGACAAATGCAAATATCGTATATACATTTGTATAGTGATAAATATTATCACTCAATACCGCTCTTTGATAATATAGAAATGAATTTAAGCATGTCGTAATATTGTTTGAAAATGCTGCTCACGGATTTAGTTAGATTTTGGAAGGATGTAAAAAATATGTATTGAAAAATGCACTAAAGAGTTCAGTGAGTTCTGGGAGTTCTGGGCGTTCAGAAAGATTGGATTGGAGGATAATCAATTCGTCATTCGTTATTGATTAAAGTAATAATATGGTTAAAATTATGCGTTTTTTTAATAAATAATAGAATTTTATATTAAATTAAACTCCTGAACCCATCTTAGTGAAGTTTTAACAATTGATTTATTTTTAAGTTTAAGAATATTATCTTTGCAATTGCGACCAATTTAATTCTTATGCGTCTAATAAGTAAATTCGGATTTATTAAATAACTAAAGGTGATGTGCCGCGGAACTAACCAATTTCTTGAGCTGCTGAAGCCAAACTATAACGATGCCGTTAAATACTGCAGGGCACTTTGTGCCCGCTGGTCTGCTGATGATGCTGAAGATGTATTGCAGCAGGCATTGCTCCAGGCAATGGAAGCATTTGATTCACTGAAGGATGATTCGAAATTCCGTTCATGGTTCTTTAAAATAATTACAAGAGCATTCTATACTGCCATAAGAAAACATTTCTGGAAAAGGTTTGTACCTATTGAAGGACAATCTGAAATGCCGGAAATGCCTGAAATATACAACAGGATAGAACGGAATGAGAACAGGATATTATTGAATAAAGCTCTTTCAAAGCTTTCAGCAAAGGAACGGGCGGCATTATTACTCTATGAAGTTGCAGGGTTTTCGGTTGAAGAGGTTATGAATATCCAGGGAGAAAAAAGCTTATCTACGATTAAATCAAGACTAAGCAGAGCCAGGAAAAAGATGAAATTATTAATTGAAAAAATGAATACAAAAAGTGCCGGTGATATAAATAACCAATCAAATTATTTAGGAGATTTAGAAAATGAAACAATTAAACTGGTTGCAGAAATTGATTCACGGAAATAAGGAAGAAAATAAAATTCCGGAACATTACTGGTCAGCCGTTAAAAACGAAAACTACAGTGATTCTTATCCTAAAGTGGAAGCATGGCTCAGGGAAATTTCTTTAAAAAAATCTTATCAACAGGAAAGGAAATTTTCTACAATGAGAAATTACATCATGGCACATAAAATGAGATTAGTTTACACAGTGATTGCTCTTGCTGTTATCATCGGGGCTTGTACTATGCCTGTTACACAGCATGAAACTGTAGGGCATATGCTTACATGGACTGTACCTCAAAGTGATGATGCTGCACAAAAAATCAACGGCTTAAGCTGGATAGATAAATCAAAACTTACAGTGAATGAAAACACAAATAACGGCATAACAGAAACTTTATATTCATTACTTT
>Ga0105092_10000300_pt1 | contig 25269 bp, 13 predicted proteins | sample PPLLak2March2015_FD_87021 | JGI IMG/M metagenome (GOLD analysis project Ga0105092, IMG submission 87021) | Freshwater sediment microbial communities from Prairie Pothole Lake near Jamestown, North Dakota, USA - PPLs Lake P7 Core (1) Depth... | ecosystem: Environmental > Aquatic > Freshwater >... | reverse complement strand
TCATTTCTTCCTCACTTCGACATTCGACATTCGATATTCGATATTCGACATTCTGTCTTTCTTCTTCATCGGGCAGGCTTTTGGTTGCGGCTACGCCGCGCCGTGTAATTCGTGTAATTCGTGCATACCCTTTCCCCCTTACCACCACCCAAATCGACGCGGTTTCAGCAGATCGTTGAGATCCTTCTCTACCTGGGCCGCAGTTTGATAGCGTCTGGCGGGATTCTTTTCGAGCAGCCTGTTCAAGATCGGCTCGACTCGATCTGCCCTCTCAAGCTCATACAGGGCAAGATCCGGGGCTGGCTGGTTAAGTATCGCGTCAATCGAGGCGGCGGCGCTGCTCCTGCGAAAAGGCAGAGCACCGGTGAGCCCCTCGAAGAGGACGACACCGAGCGAAAACAGGTCCGTACGATGATCGACTCGTTCCGCGCACGCCTGCTCCGGCGACATGTAGTCGATGGTCCCCACGACCATTCCGGCGGAGCTTAACTCATGTTCGGTCAGTCCGGAAACCGTGACTGGCGAAACATTTTTGGCGAGGCCGAAATCAAGGATCTTCAGCTGCTCACCGACAGTGATGAAGAGATTCGCCGATTTGATATCCCGGTGAACGATCGCCTGACGGTGCGCGGTTTCCAGCCCGGCGGCCGCCTGGCTGGCCCATCCGGCCATCTGCCTCCAGGGAATCCTCCCCTCCTCCCGGATTTTCTGCTTGAGGGTCTTTCCCTCCAGCCATTCCATGATCAGAACGACCTGGTCCTCGTACTCGGTCAATTCATAAACTGCAGTGATGGCGGGATGGCTCAGGCCGGCCGCGAGTCGGGCCTCCTGGAGAAAGCGCCGGCGGAGAGTTTCTGTGCCGAGCAATTCCGGCTTGACAATCTTCATCGCCACCTTGCGCCCGAGAACCGTATCGCGCGCCTGGTAGACGTATCCCATCCCTCCCTCGTCGATCTTACCGATCACCTCGTACTGTTCGAGTCGATCCCCGGCTCTCAGAACCCGGCTCACCGAGCCCCCCGATTGCCCTGTTTTCCGGCCTTTGCGTTGCCGGACCTCCTGAAGGAGATGCCCGGCAAAAAGTCGAGACGAGATCCGGAACTCTTGTTTCTGGTCCTTGCCAGTCACCGTCAGGAGACCGTCGCGTACCAGCTTTCGCGCGGCTCCCAGATCCTCGACCCGCGGCTGGTTGCCGTTTCCGATAGCGATCAGGACCCGAAGTTGGTCGTCGCCGAAGTGATCAGACAGGTATTCGAAATGGGGGCCTGCCTCTTCCAGGAAGCGAGCTTCGACTGCCTCGACGTCACTTATCCGGCCCTGGTTCTCCGCCACGTGGTCAAAGCAGGCTGAGCAGGCGATCTGGAGATAGAAGGGCAGATAACCAGCCATGTCGATCAGTTGGTCGGCGTAGTCCTCCAGCGGGTGTCCCGCTCTTTTCGAGGGCGCACAGATCAGTTCGAGGGCCTCAGCCGGCTCGAACGGTCGCAGATACACGTTGCTGAAGATGTTAAAGAAGGGGGAGTCAGCGATTTCGGCCGAGTGACACAGGCTCTGGAGCTCAATGCGGGAAGACGTCACATAAGAGACCGCGTAATTGTTGGCCATCGAGCGCAGGAAAGAATAGAACTCCTTGGTAAAGAGCGGGTTTGAGGTGATCGCATCAAACTCATCAAACAGCAGCACGAGGCGCTGACCAGCTTGGTTCAGCTGCTCCAGCACAGCCTGGAATTCGGCATACCCCCCGCTTGTCCCCGGAGTGGAAAGTGAGGTCCCTGCTTCAACCACTGCCCGCCTGATGCGTTCCGTCAGGAGCAGCAGGAACCGGTCGGGAGGAAGATCATGCAGCTGCTGCAGATCAAAAAAAACGACAGCCAGCTGATCGTCCTGGCCGACGTACCGACGACGAACGTCGGCAGATGTCAGATGGTACAAAAGCGACGATTTGCCTATTCGCCGCTCCCCGACGAGAGACACGCTTTGGGGACGCGGAGAACTGACTCGTGCCAGGACCCGGCCCACATCCTTGCTGCGGCCGAAAAACTGCTCGGGCTCCTGGATCATCAGCCTGTTGAGGTAAGGATTCACCGCCAGCCATTCTATCGCGAGGACGGTGCAACGTTCACCGTTTAGCGTTCAAGATTACAGATGGCCGGAGGAAAGGACCTCAAGGACCTCAAGGACCTCAAGGACTAGAAGTTCTGTTCTGGAATGTCGTTGAGGTCCTTGAGGCCCTTGAGGTCCTTTCCACCCCACCTCGTGCCCGCTTGATCGTCAACCGTAGGCCTGAGATACTGAAAACCAGCAATCTCTCTTGGTTTCATACGTTTGGCGAAGCAGGAGCAATCATGAAAACCTACGACATTGTCCTCATCGCTGGAGACGGGATCGGCCCCGAGATTACGGTAGCCGTCAAAGCCATCCTTGCCGCGGCCGGTGCTCAGATACGTTGGATCGAAAGGAAGGCAGGAATCGCGGCTCTCGCCGATGGTCAAGACGTCCTGCCCGAGGAGACACTGGAGGCAATCCGGCAGTACAAGGTCGCCTTGAAGGGACCGTGCACGACCCCGGTCGGAAAGGGGTTCACGTCGGTAAACGTGCAGCTCCGTCAAAAACTTCAGCTTTACGCAGCCGTCCGACCGGTCCGAAACCTACCCGGAGTTCAGGCCAGATTCGAAAACGTTGACATTGTCATCGTCCGCGAGAACACCGAAGGGCTCTACAGCGGAGTAGAAAACGAAGTGACTCCGGGTGTCGTGATGAGCATGAAAGTCGCGACTGAGCTGGCTTGTCGCCGGATTGCCCTCTGGGCATTCCGCTATGCCACCCAGCGGCGCCGAAGGAAGATCAGCGTTTTTCACAAAGCGAACATCATGAAGATGACCGACGGGCTTTTCATCCGGTGTGCCCAGGACATTCATCGTGTCGACTACCCGAACATCGAGTACCAGGAGCTGATCATCGATGCGGGCTGCATGAAGCTCGTGCAGGACCCCTCGCAGTTTGACATCCTGTTGCTCGAGAACCTCTATGGCGACGTCGTGAGCGATCTGTGCGCCGGATTGGTTGGCGGCCTCGGGCTGGTGCCAGGGGCTAATATCGGTGAGCACGAAGCGGTTTTCGAGGCGGTTCATGGTTCCGCCCCGGACATCGCTGGGAAGGGGATTGCGAACCCCCTGGCCCTGCTCATGTCCGCTGTAATGATGCTCAATCACCTCTCGGATCAGGCTGGCGACGACGAGCTGAAGGCGGTCGCGGAGAAGATCAAGAACGCCTATAACCGGGCTTTGGCCGAAGGTCAGAAAACCAGAGACCTGGGCGGCAGCCTCAACACCGATCAGTTTGCGGAGCAACTGATCAAGAGGCTCGCGTAACTCGAGCGGAGCGAGCCTTCGGAGTGCGCAAGCCATGCTCTGATCCGAAGGCTCGCTGCGCTCGCGTTAAATTTTGGCCGCAATCGCAACAATCAGCCGGCCGAGCTTTTCGGCCGCCCGCGTTCCCGCGCTCAGCACTTCCTCATGTGACACCGGCTCGGAAGTCGTTCCGGCGGCTGGGTTTGTCAGCAGTGAAATGGCGAGTACCTGGCACCGCATCTGGGCCAGCGCTATGACCTCGGGCACCGTGGACATCCCGACCGCGTCAGCGCCGAGTTTGCCAAACATGCGGATCTCCGCCGGCGTCTCAAAGTTAGGACCCGTCACAGCGACGTAAACTCCTTCCTGCAGTTCGAGTCCGATGCTTTCCGCACAGTCCCGGGCGATCTCACGGAGCGACGCCGAGTAAACCTGGGTGAGGTCCGGGAACGTATCCCCGAGCCCAGTGACCGGGAGCGCACGGAGCGGATTGTCACCCATCAGATTGATGTGATCGCTGATCAGCATGAAGCTGCCCGGCTGAAGGCCCGGACGGATAGCCCCGGCGGCATTTGTGAGGATGAAGCGGGTCACCCCCCACGAAGCGAGGACACGGACCGGAAACACGATTTCGGGAAGTGAGAATCCCTCGTAGTAGTGGCAGCGCCCGGCGAGTGCGACGAAGCAGGTGTCCCCATTTCGGACCATCCACAGAGCGCCGGGATGACCCGCGACTCCCGGTTTTCGAAACCCGGCGATCCGGCTGTACGAGATGATTCCGATTTTCTGCCAGGAATCCCCCGCCGCGCTCAGGCCGCTACCCAGCACTGCGGCAACGGGAGGTGGTGGCCCGATCTCTTTCTGAAGAAAGCTGACAGCTTTTGCCATTTGTTCGCTGTACCGTGTCGCTTGTGCGCTCATGGAGAAGCAGTATAGGGGGAAGGGGCGCAGGGGTGAAGGGGTGAAGGGGCGAAGGGGCGAAGGGGGGAAGGGGCGAAGAAAAAGGGAAAAACGGGTTAGAATGTGCGTCATGCCGCGTTTCAACCGTCGTTTCGCGTTCCTGCTTGCCGTGTGTGGAATTGGCATGATGCTCGAACTGACCGCCGCCTCTTCGCCGCCGGTGCGCGCTCGTCGAGGCATGGTCGTGTGTCAGAATCAAATGGCCTCGCGGGCGGGCGTCCAGGTTTTGAAAGAGGGCGGCAACGCGATTGACGCTGCGGTCGCCACCGCCTTCGCTCTGGCCGTCACTCACCCGACTGCCGGGAACATCGGCGGAGGCGGGTTCATCGTTTACCGGCCTGCCGGCGGAGAACCGCAAGCTTACGATTTCCGTGAGATGGCCCCCGCCAAGGCTTCGCCCGAAATGTTCCTGCGAGCGGGAGTCTACGACGAGGAACTGCACCATTACAGCCACCTCTCTGTCGGGGTCCCGGGCACGGTGGCCGGATTGCACCTGGCGTGGAGCGAGAAGGGACGCCTGCCATGGAAGCGGCTTGTAGAGCCGGCTATCAAGCTGGCCCGAGACGGCTTTGAAGTGAGTCAGGGCCTGAGCGATTCGTTGAAGGGGGTGCTTCCGCGGATGCGAAAGTATCCCGCTTCCGTCGCCCAATTCTCGAAACAAGGCGTCCCCTACGAACCGGGCGAAATCTTGAAGCAGACCGATCTGGCCAAGACTCTGGGGCGGATTGCCGAGCTCGGTCCGGCCGGCTTCTACAAGGGAGTGACGGCGGAACTGATCGAAAAGGAAATGGCGGCCAACGGAGGTCTGATCAACCGGGCGGACCTCGAAAACTACAAGGCGCATAAGCGGGTCCCTCTTCGTGGCGCCTACCGTGGGGTGGAAGTGATTTCGATGCCGCCTCCCAGTTCCGGCGGCACTGTCCTCCTCGAAATGCTGAATATCGTAGAGGGGTTCGACCTGGAGAAGCTCAAGTTCGGGTCGGCCGGCGTCCTGCACCTGATCGTCGAAGCAATGCGACGGGCCTACGCGGATCGCGCCCGTTACCTGGGTGACCCGGATGCCAACCTGGACATGCCCATCCAAAAGCTGATCTCCAAGGAGTACGCGGCTAGCCTGCGAGAGACGATTAGTAAAGATCGCGCGTCAAAATCCTCGCCGGCCAGCTTTGACTGGCCTCGCGAAAGCGACAGCACGACGCACCTGTCGGTCGTCGACGGAGAGCGCAATGGCGTTGCCTTGACCTTTACTCTCGAGGCAGGGTACGGATCGAGAATCGTTGTTCCCGGCACTGGCTTTCTGCTCAACAACGAGATGGGTGATTTTAATGCGGGGCCCGGATTGACCACGGAGAAGGGCCTGATCGGAACGCAGCCGAATCTGGCGGGTCCAGGCAAGCGCATGCTCTCAAGCATGACTCCGACAATCCTGGCGAGGGACGGCAAGATCTTCATGGTGACAGGAAGCCCGGGAGGGCGCACCATCATAAACACCGTCTTGCAGACAATTCTGAATGTCGTGGACTTCGGAATGGATGTTCAGGAAGCGGTCGATGCCCCCCGGATTCACCAGCAGTGGCTGCCGGATAGAATCAGCTACGAACGCTACGGGTTTTCACCCGACACCCTCGGAATCCTTACCTCACTGGGGCATTCCTTAACCGAAATCCAATCCCAAGGAGTTGTGGAAGCGATCGTGTACGACCCGAAGCGGGATGTTCTTGAAGGCGGTTGTGACCGCCGCGCCCCCGACGGGGCGGCGGTGGGGTGGTGAGCTTGTGAGAAGATCTCAAAGGACCCCAGGGACCTCAGAGACCGCAAGGACGGGGTTGCTGTTTGTGTCCTTGAGGTCTCTGAGGTCCTTGAGGTCCTTTCTGTCAGGCATTTAGCCACTCGCGAGCATCCTTCTTCAGCAGTGCCGACGCGGCCTCGGGCCCGTCGCTGCCGGCCGGGTAATTCGGGAAATCGGGCGCCGGAGTGGCTTCCCAGTGACTGATGACCGGATCGACGAGCGCCCAGGCTGCCTCAACCCAGTCACCCCTCGCAAACAGCGTCTGCTCCCCTCTCATCCCGTCGAGCAAGAGCCACTCGTAGGCAGACGGCGGCTTCTCTATGCCGAAGGCATCGGCGTACAGGAGCGTCATGCTGACCGGCTGCATGCAGATCTCGGGCCCCGGTTGCTTGGCGATGAATCGCTGGATGATCCCCTCTTCAGGCTGCAGCCGAAAAGTCAGCGCGTTACTCTGCTGCGGCCGCGACGTGTCGAGCGGGAACATCAGGTGCGGAGTGGGTTTGAATTCAATCGTGACCTCAGCACGCTTGCGCGACATCCGTTTGCCCGTTCGCAGGTAAAACGGCACCCCGGCCCAGCGCCAGTTGTCGACCCGCATCCGCAGGGCGGCGAAAGTTGGGGTATTCGAGGAAGACGAGACTCCCTTCTCGTTCCTGTAACCTGCAGCCCCGTTGCCCCGGACATCGCCGGGTCCGTACTGCCCACGGACCGCATCCACGGCCGGGTCAAAGGGTCGAATTGCCCGCAAAACGTCGACGGTCTCGTTTCGCAGCGAGAGGGCGTCAAAATGCAGAGGAGGCTCCATGGCAACCATGCAGAGCAGCTGCAGCAAATGGTTCTGGACCATGTCCCGGAGCACCCCGGTTGATTCGTAGAAGGCGGCCCGCCCTTCAATCCCAATCTCCTCGGCAACACTGATCTGCACATTGTCGATGTAGTTCCTGTTCCAGATCGGCTCGAAGCTCGGGTTCGCGAACCGGAAAACCAGCATGTTCTGAACCGTTTCCTTGCCCAGGAAATGATCGATACGATAAATCTGCTCTTCCTTGAACGCCTGAAGCAGGTACTGGTGCAGCGCGCAAGCCGACTCCCGATTAGTCCCGAACGGCTTCTCAATCACGATTCTGCGCCATCCTGCCTCTGAATCGGCCAGGCCGGACACTTTCAGTCCTGTGACAATGGTCGGATAGTGCTCCGGCGGTGTGGCCAGATGGAAAAGGACGTTTTTCGGGATATTCGCGTTGTTTTGAGCCTTCGAGACGGCGTCCCGCAGCTGGCGGTACGACTCGAAGCCGGGTTCGGCGAAGTCCCCCTGGGTAAAGAAAAGACGCCCGGAAAAAGTCTGCCACGACTCGGCGTTCACCGAAGTCCGGGCGCTTACGGCCCGTTTCATCTCTTCTCGGAAGGTCTCGTCGGTCCACGGCCGCCGGGCGAACCCGATGACGGCGAAGGGGTCAGGCAGAAGATCCCTGGAGAATATCTGATACAGGGCGGGCATCAGTTCCCGCCGGGTGAGGTCACCGCTCGCGCCAAAGATGACCAGCGTACAAGGTTGAGGAGTTCGGCCTGGCGCGTAGCCCTTACAACCTGCCTGAATGACCTGTTTCATTTGTAAGTGTTCCCCAGCACCTTGACGATCTCTCGCTTCACCACGAGAGGATCGATCTTGCCTTCCTTGCGGTAGATGACCTCTCCTCCCGGCTTGATAAGCAGGGTGTAGGGGAGAGCGCCGCTCGACATCTTCCCTCCGGCAAAATCATCCAGGACGTCAAAAAGCTTGTAGGCGTTTTCAGCGAAGATCAGGTTCATGCCGGACGCCTGCTGTTTCTTCAGAAACGCAAGCGCCTTGTCCTTGTCCTCGGGATCATCGGCACTGATCGTGATCAACTCGAATTCCCGGTCCCGATACATCCGGTTAATTGTGACGAGATCCGGGAACTCCACCACGCAAGGTCCGCACCAGGTCGCCCAGACATTCACCAGCCGGAGCTTATCGGTCTTGTTCTGCAGCAGTTGCTGAAGTGCGGCAGGTGTGGAAACCTCGAGCGAGACCGATTCCTGGGCCCATTTGGCCAAGGCTTCGGCAACCGACCCTCGCTTGTCGGCCCACTTGATCGAACAGCCGAAAGTTCTCGTCTGCTCGACCGGCACCGGCTTCCCCGCCACCAGGGCTTGAATCGCGTTGCGCGCATCGGGGCTCGTTACCTGGTCCGGATGCCGCTCGTTCTCGTCGAGTCTTCCCACGTATCGGAGTTTTCGCGCCTGGTCGAAGATGAACACGTGCGGAGTGGCTTTGGGGCCGTACGCCTTCGCTACCTGCTGGGTCTCTCCGTCGTAGAGGTAAGGGAAGTTGAACCGCTTGTGCACCGCGCGCAGTTTCATCTCCTCGAGGGTATCGCTTAGATCGGTCCAGCCCAGCTCGTCCAGTCGCACCGCCTTCGGATCGTTCGGAGAAATGGCTACGAAGGCCACGCCTTTGTCTTTGAAGTCTGTGACCAGTTGCTTGATTCTCTCCTCGTAAGCCTGGGCGGTCGGGCAGTGATTCGCCGTGAAGATGACGACAAGTATTTTCGCCTTCTGGAAATCGCGCAACGTGTACTGTCGACCGTCGACGCCCGGAAGCCTGAAATCAGGCGCCTGCTGGCCGATCGCGAGGGTTGGATAGTCCTCCTCGGCCGCAGCCAGATAGCCAAAAGAAAGCACCAGAACGAGAACGGCCAGTCGAACGATCATGTCTGACTCCTTTTGTTAAAGGTATTGTACCGCGAGCGCAGCGCGCCTTCGGAGTGCGCAAGCATGGCTTGCGCACTCCGAAGGCTCGCTGCGCTCGCGGACTAGCAGGAAATACAAATGCACCCCGTGCTATCCTACTGAAGTTTCTGTTCTCGCGATTTGAAGGAGTTTCCATGCCCAATTCCGACATTCTGATCCCTCCGTACGGGGGGGCTCTGGTCGATCTCAATCCGCCCGCTGAGGAGCGCGAAGAACTTCGCCTCCGGTCGAGCATGCTTCGCTCGATCCAGGTTTCCGACCGTTCAGTGTGCGATCTCGAGCTCCTGGCGACCGGCGGGTTCTCTCCGCTCGACAGGTTCATGGGGAAGAGCGACTATCAGTCGGTCCTCGGCCAGATGCGCCTTGCAAACGGGTGTCTCTTCCCTGTGCCTATCCTCCTTCCGGTTGACGCTGACTCGAAACCCCGGCTTGATGAGGAGATCGTCCTCAGAGACTCACGGAACCTCCCCTTGGCGGTCATGAGAATCGAGGAGGTCTTTCCTTGGGATTTGGACGAATGCGCCGCGCAGTTCCTCGGAACCCGGGATGAACGCCATCCTCTCGTCGCCGAAATGTACAGGTGGGGAAAGCTGGCTGTTTCCGGTCCTCTTCGTCTCTTGGCACTTCCGTACCATCCTGATTTCCGGTCCTTGCGCCTCACCCCGGAGCAGGTTCGTCGGGACCTTGCCCGGCGAGGCAGGCCCCAAGTCGTGGCCTTTCAAACCCGGAACCCGCTTCATCGAGTTCACGAGGAACTGACCTGCCGGGCCATAAACGAAACCGACGGGACCCTCCTCCTCCATCCGGTTGTCGGGATGACGAAGCCGGGTGACGTTGACCACTACACCCGAGTCCGAGCGTACATGGCCCTGACGAGTGAATACTACGACCCGGAGAGGGTGTTGCTCTCCCTCCTGCCCCTCGCCATGCGGCTGGCCGGACCCCGGGAAGCGCTGTGGCACGCCATCATCCGGCGCAACTACGGCGCGAACCACCTCATTGTTGGCCGGGATCACGCGGGACCTGGTTCGGATTCGAAGGGAAAGCCTTTCTATCCGCCTTACAGCGCCCAGGATCTGGTCGAGCAATATGCCGGAGAGACCGGGGTCAAGCCGATACCTTTCACAGAGATGGTGTACCTCCCTGATGAGGACCGCTACGAAGAGGTGTCGCGAGTCGAGCCGGGCGTGAAGACGATGTCTCTATCCGGCACCCAGGTGCGCGATCAATACCTGAACAAGGGGATGAGCCTTCCGGCTTGGTTCACCCGGCCGGAAGTGGCTGAGATACTTTCCTCGCGCCATCCTGCCCGCCACCGACAGGGTTTCTGTCTCTGGTTTACCGGGCTGAGCGGGGCAGGGAAGTCGACCATCAGCGAGATGCTCACCGTCATGCTCCTCGAACGAGGGATACAGGTCACGGTTCTTGATGGCGACGTGGTACGCACCCACCTTTCGAAGGGGCTCGGCTTCAGTCGTGAGGACCGGGATACCAACATTCGCCGCATCGGCTTCGTCGCTGCCGAGATCGTGCGCCACGGAGGCCGCGTGATCTGCGCCGCGGTCAGCCCCTACCGCAGCACGCGAAACGACGCCCGAAACATGGTGGGTCGTGAAAATTTCATAGAGATCTTCGTCGATACCCCGCTCGAAGTCTGCGAGCAGCGCGACACCAAAGGGATGTACGCCAAGGCACGCCGGGGAGAGATTAAGGGATTCACCGGTATCGACGATCCGTACGAGCCGCCCGCCCGCCCGGAACTGACGATCAAGACCGTGGAGCAGCCGCCTGAACAAGCGGCTCAGAGCATCATCGAGCATCTCGTGGGGCAAGGGTTGCTGCTGGGTTAGTGAAGGACCGGAAGGACCAGAAAGACCTGAAAGACTGAAAGACCACTCTTCCGGTCCTTCCGGTCCTTTAACCGTGACAAAAGAAAGGAAATAGTATATAACCGAAGCAAAAAGAAAGGAAAAGATGAGACAGGGATGGCGGAGCGGAGCTGAATCCCTCCGCGACACAGTGCGGGCCAATCTGGATGGGACTCCGGTTGGCGTCTGCTCGATCTGCTCGGCCAACCCTCACGTCCTGCGTGCCGCCATGAAGAACTCCAAGGCGGACGGCTCGCTTCTCTGCATTGAATCGACTTCCAACCAGGTCAATCAGTTCGGCGGTTACACCGGAATGAAAGCGGCTGATTTCGTCGACTTTGTTCGCCGGCTCGCGGTCCAGGAGGACTAACCGGCCGACAGCATTATCCTGGGCGGAGACCATCTGGGGCCGTACCCCTGGCGCGCGAAACCGGCTTCCGAGGCGATGAAGAACGCTGCCGACCTCGTCAAAAGCTATGTCGAGGCGGGTTTTACAAAGATCCACCTGGACGCCAGCATGCGCTGTGCGGACGACGCTGGGGATCGTCGGTCGGCTCTTGACGAGCAAACGGTGACCGAACGGGCAGCCGCCTTGGCGCAGGTAGCCGAGGAAGCGGCCAACGGGCACGCAGCCGGTTCCCCCCGGCCCGTCTACGTCATCGGTACGGAGGTCCCCGTACCCGGCGGTGAGAGGGCCGAGGCGCAAGCACCCGATGTAACGAAGCCAGAAGATGTGGCGTCGACGCTCGGACTTATGAAGACGGAGCTCCAGAAACGCGGGCTCGGAGGCGTCTGGGAACGAATCATTGCTGTCGTGGTGCAGCCGGGCGTCGAGTATTCCGACGATGCGGTGTTCGAGTACGGTCGGTGCAAGACTGCGGACCTTTCCGCTTTCATTCGAACTGCCGGAGGTTGTCTTTACGAAGCCCATTCGACCGACTACCAGAAGCCCGAGGCCCTGTCGCAAATGGTCGAAGACCATTTCGCGATCCTGAAAGTCGGACCTTGGCTTACATTCGCCTTTCGTGAAGCGGTTTTCGCCCTCTCTTTCATCGAGGAGGAGTGGCTCGAAAACCGGCGGTCGATCGAGCTCTCGGGCATTCGGGACGTTCTGGAAAGGGCCATGGTCGAGGATCCGCGTGATTGGAAGGGTTACTATACCGGGGACGAGGCGTATCTCCGGTATGCCCGCAAGTACAGCTATAGCGACCGCTCCCGCTACTACTGGCCAAAGCCCGAGGTGCAGGCGGCGTTGTCGCGCCTGTTGAAAAACCTGGCCGATAATCTTGCGCCCCTTACGCTCGTCAGTCAGTTCCTGCCGCTCCAGTATGAGGCGGTGCGCGCGGGCGTGCTGTCGCGGGAGCCCGCTGCTTTGATTCACGACAAGATCCGAGGAGTGCTGGGAGTCTATTCGCGCGCATGCCGCGTTTGAATCCGGTCAAAGCGAAATCATGAGAACGACTGCCTTCCTTTTCCTTCTTCAGCTGTCATTAATCAGTAGCGCCTTTTCCCAAAACACGACCGTCGTCCGCCCGCGGGAAATCAAAGACGTCCTCGTAAATCCGGGGATGGGGATTACGACGTTTCAAAGGTTCAACCGGCAGGCCATCTACCCGGATCTCAGGTGGTCCGAGGTGGGACCCGAGAAAGCAGAGCCCGATTCGCCTTCGCCGGTAAATTTCCCCGGCACTTCAGTCGCCTACCTGCGTTGGTTCTGGTACCAGCTGGAGCCTGAGCAGGGCCGGTACAATTGGGACATCATCGACGGTGCCCTGGAGCAGGCGCGAAGCCACGGGCAGCAGTTGCAGCTGCGGGTGATGCCCTATGACCAGAAGAGCCCCCTGCCGGAATGGTATCGGAAAAGCGGGGCCAGGCGCGCGAACCGTGATACTGACCAGGATGGTCAGATCTGGTCCCCGGATTCCGACGACCCGCTGTACTTCAAGCACTGGACGGCCCTTGTGAGCGAGCTTGGCCGTCGCTATGACGGGCATCCTTACCTGGATTCTGTCGATGTTTCGACCGTTGGGTACTGGGGAGAAGGATGGGGACCGTACCTGCCCGCCTGGTCGGTTCAGAAAGCCCTGATCGATGTCTACCTCGACGCCTTCAAGAGGACGCCCCTGCTGATGAATTTCGATGAAATCCCGGCACTGGCCTACGGGATAGAACGGGGCGCCGGATGGCGTCTGGACTGCTGGGGCGACATGGGGAGACCGGGCAAAAATTTCATCCACATGCTCGACAGTTACCCGCAAGGAGTTGTCCGCGCCCGGGCGCAAGACGCCTGGAAGCGCAGCCCGGTTTCACTTGAAACCTGCGGGACGCCCGGGTCCTGGCACAAGTTGGGATTCGACCTGGAGTACATTTTCGAGCAGGCCCTGCGATGGCATGCCAGTACGATCAACATCAAGTCGACTGCGATTCCGCCCGAGTGGCAAGCGAAGTATGACGAGTTTCAGAAGAAAATAGGATATCGGTTCATCCTGCGCCGGCTCGAGTATCCGAATTCGGTCCGATCCGGGCGGATGGCCGCGATTTCCATGTGGTGGCTCAATGCCGGCGTCGCTCCGATCTACCGCGATTTCGTCCTGGCGTTGCAGCTGGGACCTCAGGTGATCAACACGGGAGCCAGGCTGCGCGAATGGCTGCCGGGCGACGCGGTCGTCGAGGAGAGCATCTACATCCCGGAGGGAATCAAGCCCGGCAAGTATCCAGTCCGGGTGGCTGTTCTTGATCCGCACACGGGCCATCCGGCCGTCAAATTGGCCATCGATGGCCGGGAGTCAGATGGCTGGTATCGGGTGGGGGAGATTGAGGTGAAATAGGTCCGGTGCCGGAGGCACGGTTTCTTTATCCACGAATTACACGAATTACACGAATGCCTCCGGCAGAAATTCGTGTAATTCGTGTAATTCGTGGATAAAGAAACCGTGCCTCCGGCATCCAACCAGGAGGTAGAACGTGAGTACTCGTTTCTCTTTGTTGGTGATCATTCCATTCGTCGCGACGGCTTTCGCCGTCGTTGGCTTTGCGCAGGTCTCCGTCCGCGAGGAGCCGATGGTGATCCCGACCTGGTTGATCGGCCCGCCCGCGGTCCATTCCCTCTCGCCCAACCCGAAGGGTCCGATCTACCCTTACACCCTGAATGAAACGCTGACCAACCAGAAGGTGGACAAGACCTACCAGGGCGTGGTTCTTGAGAACGAGTACATCAAGATCCTGGTGCTTCCCGAAATCGGGGGTCGAGTCCATGGCGCCCTCGACAAGACGAACAACTACGTTTGGCTCTACTGGCAGCGGACCATCAAGCCGGGGCTCATCAGCATGACCGGGGCGTGGATTTCAGGCGGAATCGAGTGGAACTTCCCTCACGGGCACCGTCCGTCGGGCTTCATGCCGGTCGATCACCGCGTTATCAAGCACGCAGACGGCAGCGCGACCGTCTGGGTCGGGGAAACCGAGCCGGTCTACAGGATGAGGTGGCTCGTCGGAATCACGGTCTTTCCGGGCCGCAGCTACATGCGCTGCGACTACGTATTCATCAATCCCACCAACCACCGCCAGCCTTTCCAGTTCTGGGCCACCGCGGCCACCCATGCGAATGAATGGGCTCAAGCCCAGTATCCGGGTGACATGGTTACCGGGCACGGGAAGCACGAGTTCTGGAACTGGCCGGTGCACAACGGCGTTGATCTGACCTGGTGGAAGAACTCGCCGAATGCCTCAAGCTATTTTGCCTTCAACAATCCTTCTGATTGGTTCGGAACCTACGATCACAAGGCCCAGGGGGGCATGGTTCACGTCGCCAATCACAACGTCATGCCGGGGAAGAAGCTCTGGACTTGGGGCTCCGGGCCATCCGGCCGCATTTGGGAAGATATTCTGACCGAAGGCGGCGGGGCGTATTTTGAACCTCAGGCGGGGGCCTGGAGCGATAACCAGCCCGACTATCACTGGATGGCGCCCCACCAGGTTCGTACGGCCTCCGATTACTGGTACCCGGTGCGCGACACCCGCGGTTACCACAACGCCGACGTCGATTTTGCCGTTAACACGGACCTCCAGGCGGGAAAAGCATTTGCGGCGGTCTATGCCACCGGCCTCTTCGACGATTTGCGGGTGGTTTTGAAGGACGCCAAACGCGGAACCATTCTGAAAGAAGAAAAGATCGCGAGGCTTTCGCCCGACAAGCCTTACACAGTTGAAGTGCCGGTCGGGGCTGGGACGACGGTTTACGATCTTCATCTCGCGGTGTTCGGTCCGAAAGGCGATTTGCGGATTCAACTGCAGCAGCAGCCACCGAAGAAGGTGGACCTGCCCGAGGGTCAGAAAGACCCGGGCGATCCCGCCAAGATGACCCAGGACGAGCTGGCCGACGCGGGCGAGTGGCTCGACAAGTACGTCCGCACGGAAGAGGCGCTGCCTTACTACCAGGCGGCACTCAAGAAGGACCCGGGTGACAGCCGGGTCAACATCGAAATGGGATTTCTGGCCCTGCGGCAGGGACGCTGGGACGAGGCCTTGTCCCATTTTGATACCGCGCTGAAGCGAGATGACGACAATTCCCGCATCTATTTCGGGAAAGGGCTCGCATTCCTAGGCCTGAGGGATCAGGCCCAAGCCAGGGAGCAGTTCCACCGAGCCAGTTACACGTCCGATTACTTTGCGCCTGCCTACCTGAACCTCGTTCGCCTGGACCTCGCCGCGGGTGATTACCGCGGCGCGATCGAAAAAGCGGGAGAGGCCGAGAGCCAGAACGCGAAATTCGCCGATATCCGGGCGCTGAAAGCGGTGGCCCACCGATATCTAAATGAGCCGGAGAAAGCGCTCGCGAGCGCCGAAAGGGCGCTCGAGTTGGATCCGATGCACTTCATGGGCGGCCACGAGAAGCTGCTGGCAGAAACGGCCTTGCATAAAGACACCCAGCCGTGGAAGAACACCTGGACCTCGTACATGACCGGCAACGTCCAGAACTACCTGGAATTGGCTTGCGGCTATGCGGAGGCCGGATCGTACGCGGAAGCCGACCAGGTGCTGGCCGGCCTTACCGAAGGCAAAACGGCGCAGGGCATTTATCCCATGGTCAACTACCTGCGCGGCTACTTTAACCAGCTGGCGGGCCGGAAGGAGTCCGGCGACAAGTTCTACCAGGCGGCAGCCAAGGGGTCGCCCCGGTACACCAACCCTCACCGGATAGAAGAGAAACTGGCGCTGGAAGCCGCGCTTGCGGCTTATCCGAGTGATGCCCGGGGGCACCTCTATCTCGGCAACCTCCTCTACTATGAGCTGGGCCAACGGGAAGAGGGCTTGCGTCACTGGCGGGAGGCGGCCAGGCTCGAGCCGGGATCCTCCCTCGCCTGGCGCAACGTCGGATACGCCGAAAAGCAGGTGAACAAGGATTTGAAGGCCGCTGAGCAGGCTTACCGGAAGGCAATTGCGGCTGATCCCGAAGATGCCCGGGCGCTCATGGAGCTGGACCAGATCAAGGAAAGCCTGGGGGTCCCGCCTGCGGATCGGCTAACGTCCCTGGCCAGCCTGGCGAAGACGGTTGATCAGCGGGATGACCTGACGGCGCGGCTGATCGACCTGCGTCTGCAGCAGGGCGACCCCGACAACCTCCGGCTGGCTTACCAGGGGCTCAAGACCAGGCACTTCCACAGCTGGGAAGGCAGCTATGGCATCCACCACGGGTGGGTCGAGGTCAACCAGAGGCTCGGGGATATGGCCCTGCGGGACAATAACCTGGAACAGGCGAAGATTCATTATGAAGAAGCGGGGACCTATCCCGGCAATTTGGAAGTTGCTCCGCGGACCCCGGATTTTCGCGCTCACGTCAACTGGAACCTGTACCGGTTGTATCAGGCGATGAAGCAGGAAGGGCAGGCTCGCAAATACCTCGAGGCGATCGTCGCAGAGAAATATCGGCAGCCGCACCTGGGCACCTACTATCAAGCACTCGCCCAGAAGGCGCTGGGCAACGAGGCCGAGTATCGAAGACTCCTCGAGCAGGTCGAGAAACGAGCGGCGACCTATACCTCCGGCGGGTTCGAGTACCGGGGGCGCAAGGAAACGGTAGGGTATTACCTGATGGCGCTGGTTCTGGAGGAGCGCCAGGACAAAGCCAGCGCCGAGCGAGAGCTGCAAAAGGCGCTGGCATTGAACCCCCAGGCCCGACGGCTGGCGGTTCAGGAGGCGCAACTGGAAGTGGCTTCAGCGCACCAGTAGCCTGGGCCACCATTTTCAAGGAGAGGAACTATGGCCCGACTGAGTCGGAGGACGTGGATGGCGACCATGGGTGCGGGAGCGGTGGCTGCATCGGCGGAGGGAACAACGATGGGTGCACAGTCTGGAGGGAAACAAGCGGCAGCAACACGCGGTCAGCTTCCGCTGGTCGAGTTTGAGCCCCGGAGCATGCTGGTCGTGCCGGAAACAAAGGTCGAGAAGTCGAAATTCCCGGTGATTGATTTCCATACGCATCTGTCTTGGAGTCCGGGCCCTGCTGACAAGGCGTCGGATGGCGGGAAGATGGTCCCAACCGCCGAGCTGTCGGAGATCGTCCCGGTCATGGACCGGCGAAACATCAAGCTGCTGGTCAATGTCACCGGCGGCAGCGGCACTTGTCTCGACCAGTCTCTGGATTTGTTTCAGAAGCGTCACCCGGACCGGTTTGCCGTCTTCACCGAGCCCTCCTGGTGGAATATCAAACAGCCGAACTACCCCCAGTGGCAGGGAGACGAGATTCAGAAGGCGCGAAAAAAGGGCGCCAAGGGATTGAAGATACTGAAGACTCTCGGCCTTTACCTGCGCGAGAACATCACCCAGGGCGACCTGGTCAAGGTTGACGACAAGCGTTTCGATCCTATGTGGGAAGCTGCCGGCGCAAACAAGATGCCCGTAATCATCCATGTTTCGGACCCGGAGGCCTTCTTTCTTCCCATCGACCGGTTCAACGAGCGCTACGAAGAGCTGCACGCCCACCCCGACTGGTCTTTTCACGGCAATTTCCCGAGCAACAAGGAACTGCACGAGGCGCGTAACCGTGTGGTCGCCCGGCATCCGAGCACTCAGTTCGTCCTGGCCCATATCGGCGATTCGGAGAACCTGGCATGGGTAGGGGAGTGGCTCGAGAAGTACCCGAACATGCACGTTGAATTTGGGGCTCGGATCGGGGAGTTGGGCCGCCAGCCGCGAACAGCCCGAAAGTTCTTCGAGAAGTACCAGGACCGCATCCTTTTTGGCACCGATGCGGTACCGCGTGGTGACGAGTATCCGCAGCAGGTTTACGGCGACGAGCTGTACCGAATTTACTACCGTTTCCTGGAAACCGAAGACGAGTACTTCGACTACTCCCCCGCCCGCGTCCCGCCGCAAGGTCGGTGGAGGATTTACGGCCTGGGTCTTCCCGAGTCCATTCTGCGCAAGGTCTATCACGACAATGCCGCGAGGCTGCTGGGGATGTAACGACTTAGCGAGCCCCGCGCTTTTGCAAGCGCTTCGGGACGAAGGACCTGAAGGACCTGAAAGACCTGAAGGACCTGAAAGACCCCTAGTCCTTCAGGTCCTTCAGGTCTTTCAAGGTCCTTCCTATCCGACCGCGCTCCGCAAAAAGACGCTCCGCTTGCGGCTCTGTCGTCCTTCGTCAACCGTAATCAAACGAAAAACTGCTTCCTCCCGCAACTCTGATTGCCTTCACTTGGCTGCGGACGTAGGCCATGAACGGTGGCTCACATTTTTCTTTTCTTTCGATTTGTGTCGACTTCTTGCACTATTTCATTGACAGTCCAAATCGAGCTGCACGATAATTGAAACTGCCAAAAAAGCGGAGTCTAGAGAGGCGAACGGCATCCCAGGCCGGAGGGGGCGGAATTGTGTCGCAAACTTCTTTAACCGCGATCCCGCTCCCCTTTGTATCTCGTCAGTTCACGCTTCGGGCAGTGCATTGCGACCACTTTCAGCACAGTTGGAGGAGGGAGTCTATGAGGGCAAAGAGGGTGTTCAGGTTACTGATTCTGCTGGTTTGCCTGCCGGCGCTATCAGTGCCTCTGTTCGGACAGAGCGGGCGCGGAACCATCACGGGGACAGTCACTGACGCAACCGGAGGTGTGATGCCGGGCGCCGAGGTGATCATCGTCAACGTGGAGACCGGCGTCGAGACCAAAACAATTACCACCGATGTCGGGGTTTACCGGATCCCGTACATCCAGCCCGGGAAGTACAAGGTTACGGTCGCGCTAACCGGGTTCAAAACAGCCGTCCGGGAAAACATCGACGTGTTGCTCGCGCAGACCGTGACGGCCGATTTCAAGATGGAAGTGGGAGAGGTCAGCGAGACTGTCACGGTTTCGATGGACACTCCTTTGCTCGAGTCATCGACCTCGGAGATCGGCTCCAACATGACGCAGTTAGAGGTGCACGCCTGGCCGATGTTCGTGAGTGACGGCACCCGGCAGATACAGTCGTTCATCTTCAGGAGTCTGCCTGGTACCACCGGAAGCGAGTGGGAGGGCTCGATCAACGGCAGCCAGTCGTTCACCCACGAAACGCTGGTCGAAGGCATCACCGTCGGCCGTATGGACATCAACGGCGGAAACACCTCGGAGTATTCGCCGACCGTGGATGCGATCAGCGAATTCAAGCTGCAGACAGGCGCGGTTTCAGCGCAGTACGGCAACACCCACACCGGCCTGGCCAACTATGGGTTGAAGTCCGGCACCAACGCGTATCACGGCACTCTGTTCTACATGGGTCAGAACGACGCCCTGAACGCCAACACCTGGAACAACAACCGGCAGGGACGTCCCAAGAACCCTATGAAGTTGCACAACTTCGGCGCCACGGTGGGCGGTCCCGTTGTCCACGACAAGACCTTTTTCTTCTTTTCCTATGAGGGAGAGCGGCACAAGACTTTCCCGATAGCCAGCAGCTATGACAGTGCGCCGATCCCGGCCTTCAATCAGGGGGATTTCTCGAGGCTGTTTGACCCTGCTTTTACGCGGGACTCCAACTCCGGCAAGATCGTGGGGAAAGACGCACTGGGCAGGGATGTCAGGTTTGGGCAGATTTACGACCCGATGTCGACGCGTCAATTGGAGAATGGCACGTGGGTCCGTGACCCGTTCCCGAATAACATAATCCCGTCCAGCCGCTTCAGCTCCGTAACGAAGGCGATCCTGCAGCAAGGCGTTCCCGTACCTGATTTCCCGCTCAAAGCGGCGCGCGGCGAGACCTTGCGGGAAAACCTGACGCGGGTGAACTCCAGCAGCCCCATTTATCACATCAATAACTACACCGGGAAAATCGACCACGTCTTTAATGAAGCACACAAGATGGCCGGCTCGTACATGTTTAACGACCGGTATCGCTACAGATACGGTGGAGGGTATCGATTGTACGGGCCGTTGCCGGGCTCTCCAGTTGCCGGCGATCGGAAGCAGGGCGTGTTCGGAACCATGTTTCGGTTTAGTGAAGACTGGACGGTCAGCCCCACCAAAATCAACCACATTGCTGTTGGGTACAACCGGGCCAGAAACGCCAACCAGGCGAACACGTTCCTCTCCGGGGTTGACTGGGCCGCTGTAACCGGCATCCGGGGGACATCGGGCACCAGGACGTTTCCGGTGGCGACGTTCTCAACCAGCCCCAATAATACTTTGAGCGGGCGCTATCGCCAGTTTGGTGATTCCGGTACAACCAACGTTCCGAACGGGAGCGTGGTGGTACTTGATGATTTCAGCTGGATCAAGGGTGCGCACAGCCTGAAGTTCGGGGCCGAGCACCGGCGCTATTACCTGAACGAGCAGAGCTCCAACGGCACGGGGACTTACAACTTCGGGGCCGACCAGACGGCGTTGTCCAATTTCAACACGAAGACCGGATTCTCCTACGCGAGTTTCCTCCTCGGGGCGGTTCAGAACGCGAACAACGGGATCACCCGCACGACGCCAGGCTATCGCAGCCGGACGACGAGTTTTTATTTTCAGGATGACTGGAAGGTCTCGCCCACTGTGACCCTGAATCTCGGTATACGCTGGGACATCCCGACCGGCCTGACCGAGGTAGCGAACCGAATGTCGGCACTGGACCCGAACATGCCCAACCCAGGCGCCGACGGCTTCAAGGGTGCCTTGGAGTTCCTGGGCGACTGTCAGGGTTGTTCGGGCCGAGACCGGTTTTGGGACTACTACTGGAAGGAGTTCTCTCCTCGCTTCGGCATCGCCTGGGCTGTGAGTCCCAAGCTCGTCCTTCGGGGCGGCTACGGAATCAACTATGCGCCTCCCCTGATGGATGGGTGGAACACACCCTGGACGACTGGATTCGACGGGTCAAACCCCTACACGGCGCGTCAGGGCAGACCGGGCGGCGGGCAGGACCCGGCCCACAATTGGGACAATCCTTACAAGCCGTACTCCGCCACCTTGCCGAACACCGACCCTGCGCAGCTGAACTATGAGTCGATTGCCATCTACCCGGCCGACTCCACCAAGGCGGCGATGGTACAGAACTGGAACTTCGGGGTGCAGTACGAGCTTCCGTTCGAGACCAGGCTGGAAGCGAACTACATCGGGAACCACGGCAGCAGGCTGAACGATCAGTACCTGAACAACATAAATCAGCTCGACCCCAAGTACCTGTCGCTCGGCGACACGCTGCTGGAAAGCTTGGAGCTGCATCCCGAGATCAAGAAGCCCTTCCCCAGTTTCGACGAGTCGCTGTCTGTCTCGCAGGCGCTGCGACCCTATCCGCAGTATCTGGGAGTGGGCACCTATCGGCTGGCCAAAGGCTGGTCCAACTACCACTCACTGCAGATGACCTTCACCAAGAGGTCGAGCGTTGGGCTCAGCTTCCTGGCGGCCTACACATTCTCGAAAAACCTGGGCACCACGAACGATGCCATCGGCTACTACACCACCGGTCAGGACATCTTCAATCGCAGGCAGGACTACGGAGTAACCTCACTAAACATCCCCCACTCCGTGAAATTGACCTGGATTTACGACCTGCCGTTCGGCAAGGGCCGGAAGTGGGCTAACTCGGGGGGCCTGGCCGGTATCGTGGGAGGTTGGTCGTTAAGCGGCAATCACCACTATCGGTCCGGAGCACCGGTCGGGATTTCCTCCAGCGCGGGCCCGACGACTGATGCGTTGGGCAACTATGGATTCTACGTGGACGTGCTGTTGCCCAAGGACCAGCAGATCGTCGGTTCGAAGCCCACGGTCGTGGATCTTGACAAAGGTACTCAGTACCTGAACCCCAAAGCGTTCGGCGACGTGCCTATGACCGACAACCAGGTGCCTTTGCGTGTGCCCAATGGGCCCCGCTTCCTGCCGGATGTGCGGTTCTGGGCGCAGTACTCAGAAAACCTGGCCCTGGTCAAAAGGACTCCGCTTCCGATCAACGAGGATACGGAATTTGAGCTCCGGTGTGAATTTCAGAACGTGTTCAACCGAACCGGCTGGAACTACTTTGGAACCGACATAGGCGATCCGAGTAGTTTCGGGAAGGTCTTCGATAAGACCAACCCCTACGGTGCCAGGCTCATCCAGTTCGGCGCCAGGGTCAACTTCTAAGTATCCCCGCAGCGTCACTACTCCCCTCCCCGGAGGCCTTCGGGCCTCCGGGGTCCTCTCTTACAAGGACCGTTCGGCGTTCCCCGTTCCCGTATTTCTTGCGAGCTTTCGGCCTCGGCGCCGGCGCGTGCCGGTGATGCCAGATTGTTCGTAGTCCCGCCTTTAGGCGGGCTTTGAATCGCGCATGTTGCGGATAGCACGGCCCTGAACTGCCCGCCTAAAGGCGGGACTGCGAACAGTCTGGCATTACTGGCAGGCGCTCGGCTCCGAGGCTGAAGGCCGTGAGAAATGCGGTTGGCGTCGGGCAGCGTTTTTCCGTACTATGCAAGGGTATGGCAGCAACGGCCGCCACGCTTCTCACTCTCGTCGCGCTCGTTCTCCCCGCTGTTCTCCAGCCTTCGGGCGATACGGTCATCGAGACCGCGTGCCGGCATATCGCCCGGGGGAATGATACCGAGGCGCGTCGACTTCTGGAGCAAGTTCTCGCCGAGCAGCCCGGAAACCCGGAAGCCAGGTACTGGATGGGCTTTCTTCACCTCAAAGGAGATGAATATGAAAAGGCGATCGACCTCCTCCAGCTTCCGGGCGAGGCGGGCAGGGAACCGGACAGGCTCTTACTGCTGGCGAAAGCCTTCGTGCTCTCCGGCAGAACAGTCGAGGCGGAGAGAGTCCTACGAGAGGTGACCGAGCGAGCGCCATCCAGGGCGGAAGGATGGACGCTTCTCGGTCTGCTGTACCAGAATCGAAATCGCTTTGTGGATGCCGAAAAGGCCCTCGAGACCGCTGTTAGACTAAACCCAAGAGATGTCCCAGCCCTCAACTCCCTGGCCTTTACGCGCTTCGCTTTGGGAAAAATGGAGGAGGCTGAGCGGAATTTCAGAAAGGCAATCGGCGAGAACCGGCGGCTGGCTCGCCCTCTGGCCGACCCTCATGCCTCTTACGGCGTGTTCTTGCTGCGTATGAATCGCGTCAAGGAGGCCGAGGAACAGGTACGCAGGGCTGAACAGCTCAGCCCTCGGAACCGAGACGTCATCAAAGCGAAACTGGCACTGGAAAGCAGGAAGAGATCGGGCGTTTTGCCGGCCGATCTCCTGGGCCCGGTCGGCCCGACTCCAGAGCTTCTTGAGGTTGGAGCGACGTCGGGTGTGACCTTTCGTCTGGAGAATCATCCGACGCCGTCCAAGCACCAGATCGAGACGATGCCGGGCGGCGTCGCCGTCATAGATTTCGACAACGACGGGCTGATGGACCTCTACTTCACGAACGGAGCCGAGAGCCCGTCACTCCAAAAGAGCGGCGAAAGATATTGGAATCGGCTCTACCGAAACCTCGGGAAATGGTCCTTCTCCGACGTGACCAGCCAGGCCGGTGTTGCCGGGATCGGCTACATGATGGGGGCGTCGGCCGGCGACTACGATAACGACGGCTTGACCGACCTGTTCGTCGTCGGTGTGGACCGCAATATCCTCTACAGAAATGCCGGAGATGGGACTTTTGCGGATGTAACGCAGAACGCAGGCCTTCTGGGCCTCCATCCGCGTTTTGGCCGGATGTGGGGAATTCACGCCTCCTGGCTTGACGTCGACAACGACGGCTGGCTGGATCTGTTTCTCGTCAACTACTGCGTCTGGGACCCGGATACGGAGCCGTTTTGCGGTGATCGCCGGCCCGGGCACCGCTCTTACTGCTATCCCGGGAAGTACGGGGCTCTTCCCAATCAGCTTTTCCGTAACAACCGAGATGGCACCTTTACTGACGTTTCAGTAGCAGCGGGCATTGACGGCCATCTGGGAAAGGGGATGGGGGCGGCGGTTGCGGATTTTGACGGCGACGGCCTGGCCGATATCTTCGTCGCGAACGATACCGAGCCCAATTTCCTTTTCCGCAACAGGGGCCAGTGGCAGTTCTCCGAGGAGGCGTTTGAGCGCGGCGTCGCTCTGAACCAGTTTGGAACAGCAATGTCGTCGATGGGGGCCGATTTCCGCGATTTCAGCAACGACGGGCTCCCCGACTTGTTCGTGACGGCTCTGGCAAATGAGGGGTTCCTGCTGTTTCGGAACAGTGGCCGGTTTCTGGAAGACGTCCGGGACGCCGCCGGTCTGACTATACCCACGCTGCCCTTTGGTGGCTGGAGCAACGCTATCGCCGATCTTAACAACGACGGGTGGAAGGATCTGTTTTCTGCGAACTCGCACGCGCTCGACAATATCGAACTTTTTCAGGACAGGGTTTACCGGCAGACGAATCAGATCTTCCTCAACCAGGCCGACGGGAGCTTCCGAGATGTGTCGGCCGCGATACCCGGGTTTCAAAGAAAGGCGGCGCACCGCGGATCGGCAGTGGCCGATCTGGACAACGACGGCCGCTTGGACCTCATTGTAACGGCCTTGGGCGACCGACCGGAGATTTACAAGAACCGGACAGAAGGAGCCCATTGGTTGGTGATCAAACTGGAGGGTCGGCAGGCTAACCGCCAGGGCTTGGGGGCGACGGTTGCGGTCGAAACTGACGATGGCCGCAAACTGTGGAACCATGCAACCACCTCCGTCGGTTTTGCCTCCTCGAGCGACCCGCGCGTCCATTTCGGCCTCGGCAAAAGCAGCCGGGTCAAGTCGGTAGAAATCGTCTGGCCCGGCGGCAAGCGCCAGAAGCTGGAAGAGGTCAAAGTGGATCGCGTGGTGACGGTGGAAGAGCCGTAGGCGGACGCAGTCCCATTTGGAATCTCGTTCCACCCCGAAGGGGTCGCGTAGCAAAGCCCGAGCTTGGTCGCGCTTTTTGCGACCACCCTGGGTGAGCGGTCGGCGCCATCCCAACCCTGAAGGGGTGTGTATCGTGCTCGGTACACAACCCCTTCAGGGCATAAGCGCTCAAATAAGGATCGAGAGTGGGGGCGTCCCCTGGGAGCGCAGGCGTCTCGCCTGCACTGGGGCAAGGGGCGTCCCGCCCCGTCCGCGCCTCTC
>Ga0105092_10000299_pt1 | contig 25297 bp, 19 predicted proteins | sample PPLLak2March2015_FD_87021 | JGI IMG/M metagenome (GOLD analysis project Ga0105092, IMG submission 87021) | Freshwater sediment microbial communities from Prairie Pothole Lake near Jamestown, North Dakota, USA - PPLs Lake P7 Core (1) Depth... | ecosystem: Environmental > Aquatic > Freshwater >... | reverse complement strand
GGACCGCCGCCGGATACAGAGAGCCGCGCACGGAGCGAACGGGCTTCAGCCCGGAGCGCAGTAAGCGGGCCACCCAGTGAACCCCTGGAGCTCGGTAGTTTCGAAGTGCCAAGTTCGGGCGGCCGCCAACTGCCGAGCTCCAGGGGTTCACTGGGTGGCCCGCTTACTGCGCTCCGGGCTGAAGCCCGTTCGCTCCGTGCGCGGCTCTCTGTATCCGGCGGCGGTCCCGAGATATGTATTAAGAGCGGTGGCCACCGCACTCCGAAAGAGCACTCGCAACTGCTCGCGCTCCAGGGGCGCGCTCCTCTTCTCGGAGGCACGTGACCCGGTCGCTACGCGCAGCGCACGTTACGCTCCCGGCTCTGTCGGATGCACGACTCTTATCGCCCCATTCCGGTAGTCAATCGTCAGGCAGACATCGCGCAGGAGGTCACAACCGATGAGCCCGCCGATCTCCACTCCCAGCGCATAGCTCATCCGGGTCAGGTCCACGGCGGTCAGGCTGCCCCGGTGTTCAATCCCGGCAAACTGCAAGAGAAGCTCCTCGCTTCTCAGCACCTCCTGGGCCTGCCCGGAGATCCCGCCGATTCGCCTGCGGCTCGACTTCAGTTTTGATACAGCCTCGCCCAGCCCACGGTCGATCAGCGTCTGGGCGGCGCCCGTGTCGAGGACAAAATAGGCCATTCGGCTGTTCACCGTCATCTTAACCAGCAGTTTGCCCTCGATGATCCGGACCGGAGTCAGACCTGGTCTCAGTTCTGCCGGCCGGTCCCACGAATAATCCTCGCCTCCCGGCTGACGCAGCTTCTCGATCCGCAGGACGTTATTCCGAAAATCAAGGCTGATCAGGAAATCCCGCAGAACATCGGTACCGATAATGCCTTCCCACATCCTGCTGACGTTGTTGTCCATGACGATAACGGGACAGTCTCGCACGACCAACTTCCCACCGATGGTCGCAGAATCGGCCCAACCCAGAGAGGCGGCTGCTCGCCCAGCATCCCCGAGTCCGCCGAGCCGGTAGGGCACAAGCCGCTCGATTGAACTGACTTCGCCGAGCCTCGAAGAGATGAGGATTCCGTGAGCTCCCGTGTCGACCAGCAGCTTCCCGGCCTCTCCCTTGTTCAGAGTCACCTGCAAAACAAAGGCCGACGGACGCACGCTCTCAGGTGGTGCTCCCTCCAGGCTCACCGACACCCCATCAACCAGGTTTTCGGCCACGAAAGGCCGCCTGCCTCCTTTCAACCTGAATAGCCCTATGAGCGCCTTGGTGCCCTCGAGCTCCTCGGGATCGCGGTATGTCGCCTGATTTGCGTATTGCTCTTCGAGTTTCAGTTGCTCGAGAGATGGCGCCATGACAGACGACAAGGCCAGCGCGATGTCCGGGTCCTTCGGATCAAGGCTCGATGCAGTTCGCAAGTGCTCTTTCGCGCTCCTGAACTGAAAATCTGACGACAGCACACGGCCGAGACCGAGGTGGGCGCGCGGCTCATTGGCGTCCAGTTTGACTGCCTCCTGGTAAGACGCGAGCGCGCGTTCAAAGTCAGCCAGGCGGAAATGGGCATCGCCGACAGCCACGTGGGATAAGGCCTGCGTCGGATATTCTTTCTCGACCACCTCGGCCTCCTGCAATGCGGCTCGAGCCTGGTTGTCTTCGATCAGCGTCCGGACAAGCAGGTAGCGTGCAGGCGGGTTCGCAGGATCCAAGCGAATCAGCTCGCGCAGAGTCGTTACTGCATTCGCAAAACGGCGCGAAAAGAACTGCTCTCTGGCATCGGCCATTGTCGGCTGAGAGACCGGAGAGCCGACCGCCTGAGCAGTCCAAATTAGAAGCAGAAACCAACTGACCATCGTTCAATCGTCAATCGTCAATCGTCAATCGTCAACCCCTTCACACCCCGTGATATACTGAGCGCGACTTTCCAAGACTGTTAATGCCGAGACCGGGAGACAAGCCCATGAAGAGGAAGCTCCCTTTCGACCGACTCAGCTTCCGCATCACGTGTGGACTGGTTCTCGCCCTGTTCCTGGTCGGCATCCCCTTTTTCGTTTTCTTTTATCGCTTGCATGAACGCCAGCTGGCGGAAGGCATGCGCAAGCCGGTCAGCGACCTGAGCCAGCTCATCCTTGCCGGGCTTGAACGCCGAATGCTCGAGCACCAGCCTCATCTCCTCGACACCGATATCCGCCAGGTAGCGGCGGAAGCGGGCGGCGCACGGATCATGCTGGTTGACAAGGAGGGACAGGTTCGCTTCTCCACCGATTCCCGAATGACCGGCAGGACGTTCTCCCGTACCTCGGGTGAATGCTCCTCTTGCCACGCACAGGCGCGTGCTCCCGATCAGTTCACCGCCGTGAAACCCGGCGGCGGTGATTTTGCCCGCAGCCTGCTCGTCATCCGAAACAAGGAAAGCTGCTTCAACTGCCACCCCTCCAGTCAGAAAATCAACGGCACACTCATTGTCGATCTCCCAATGAGCCAGGCGGGCGTTCAATTGCGCTCCGATATGCGGGAAATGTTGGGTCTGGCCGCTCTCATGGCGACGGTCACTATCATCGCACTCGGCCTCCTGGTCGACCGCCTGATCGTGCGGCGGATCAAGGCCATGGAGCGAACGACGATTGCCATTCGCAAAGGCAGCTTGGACGAGCGGGTGGTAACAGGCGGCCAGGACGAAATCAGCGAGCTGGCTTACAGCTTCAATGTCATGACTGCCAGCCTGAAGGAGTCGCTGAAGGAGATCGAGCGGCACAAGGACTACCTGGAAAGCGTGATCAACAGCATCGAAGACGAGATCGTTGTCGTCGATCGCGAGTTCCGGGTAGTGACGGCCAACGAGGCGTACATGCGGCGATCCGGCCACCCGCGACAGACTGTCCCGGGCCAGCCGTGCTGCACGACAAGGGAGGGCCGGAGTTGCGAGGTCGGCCTGCAGGCCAAGTGTCCGGCGCGCACCACCTTCCACAGTGGCCGGGTTGAGAAGTGCCTGCACCGATTCGTCGATGAACAGGGGCGGGAGCGCTACATCGAAATCTACAGCTACCCTTTGATGGACCGTACCGGAGACGTCTTCCAGGCCATCGAAGTGCGGCGTGACATCACCGAGCGACGGGTCCTGGAAGCCAACCTCTGCCACTCGGAGCGCCTCGCGTCACTGGGACTGCTGGCCTCCGGGATTTCCCATGAAATCAACAACCCGCTGGCCTCGATTGTCACGTGCGCGGAGGGACTGCAAAGAAGGATCGGGAAGGCGGCGAAGCCAAATGGGGACATGGTGGAATACCTGGGACTGATCACGAAAGAAGCCATGAGGGCCAAGGCGATTACCGAGCGGCTTCTTATCCTCTCTCGGAAATCGGATTCGTTGGCCTACATCGTGTCGGTCAATCGGGCGCTCGAGGAAACCGTGCAGCTGTTGAAGTTCCAGGCGCACAACCGGGGCGTGGAGATCCAGGAGAAGTACGCGTCGGACTTGCCCGAGATCAAGGCCGATGAACCGGCTCTCCGGCAGGTGTTTTTGAACCTGTTGATTAACGCCATGCAAGCCACGAAGACGGGCGGCCGGATCGCCGTGCGGACGGCGGTGGAACGCGATTCCGTCCGCATTGTAGTCGAGGACACTGGCTGCGGCATCGCTCCGGCCGATCTGCCTCGTTTGTTTGAGCCGTTCTTCTCTAAACGTCCCGCCGGTCAAGGAACGGGACTCGGCCTTTTCATTTCCAACACCCTGATACGTCAGATGGGAGGGTCAATTCAGGTCGAGAGCGAGGCAGGTAAAGGCAGCAGATTCGTGGTTGAGCTCCCTCTCGATTTGGCATCGGAAACCAGAGTGGACACAAAGTCCGACCAGCGGTGGATCTCGTGAGGAACTCGTTGCGCCCAACCGACAGGCCCATCCGAGTCCTGATCGCAGACGATGAGGAAACCTTCCGCACAGTCTTGGCCAGAGAACTGAAGGAGATGGGGTTCGATGTGTGCGGCGTCAACGGCGGAGTGCAGGCACTGGCCGCGTTGAATGAGAGAGAGTTCGATGTTGTGCTGCTCGACGTGAAGATGCCGGACATGGACGGTCTTACTGTTCAAAAAGCTGTCAAGGAAGCGCATCCACAGGTGGAAGTGATCATGCTGACCGGGTACGGGACGATCGACAGCGCGATCGCCGCAATCCGGTCGGGCGCCTATGACTATCTGACGAAGCCCTGCAAGCTGGAGGAGCTCGAAGCTCTGCTCCTGAAGGCGGCCGAACGAAGGAGGTTGGAGCGCGGGAACATCATGCTCCGCCAGGAGCTTTCTCGACAGACCCGAAGCGATGAGTTTGTCGGGGACAGCCCCCGGCTTCGGGCGGTTTTGGCTCTGATCGCCAAAGTCGCACGAAGCGATTCGACGGTTTTGATCCAGGGCGAAAGCGGAGTCGGCAAGGAGCTGGCCGCCCGGGCCATCCACAACCAGAGCCCACGCAAGGACAACCCGTTTATCGTGGTGGACTGCACTTCTCTCCAGGAAGAGCTCCTTCAAAGCGAGCTGTTCGGACATGAGAAGGGTGCGTTTACAGGCGCCGCCTCGCTGAAGCATGGCCTGTTTGAAGTGGCCGACACCGGTACCCTCTTCTTTGACGAGATGGGAGAGATGACGCTCGGGCTCCAGTCGAAGCTTTTGAGGTTTATGGAAACCGGGACGTTCCGGCGAGTCGGCGGCCTGAAGGATATTCACGTCGACACCCGGATCATCGCGGCAACTAATCGGAATCTCAAAGAGGCATCGAGCTCCGGGCAATTCCGAGAAGATCTTTATTACCGGCTTAATGTCTTCAGCTTTACGATTCCGCCGCTCAGGGAGCGACCCGAGGACATCGCGGTCCTGGCTAGACACTTTGTGGACAAAAGCGTCGGGCAGGGACGCAGACGATGGAGCATTGCTCCTGAAGCGATCGAGCGTCTCGAGGGCTACGATTGGCCGGGAAATGTTCGAGAGTTGCGAAACGTCCTCGAACGGGCGCTGATCCTCGCTGAAGGGGATCGCATCGAGGTGGAAGACCTGCCCGGCAACCTGCAAAGCCGGCTTCCGTTTATGGGTGAGAATCAGAACCAGGGGACGCCCACGCTCGAACAAGCCGAAAAACTCTACATCGCCCGGCTGCTGAGAGAGAACGCCGGCAACCGCGCGAAAGTCGCCAGAATCCTCGACATCAGCGAGCGCAACCTGTACCGCAAGATTAAACAGTACGGGTTGTAGGCCGGGGCCGAACGTTTTTTTATACGTTACCTCGGGCCACCCAACGGTAAGCCGGCGACCAACCTTTTTGTGTTTATCAGGCGTTGAGGCGTCACCGCTTTGGTGTGTACAAGAGCAACCGTGTATCAGCCGGCATTCCTGCATATACCAAAGCGGTGTCGCCTTAACGCCTGATAAAACATCGGCGTCTCGTTGCCACCGCACTCCAAAAAAGACTTCGTACCGTGAGTTTCCTGACATTTTGTCAGGCTTCACGCCTGACAAAATGTCAGGGCACACGCACCTGCAAGCGCCATCGAGGCCCTAACTCCAATCCCCGCAACACCCTGCTCGATTGGACCTCAATTTGCCTAAGCCTGCCTCCGGAGCTTGAGCATGAGGTCGGAAGTCCTGATTTGCGGATCTGAAAGCCATGGCCTTGCGGAGCTGCGCCAACTTATAGGCGGGCAGGGTTACGTGGTAGAAACGGCGCGCACACCGGTGAGCGCGATCCGCCGGACCCGTGTCTCACTTTTCCAAGCTGTGGTTTTTCTGCTGGACGACGAGGACGAATCCTGGCTGGAGACAATCACGGCGTTCAACGACCTCTTCCCTGCTCTTCCGGTGATTGTCCTGGCCGATCACGGGAGTCTGGAAACCGAGCGCCGCGCACGTCAGCGGAAAATCTTCTATTACCTGCTCCGGCCCGTCGACGGGGCTGAAATCAAGGCGGTTCTGAGGGACGCAACCGCGGCGGCGCAAACATAACTCACAACATGAGGCGTGGAATGGAACGAAGAAGTGGAAAGACAACAAGACGAGGCTTCCTGGATTATCTGCTTGGGACGAGCGTCGGCGCCGTACTGGTCGCCGTCTGCTACCCGGTCCTGAGTTTTCTTATCCCTCCGCGCGTAGCGGAATCAGCAGAAGTGAGCGTGGTGGCCGGCAAGGTGAACGATCTGGCGCCCAACAGCGGAAAGATCTTCAAGTTCGGCTCACGCGCCGCTTTGCTCGTTCGCACGCCGGGAGGCGAGATCCGGGCCTTTTCGGCGCGCTGCACTCATTTGGACTGTACCGTCCAGTACCGAAGCGATCTCCAGGGAATCTGGTGCGCCTGCCACAACGGCCACTACGACCTGCAGGGAAGAAACGTCGCCGGTCCGCCTCCCCGGCCGCTCGAGCAGTTCAAGGTCAACGTGCGCGGAGACGAGGTAGTTGTTTCACGAGGATAGAAGAATGAAGACGACGATCGGGTTCGAACACCAAGCTGGGGCGCCGGAGGCCAGCAAGACGGAAGCCGCACGGCAGTGGCTCCGGCACCGCCTGGGCACGGCCCCGGTGGAGGAAATGGCCGGCCACAAGACCGTTCCTGTGCATCGTCACACGATCTGGTACTACCTGGGCGGAATGACGTTGTTCCTTTTTTCGATCCAGGTGGTCACCGGCATTCTCCTTCTTCTCTACTATCGGCCCAGCGCCGAAGAGGCCTTCGAGAGCGTGCAGTTCATCATGACCGACGTCTCGTTCGGATGGCTGGTCCGATCGATCCACAGCTGGTCGGCCAATCTCATGATTGCCACGCTTTTCATCCACATGTTCAGCGTTTTCTTCTTAAAAGCGTACCGGCCGCCGCGTGAAATGACGTGGATCACCGGGGTCCTCCTCCTGTTCATTGCCATGGGGTTCGGGTTCAGCGGCTATCTGCTCCCGTGGAACAAGCTCGCCTTCTTCGCCACCCGCGTGGGAACCGAGATTCCCCGGGTCTTCCCGTTCGTGGGTGATTTCTTCATGCGGTTCCTGAGAGGCGGCGACGAGGTTACCGGCGCGACCCTCACGCGGTTCTTCGGCTTTCACGTGGCGATCCTTCCCGCCCTTACGACCGCCATCCTGGGTGTCCACCTCTGGCTGGTCCAGTATCACGGGATGAGTCGCCCGCGCGGGACAGAGAACAACAACGGCAAGGAAATGAAGTTTGTTCCTAATTTCCTCTTGCGCGACATCATGGGCTGGCTCGTGGCTCTTGGCATCCTCGCGGCCCTGGCAGCGATCTTCCCGTGGGAGCTGGGTGAAAAAGCCGATCCGTTTGCTTCGGCGCCGGCGGGTATTCGGCCTGAGTGGTTCTTTTTGTTCTCGTTTGAGACGTTGAAGCTTCTGCCCGGCCGCATCTGGTTGTTTGAAGGTGAAGCGCTGGGAATCCTCGGTTTCACGCTCGGCGCCGGCTTCTGGCTGCTGGTTCCATTCCTCGACAGAAACGCCGCCCGGGGCCTGCCCAGCCGGGGATTCACCCTGATCGGTGTGTTCGTCCTGATTTACATCGTAGTGCTGACCGCCATCGGGTTCTGGTCGTAGACGAACGGAGATGTCAACCGTGGGTAAAGACAAATCAAACGTAAGAAAGAGTTTCCGAGCAATCTTCGGCCTGGTCGCGTGCGTCGGTGTCCTCGCCTCAGTCTCAGCGGCGGCGGCTCAGCCTAAACCAGCCAACTCCTGCCTTGCCTGCCACAGCGACCTGGACGAAAGTCTCACGCGCCAGATGGAGGGCGATATCCACCTGGAGAAAGGGCTCGGCTGTGTCGGGTGCCACGGGGGCGACGCCTCACAGTCGGACCAGGAGCTGGCGATGGCCGCGGCGCGCGGTTTTGCCGGCCGGCCCAAACCGGCGCAGGTTCCGGCATTCTGCGGCAAGTGTCACAGCGATGGCGCTTTTATGAAACGGTTCAATCCCGCCCTCCGGATCGATCAGCAGGCCGAATATTTGACAAGCGTTCACGGAAAGCTCTTGAGCCAGGGAGACCAGACGGTGGCAACGTGCGTGAGCTGCCACGGGGGCCATGGGATAAGGCCCGTCACCCACCCGTTGTCGCGGGTCTATCCTCCCAATGTCGCGAACACCTGCGGCAAGTGCCATGCGGATCCGGGCTACATGAAGTCCCGGCTGCCAACCGACCAGGTCGCGCATTACGAGAAGAGCGTCCACTCCGAAGCGCTCATGAAAAAGAATGATCTCTCGGCTCCGACCTGTAACGACTGCCACGGGAATCACGGCGCTTCACCGCCCGGGGTCTCTTCGGTGGCAAACGTCTGCGGCACGTGTCATACCCGGCAGGCCGAGATGTTCCGTCAGAGCCCTCACAATGCCAGCTTTCAGGCGCTGGGACAGGCGGAATGCCTGGTCTGTCATCAGAACCACGAGATCGCGCCGCCCAGTGAGCGGATGCTCGGGTCCAAAGAACCGGCGACATGTGCCAACTGCCACGGCGAGGGAGATCCGGGTGCCAAGGCCGCGGATACGATGAACCAGTCGATCACGGCGCTCGCAGCCCAATTGAACGTGGCCGAAGATCTGCTTTCGCGGGCAGAGCGGGCGGGCATGGAAGTCAGTCGGGCGCGATTCGGCTTGAGCGAAGGACATGATGCCCTGGTCAGCGCGAGAGTCGTGGTTCATCGCTTCTCAGCGGGCGGTGTAAAGACCGAAACCGACCGAGGAATGGCGATTGCCGGGAAGACGCGGCAGCTCGGGATACAGGCCCTGGATGAGCTGCAGTTCAGGCGAAAGGGCCTGGCTGCTTCTCTCGTGGTCATCGCGTTGGCGCTCGTCGCGGTCTTTTTCAAGATCAGGCAGATCGAGCGGCCCAGGGAGTAAGTGCCAAACTTAAGGAGGCACGTATGAACCGCAAGAGTTTCTATTTAACCGTGTTATCGGTCGGCTTTTTGGGCGCCGTCTCGTGCACGTCTTCCGAGCCGGAAGTCGAACCCCTGGTATTTGAACCCGGCCAGTTCGTCTCCGCCGAGCGCTGCGGCAACTGCCACAAGGATATCTATAGCGCCTGGAAAGGCTCTTTGCACGCACGCGCCTATCAGGACAGGATCTTCCAGGCCTCCTATGCCGAGGTCGAGGAGTCGGCCAAGGGGGAGGCGGCGCGGACCTGCTTCGCATGTCACGCGCCAACCGCTGCTCCCGCCAACGATCTGAAGGTCACCCGGGCCGTAACGCGCGAAGGAGTGACTTGCGACTTCTGCCATTCGCTGAGCGCTACGCATCTTTCACGGCCGGATCCGTTTGAGGTCCATATCGGCAAAGTCAAATTCGGCCCGGTCAAGGACGCCGCCTCGAACGGCCATGGTGTCCAGTTCTCCGCGTTTCACACGACCTCTCTCCACTGCGCCGGTTGTCATCAGTATACGAATAGCAACCAGCTCGAGCTCCTCTCGACCTTCAGAGAATGGGAGGCCTACCGGGACAAGGGCGGAACCAAGACCTGCCAGGAGTGCCACATGCCGGTCGTCGCGGCCAACATCGTGGATCCCAGGGTCAAGCGCGTGGAGGGAGCGTCCGTAAACCTTCATGAAATGCCGGGTGGACATTCATTGCACCAACTCAACAAATCGCTCCGCATGCGGATTCTCGGGCTCGACCGAACACCGAAGGGACTGCGCGCCCAGGTCATGGTCCACAACGTCGGCGCGGGACACAGTGTACCGACAGGGATCCCAACCAGGAAGGTGATCCTCACCGTGCAGGTGAGCGTCGGGGACCAGAAGTTCGAGGACAAACGAACTTACGAGCGCATCATACTGGATGAAGGCGGCAATGAGCTCCGCCGGGACAGCGAAGTCTTCTTGAAAGGGAAAACGGCCAAGATTGATACGCGGCTGGCTCCGCTCGAGGAGCGTATCGAAGAGTTCTTCCTGCCGGTCCCGGCCGACGGCAATGCCCAGGTCGTCGCTACTTTGACGTACCTCTACTCCCCGCACGACCGCAAAGAAACCGAGACCCGGATCGATTTCTGGAAGGAAAAACGCGAGCTGGCGACGAACTGGCGGCCGACAGGCTCGAGCAGATAGCCCGAGGCTTTATCCGGCCTCGAGGCGACACCGCTTTGGTCTGTGCAATGGCGTGCCGAAGCACCCGGCGATGTTGCATAGACCAAAGCGGCGTCGCCGGTAGGCCTGATAAAGCCTCGGCCTCCCTCTGCCGCCGCACTCCAAAAAAGCGTCCGGCTTGACCTTTTCAAGCTCGCTCTGTCACTGCCTTGAATGCACGGCACTACTCAGTCACCGTCACCGGCAGGGTCGCTATCTCCCCAGGCACGACTCGCAGGCCCACACCGCAGATCTGTGCATCCGCCTGGGCTTCGAGAGTGCCTTGAAATGGCTGCGAGAACGAAAACTGATCCTTGAAGAGCTCCTCGGGGAATCTCGCCACTTGCCCTAGCGCAGGGATTTCTATGACCTTCGAAGCGACGACATTGCCACTCGTGTCGCGCAGCCTGAGCGTCACCTGGGTGGGAGCCAAATTCCAGTTAAACAGAGCCAACCCGGTCGAAAGGCCTGCTGAGGGATTGGATTCCACCGGAGCCAGGAGCCTCCAGGCTACCGGTGCTGCCGCGACACCGGCAAGCCCGGCAGCGCCGGAGAACAAAACCGTCGCGCTTAACTGCACGTTAGAGTAAAGGTTAGCCGATCCCACCCTCAGCTCGCCCGTCTCGTTACTTCGGAAAAACTGGACGCCAAGCGGCGGGATGTCAAAGGTAAAGTCAGGAGCGGGCGTGCCGCCGTTGAACCCAACCTCCATAGGACTTCCCGTGCTATCGAGCAGACGTACCTTTCCCCAAGCCGCTTCCGACCGCGACGGATTCATCACGACAAGGGTCGAAGCAACCGTCTCGCCTGTCGCAAACTGTGGGAAAAACAGCAGGTACAGTGATCCGAGCAGGCCCATTTTGCGGATTGTGTGATTGTTAGTGTCGGCGATCAGGAAACCTCCGGAGGGTCCTGGCTGAATCGAGGACAAGTAGCAGAAACGCGCATCCTTCCCAGTGCCGTTTGATATCCCGCAAGGCGAATCCGGGGAGGTCGGGACGTGAGGATAGCCGGCCATGCTGGTGACCCGCCCGTCAGTCGCAATCCGGCGAATCACGTAACCGTCGGCGACATAAACGATTCCCGAGGGATCGACCGCTATTCCGGATGGGAGGTTCAGTAAAGCGACATCGGCCGGCCCGTCCTTGTAGCCCGGGATGCCCGCTTTCCCCGCAAAGTTGGACACCTGACCGTCAGGAGCGACCTTCCGCACAAGGGCGTTTTGGGAATCAGCCACCAGGATGTCTCCCTGGTGGTCGAGCGCGATCTTCTGCGGCTGCCTGAAACGCGCCTGCTGGCCCGTGCCATTTGCAGATCCCGCCTTGCGAGGGGTACCGGCAAGGGTAGTCACAGTGCCGTCGGGAGTGAGCTTGCGGATTACGTGATTGTCGCGGTCCGAGATATAGACGATCCCTGCCGCGCTCGCCGCTATGCCTGACGGATCGTCGAATCTGGCTTCGGCGCCCTTTCCGTCTGCCCAGCCCCAGGCTCCGGCTGTTCCTGCCACAGTTGAAACGAGACCATCTGTCCCAATCCGGCGAATCGTGTGGTTCTGAGAGTCGGCTACCCAGAGATTGCCTTGCGAGTCGAAGCAAAGAGCCCGCGGAGTGTTAAAGCGCGCCATTCCGCTGGGACCGTCAGTGGCACCGGTCTCCCCCTGCAGCCCGGCAAAAGTGGACACTGTGCCTGTCGTTACCTCAATCTTACGGATCGTGTGGTTCCCACTGTCGGCGATATAGACGTCGCCCTCCTTGTCGGTCACCGCGTCCTGTGGCGACGAGAAAAGCGCGTTGGCAACCGGCCCATCTGCACTACCCGGCAGCAGCGGTGAACCGGCAAAAGTCGTCACTTCACCCGAAAGCCCGACGGGCTCTGTGAGAGATTGGGGTGTGACAGGGAGCGTGGCGTAGGCTTCCGGCGAGGTCAGAATCGAGATGGCATCGAAAGGCAAATCGGCTGAGAGATCAAGCGTCCCGGCAAGCGCCTGGCCGGTGAGCCCCGAAAGTAACTCATCAAGAAACTGAACTCGTTGTCCCCAGGGTGGAACCTGCAAGCTCGCAGCAAAGCCGGGAACCAGGCCGCCCGATTCCGAGCGAAGGCGCACCGAGACGTCCAGAACTTCCACGTTCGGATTCGAGACCGCCACACCGCTTCGCCAACCGCGGGCGGGCTCCTGAATGACAGGCACGAGGACCGACCTCGCAGACAACTGAGAGGCCGGAACGGCAGCGACCCCGTGTGGGCTTGAGAACAAGACGGACGCGGTGAGCGGGCGCTCAGAGCCGACCTGCAGCCATCCGGTTGCCGCTTCGGCTCCGGCAGTAGTTGAGTGAAAGCCCGCACCCAAAGGCTGGACCGTGAAATCGAAACTCCCGTCTCTTGACTGGCCGTCCAAGGAGACTTTCCAGGATTGCCCGTCCGCACGCCTCAGACGGACGGTCCCCGAAACCTGGGATTGAGGAGCCGGGTTGAGCAGGACCACGCTCGAAGCTACGTCCGACCCATGGGCGAAGTGCGAGAGGAAAAGGGCGTTATTGTTGACCGTCACCCGGGCGCTCGATTCGTCGGTGTCTTCGACCCTGAAGCGAATCCCGTTCTTTCGATCCGTAAATATCTCGTCGGTCTTCCACACCGCCCCGTCGTCCCCCGTATTGCCGTTATTGTCCGCGTCGACGACGTGGGCCGGATGCCACTCGTTCATCCCCCAGTTGATGTTTACTTCGTAGCGGCCGGTGTCAATATCATGGATGATGACGCCGTCATCCCAGAGGCCACGATCGTAGCCAACACGTTGGCGGTACTCGAGCGTGTAATAACGGGTAGCGGAGCCCGCGACCGGCACCTTCGCCATCAGAAGGTTCGGCTTGGAAGGCAGTGCAGTCCTTTCCATCCTGATCGTCACCTGGCTGCCGGGGGCGACTGTCTGCCGTGCTTGCGAGGGCAACCAGCCCAGCATGTCCTTGTGATAAGCAATAGTGTGGGTGCCCAGGATCCCGAAATCCGGGTCGGTGACCGCTGCGCCCCAGTAGCTCATCACGTCCCAGAAGTTGTCGTAATTGAATCCGTAAGGACCTGTGGAATGGGGGAGGCCGAGAGCGTGACCCATTTCGTGAGCAAAGACGTTGTGGACGTTTTTCACCTCGCGATGGAACACCCACGTGCCGATGCCCGCTGGAATCCACGTGATGCCCCAGCTCCGGTACACGCCATCAAGCGTGTGGTAAACCTGGCCTCCGAAAGCCGTGGCCAGGTCGCGGTCCCGATCTCCGAGGAGAGCGTTGAAAACCAGGCTGATGCCGACAAAATTCGGAAAATAGACATCGTGATCTGCCGCTGCAGCCGCGTCTACTAATGCCCGGTAGTTGTCGAATCCGCCGTCGTGCACATAGTAGGAGCGCGGATGAGGCAGGTTGTACCAGCCGACGGCCCGGCTTCCGGTCAAATTGATAAGGTCAAATGAGACTTCTCGCCAGTAGTGGTCCAAGCCGGGGGCTTCAGACCCGAGCAATCGTTCGTAATATTCGGTCGGGTGCGGAGTACCAGGCTCGTCGCTGAACCGGCAAAGAATGATGAGCCAGGGTTGCGGGCCGAGTTTCGCTGCAAGAGGTCGGAAGGGCGTTTTTTCTGACAGCTCAATCCTTTGACCATCGGGCTTTGTGAGAAAGATCCGTAGCCCTCCGTCTCGATCCCCGTCATCCCGGTAGATGTAGTCGAAGTGTTGTTGTTCACCAGCGATGACGGAGCCGCAAAGTGAGAGCGACAGTGCTAGCAGCAGAGGGCTGCGCTTCATGGCCTGCATCCTAACCGAGTAGCGGAAAGCAGGCAAGGGGGGAGCGTGGACGACGTGGACCACGTGGACGACGTGGACAGAGCGGAGAGATCCGTATTTGTCCACCACGTCCACAACGTCCACATCGTCCATCGAGCCGTGCAGACTGCTCCCCCCCACAAGACGTTCCGGCTCAGCGGGTGTATACTCGCGGCTAGGCGGGAAAAGGGTCGAGATGCCGTTATCATCAGCCGCGGTGGGCACCTCCATCGAAGGCATTTCCATCAGAGGGACATTATGTCGAATCGCCGTGAGTTCATGGGACAGTTAGTCACCGGAGCCGGCTTGGCAGTATCAGCGTTTGGCTCTGGCCGAATCCTTGGCGCGAATGATCGCATCCGAATCGGCCTGATCGGGGCGGGCGGCCGGGGGCAAGAGATCTTCAAGGCCGCGATACGTTGCCCGAACGTCGAAGCCGTCGCTGTGGTGGACGTCTACACGGGCCGGCTGGATGAGGTGAAGGCCTTTGCGCCGCAGATCAAGACCTACCGCGACCAGCGCGAGATCCTGGACGACAAAACCATTGACGCGGTGCTGATCGCCACGCCGCAGCACCAGCACGCTCTGAACTTCGTCCCGGCCATCCAGGCAGGCAAGGACGTCTACCAGGAAAAGACAATGGCCTTTAATCCGGATCACGCCAAACGCATGCGAAAGGCGCTTGAGGGATCCGGCCGCGTCGTCCAGATCGGCATGCAGATGATCAGCGGTCCCGGATTGCAGAAGGTCCTCGAATACCTGACTCCCGAGAAGATGGGGACTATTACCGCGATCAATGCTCACCATTATCGCAACGCCCCTTACGGCGGCTGGATGAGGAAGATCCCGGCGGACTGCGACGTCGCCCACGTGGACTGGGACGCCTTCCAGGGTGAGGCTCAGAAATACCCCTTCGATCCCCAACGGTACCGCAACTGGCGGTTTTTCTGGGACTATTCGGGTGGGAACGTTTTCGAAAACATGATCCACCAGGTCGGCTACTGGTACAAGGTGCTCAACCTCCAGATCCCCGAAAGCGTGACGATGACCGGCGCCAACTATCTTGCGCCACAGATGCAGGTGCCGGACACGATGAACGTCACCATGCAGCAGCCCGAGAAGATTATCTTCAACTGGAACTCCATGTTCGGGAACGACTACTACGGGGAGGGACACGACCTTCTACTGGGCACCAAGGGCACTATCACTCATCCGGAATCGGACCTGGTCCGTTACTTGCCCCAAGGTGAGAAAGCTGCCGCCCCTGAGGAACGAACTTCGTCAGGCAAACCACCGGACATCGTCGGCTATTCGGATGCGACCGATAAGCACATGCAAGACTTCTTTGATTGCATGCGGACCCGGAAAGAACCGATCGCGCCGTTCGATCTCGGCTTCCGAACGTCGATCGCGGCCCAGATGGCCATTGCCTCCTACCGCCAGGGTCGGACCGTGAAGTGGGATAAGCAGCGCGAGGAGATTGTGTAGGACCAAGATTTGAGAAAAGGCGCGGAAAGACCGATTACGAGCACGAGCACGAGCACGAAAAACAGATGACCGAATAATGGCAACGAATCACGCGACCTTCGTTTTTCGTGCTCGTGCTCGTGCTCGTAATCGGTCTTTCCGCGCCTTTTCTCACTCGGATCGGTGTTCCTGCCGCCCAAGCAGCCTGAGCAATCCGTCCAGAATCGTCACCGGGTGGGGCGGGCAGCCGGGGATGAAGAGATCCACGGGCAGCAGGTCGGTCACGCCGTTATGAACCTCCGGATGGCCGCGGAACGGCCCGCCGGAAATCGCGCACGAACCTACCGCGATCAGCAACTTGGGCGAAGGAGTCGCTTCCCAGGTCTTCAAAAGAGCCAGCCGCATGTTCTCGGGAACCGGGCCGGTAACGATCAAGCCGTCCGCATGCCGCGGCGACGCGACAATTTGGATTCCAAAGCGACCCAGGTCAAAAACGACAGTGCCAAGCACGTTAATGTCCGCCTCACAGGCATTGCAGCCGCCCGCACTCACCTGGCGAAGCTTAAGCGAGCGCCCGAACAGGCTCTGCGCCTTTTGGTCGATTGCCTCGGCGAGCTGATACTCTCGTCCCTCGATCTGAAGTCCTGGCCGCGAGCGAGTCGCCATCCGGTATTCCTGCCCAAAGCTGATCGCGCCTGACGGACATGTCTCGGCGCACTCCCGACAGAACAGACACCGTCCGAGATCCAGGGCACAACCAAGCGAGGTTCGAGAGATCGCCTCGGTGGGACAGGCATTGCAGCAGTCGTCGCAGCCGTCTGCGCAGACACCTGCCTGAACTTCCGGCCTTCCCTGGAAGCCGGCCGGCAGGACCGGCGGGACGACCGGAAATCCGATCGTCCGATGTCCTTGACGAACACGGGCAAGCAAAGCCTTCAGCACAGTTTCACCTCGTCACAGATCGTGGCCGCAATACGACAGGTTGAAGCTCTTGTTGCAGAGCGGGAAATCCGAAATCTGCTGGTTGCGGAGGGCCAAAGCAAGGCCCATCCAGTTGTGGAAAGAAGGATCGACGATTTTGTAGGTGCGGAACCGGGCATCCGCATCCGTTATCGCCACGTGAGAGATCTCGCCCCGCCACCCTTCAACCAAGCTCACTACCGCGGCGTTCGGCGCCGGAGAAAGCGCACCTTTGTGACCGGCATCGGAACAGCCCTGCTTCACGCGATCCAGCAGCTGGATAATCATCGAGATGCTTTGCTGGATCTCAAGCCAGCGCACCCATGCTCGAGCCTGAACATTGCCATCCGGGTGCGTCGGAGGCGTGAGCGCGATATCCCGATAAACGCCGGATTTAAATTCCAATCGAGCATCCCGTTCAAGCCCCGAAGCGCGCGCCGCCGGCCCGACGAGCCCGATCTCGACGGCGGTCTCTCCCGAAACCCGGCCGGCATTCTCGAATCGAGCTCTCACAGAAGGAGTCCTCCAGAGCAGCTCGATCGCGTTCCGAGCGTCGATCGAGGCCAGCTCGAGCCGCTTCCGCAGCTCGACGGGGACTTCCGGACCGATGCTGATTCCCATGCCTCCCGGACGCAACATTCGCCGGCCAAAACGGTTTCCACATAGCAGCGCGGTCATATTGAGGAAGTCCCCTCGTATACGGCCGCAATAGCTGGCCGTCGGGAGGTAACCGACATCGTTCGCCAGGGCCCCGAGGTCGCCGGTGTGGTTTGCCAGCCGTTCCAACTCGAGCGCGATGGCCCGCCACGCCTCCGACTCCCCGGATGGCTGGACTCCGGACAGGGCCTCCACAGCCTGGCAGTAAGCGGTCGCGTGTCCAACGCTCGTATCCCCCGCCAGCGTTTCGATCAGGTGGATCGTTCGCTTGTCCGGGCCGCACATGAGTGCCCGCTCAATACCTCGGTGCTGATAGCCAAGTGAGATCTCCAGGTGAAACACTTCCTCGCCGTGACACTGAAACCGAAAGTGTCCCGGCTCAATGACTCCCGCATGCACCGGCCCGACGGCCACTTCGTGGACTTCCTCGCCCTCGACGGCAAAGAAGTCGGTGACCGAAGGCAGGATCTCAGGAGCACCCGGCGACTGATAGGAGCGCTGAAACCTGATCGGCTTGAGCCAGGGATGTCCCTCGGGACGGACTTCCCATTGCTCAAAAAGCTCCCGTTCAAACCAATGGAATTGCGGGCATTCGGGCGTGAGGGCCGGATAAGCGTCATAGACGCGCGTGATCCACCACCGGAATTCGCCAGCAGCCCCATCCGCCACAACGGCGTGCAGCTGCCCGCTGTCATGTTCGGGCACGATAAAGAAGGCGCTGACCCGAGCCCCGCGGTGCACGTCCTCCAGCACCCCGGCTCGAAACTCATCCAGAGGAACCGGCCGCAGGTCATCGAGACTGACAGCCTGGCCATTCTTGACGGCAACAGTGCTCACAGCACTCCTCCGATCGTTCGGGCCGCCATGGAAAGCAAGTGATTCAAGCTCTCAGGAATCCCGATCCCGAGGGCCAGGGCAACGGCCGCGAGCGTGGCCGAAGGCACGAGTGTGAGCCAATGGCAGGGCCCGGTCACCCGGGCCGCGGAGGATTCCGCGCTTCCCTGCGCCATACCCAGGCAGGCGGTCGCCATGGCAATGAAAATGACCGCCAACAGGACCAGCAGAACGACGCCTACGAAAAGCTGTCCCTGGTCGAAGGCCGCTTTGAGAATGATGAACTTACTGAAGAACAATCCGAATGGCGGAGTCCCGGTAATGGCAAGGAAACCAGCCACCCACAGGGCTCCGGTGCCTGGCGAGCTCCGCAACAGGCCCCGAACCTGAGCGATAGATTTCGTGCCGTAGCAGGACAGGACGTTGCCGGCCAGCAGGAACAGCATCGCCTTGACGAGCGAGTGATTCACGGCGTGAAAAAAAGCCCCGAAAACGCCGGCTTGCCCGAGACCGAACCCGATGGCAAGGAGTCCCATATGCTCGACGCTCGAGTAAGCGAGCAGGCGCTTGAAGTCCGTTTGCCCCACAAGGAAAACCGCAGCGACGGCGACGGACAACAGGCCGAGCGTAAGAAGAGCCTTTTGACTGAACGCGCCCTGCCCGCCTGCGTTGCACACCTGCTGGATCCGAACGACGCCGAGAAACGCGCAATTCAGCAAGGCTCCGGAGAGCAGGGCCGACACCAGCGAAGGCGATTCGCTATGCGCATCCGGAAGCCAGGTGTGGAGCGGGGCCAGTCCCATCTTGGTCCCGTAACCGACCAGCATGAGCGCGAAGGCCGCTTTCAGCCACGCCGGATTCAGGGATCGGGCCCTCGGCAGCAGTTCGTCGATAACCAACGACGCTCGCCCGCCGTCGATCGAGACCGCCGAAACTCCCAGGAAGAAATTGCCGAGCAGGGCGAGCGCGATGCCGACGGAGCAGATGAGCAGGTATTTCCACGTCGCTTCAAGCGAACGATGATGACGATGGAAGTAAATCAGCGGAGCGCTGACGAGTGTAGTCGCTTCTACCGCGATCCAGAGCAGGCCGAAATGCCTGCTGACGGTCACGAGGGTCATGGCGGCGAGAAAGAGAAGCAGGCAGCCGATGAAACCCGCTTCCGGCGCGTTCCGGAAGAGAAAGTGTTCCTCCAGATCCGTCATTTCGTCCTTTGATTCCCGGGCCAGATAACCCAGCGCGTAAACGGAGGCCGCGAGGAAAAGGCCGCTCGTGATACTGAGGAAAAGCAATCCGGCATCGTCCATCATCAGCCACCCGGACAGCGCGGGCGCCGGATCCAATCGCCAGGCGAGGCCGGTCATTGCGGCGTGAGCAGAAGCCACGCAGACCAGCAATGCCCTACGAAAGGCCGTCGAGGGAATGAAGAATGCAGCTGCGCCGGTGATAGCCGGCAAGAGGATAAGGGCAAGAAGCATTTCAGTTCTTTAGACTCGAGAGACGATCGGTCTCGATATGGTCAAACTCCCGGTTGATGTGAAACAGAGCGATTCCCATGACGAAGACGGCGACAAAAACGTCCAGCAGAATGCCAACCTCCACGAGCAATGACGTTTCGCTCATGACTCCCGCACCGAAAAGGTAGACTCCATTCTCAAGGACCAGAAAACCGAGGACCTGGTTAATGGCCCGTTTGCGACTGACAATCAGGAACAGCCCAGTGAAGACCGAGAACAGGGCCGCGGTCACGAGCAGAGAACTGGCGCCGGCCGGGAAGGGCGCCAGCCTCTCGCTGAGCAGGAACATCGCCGCGAGGCCGATGACTCCAATCAGAACCGAAGCGGAGTACCCGACATACGGCTGAACATCGCGGCTGATCCGTGTCTCACGCACTGCCCGGAAAAGCAGCCAGGGGAAGACAACTCCCTTGAGGGTCATCCCGACAACCGCTACAAAGGCCGCTCGAAGTCCCGGCGCATGCATCCCGGCGAGAAGTGGTACAAGCCCAAGCAGCACGCCTTGCGCTGCAACCGTGCGGATCTTTGCGCCCAGGCGCGTCGAGGCCAGCAGACGAAGATTTCCGAGAACGAGGAGGACCAATATCCAATCCAGTTTCATTCCCCTTACCTCATCCCCAACAGCAGGGCCGTTGCGGCGAGGGCCGCCGAGCCGACCAGAAGATGCGGGATGACCGTCATCCGCAGCCTCGCCATCACCGATTCGATGACTCCCACCACTACCGCGAGGCCGAGAACGCCGCCAACTCCGACGGCCACATTCACCCAGGGACTGGATGAAAGCGCCGGCACGGCGATCCCCGCGACCAGGCAACCGAGGATCCAGGCGCGCAGCGCGGATCCCCACAGGACAAAAGCGAAATCCGGCCCCGAATGATCGAGGACCATCACTTCGTGAATCATCGTCAACTCGAGATGGGTATTCGGGTCATCCACGGGAATACGGCAGTTCTCTACGAGGAAGACGCCGAAGAGAGCGACGGCGACGAGAACCACCGCCGGGTCGACCGCCATCCAGTTTCTCTGCGACAGGACACCGAAACTGTCGGACAAGCCGGCGCTCCCGGTATGGCGCACTAATGCCGCCAGAGCCAGGTACAAGGCGGGTTCAGCCAGCGCGCCAAATAGTGCTTCCCGGCTCGCCCCCATCCCTTCAAATGCAGAACCTGTGTCGAGAGCCGCCACAATCGTGAAAAATCTGGCGAGCCCCAGCAACGCGCAAAAGACAACAATGTCGCCCGTGAAGGAAAGCGGCGCTTGCTGTCCACCGAGCGGAGTCATCGGCACGAGGGTCAAGAGCACCGCCAGGGTAACCAGGGGACCAGCTCGGAAGACCCAGGTGGTCGTCCCGCTGTACACGGCGCCCTTCCTGAGCAATTTCACGATGTCGTAGTAGACCTGCAGCAGCGGTTGCCCCGTCCGACCGGCAAAAAACGCTTTGGTCCGGTTGACGACCCCCAAAACAAGGGGCGCGAGCAGCAGCGCCAAGGGTACGGATAACCAGCTTGCATTCATGAGAGTTAGCGCGTCATCCAGAAAAGAAGCCCGAGCAGCGTCAGGGCGATATAAAGCACGTACAGGTGAATGTTGCCGTGCTGTAACCAGCGCAAGCCGGCAATCAGCCGGGCGCCGGTCCCGAATAGCCGGCCATAGACAGTGTGAAGAAAGGAATCGGGCGTCTCGGTTGCAAAGGCAGCTTTCTCTGGAAAAAGCCCCGGGGACATTTCAAGTTCCGCCTGCGTTCTCACCACGCGGTCGAACAGGATAGTAATCGGCCGCGCGAAAGAAGAGGCGGTGTACTGCATGCGCGCCGTGGGACGCGCATATCCACAGTCCCAAGTTACGGAAGTCCCCACGGTCCGTCCGGAAAGCAGCCGCCGGCGGAGTGCCGCGAGCGCTACGCACAAACCGGCAAGAAGCGCGAAGGCCCAAACCGTCTTCTGTAAAAAAGCCGCTGTCGTCGTCATTGGCTCAACGGTTGACCGAGGCGCGACGACGGAAATCACCCCGGACAAGACCGGCAAGAGCAGAGGGGCAGCCAAGCCAATGCCGAGGCACGCCGAAGCGAGAAGCAGCATTGGCACACGGAGGATCCAGCGGTGACGGGCCGGGACCGCCATCTGAGCCGCCTTGCTTCTCGGCTCACCGAGGAAAACGATCCCGAAGGCTTTGGTAAAGCACGCAATGGCGAGACCGCTGATCAGCGCCAGGCCGGCGATGACCGCCAGGCCGGTAAGCACTCCAGAGGCGCCACCGATTGCCACAGCTTCGAAGCCACCCAGAAAGATGAGCATTTCGCTGATGAAACCGTTCAGCGGGGGAAGCCCGCAAATAGCCACGGAACCGACCAGGAACAACGTAGCGGTCCACGGGATCCGCTTGGAGAGCCCGCCAAGATGATCGATTTCGAGCGAACCGGCGGATTTGAGAACCGTTCCGGCGCCGAGGAACAGAAGCCCCTTGAAGAGGGCGTGGTTGACGACGTGCAGGAGGCAGCCGGCAAAACCAAGGGCCGACAACCAGCCAAGATTCAGGCTGAGCCCAAGCTCACCCAATCCCAGACCCATGAAGATGATGCCGATGTTCTCGACGCTGTGGTAGGCAAGCAGGCGCTTCAGATCGTGCTGGGCGAGGGCGAAAAGAACGCCGAGTATGCCCGATGTAACGCCGACGATGAGTAGCATCCAACCCCACCACGAAGGCGGATCCCCGAGAAAAGTCAGCGCGCGCAACAGCCCATAAACGCCCGTCTTGATCATCACGCCGGACATGAGCGCCGAGACGTGGCTGGGAGCAGCCGGATGTGCCTCCGGCAGCCAGACATGAAGCGGGATGATGCCCGCTTTGGCTCCAAATCCAAGGAGAGCCAGCAGAAACATCAGGCTGGCAAGCGACGGCACCGACGAACCGACATTCGCCCATTTCTGGAAATCAAGCGACCCGGTGTCACGTGCCGCCAGAAGAAAAAAGGCAAGCAGAAAGGCTGTGCCAAGATGAGTGGCAACGAGGTAAATCCATCCGGCCCGACGCACCGATTCTTTCTCATCGTCCCGGGTGACGAGAAAGAACGAGGCGAGGGCCATCACTTCCCACGCGGTCAGAAACAGAACGGCGTTCCGGGCCATCAGCACCGTGGCCATTGAAGCAACGAGCAGGTTGAAGAAGAACCAGGAAGGCCCGGCCGAACGGTGATGGCCTTCACCCGCCAGGTAGCCGATTCCGTAAATTGCCGCAAGTACCCCAAGAAACACTGTGGGGAGCAGAAACCAGGCAGCCAGCGCGTCGAGCCGGAGGGCGAATTGGCCACCGGGCACCGACCAGCGGGCGTCCAGCAGCAGCGGAGGAGCACCGCCCAGAACTGCAAGGATAGCGGGAAGCATCGGGACGGCGCCGGCGAGCAAAGCCCCCGCGCTGATCCACCCGGACAGCCGATCGCGTCGTCCGCCGGCAAGCGCCAAAAGCCCTCCGATTATCCAGATGATTACACCGCTAATGACACCAGTCATATAACCAGCCTCAGTTATCCCGCCGCTTATTCATGAAAGACGGTTGACCAGGTAAGTTCCTGGCGAGCGGCAAAAGTTTTGTTCATCCGAGCCAGGATGTCAAGGATCTTTCGAGGGGCGGAGGGAAGGAGGGAAGTAGGGAAGGAGGGAATCACAGCGGCGGTTGAGTGGTTCGCCGCTTTTTGCGCTGTATCGAAACCCCGCGCTCCGGGGTCGCGGGGTTTCGATACAGCGCAAAAAACGCGCCACTCAACCGCCGCTGAGATTCCCTCCTTCCCTCCCTTCCCTTCTTCCCTTCTTCCCTTCGCCCCCTTCGCCCCTTCGCCCCTTCGCCCCTTCGCCCCTCGCCCCTCTGTTTGCTCCTTCTCGCCAGATCCTCTATATTCGACTCAAGTCCTTTTGTAAGGAGACCGAGGCGATGAGAACGGTCAGGCAGCTTTTGGAGGCCAAGGGCAGGGATATTTGGAGGATTGGGCCGGACGACTCCGTCTATGACGCGCTCAAACTGATGGCGGAGAGGAACATCGGCGCATTGGTCGTCATGGATGGCAACCGGATGGTCGGGATCTTCTCCGAGCGCGACTATGCCCGAAAAGTGGTCCTCCAAGGCAAGTTTTCTCGCGAGATTCCAGTCAGCGAAATCATGACACAAGATGTCTATTCAGTGAGCCCGGAGCACAGCATTAAGGAGTGCATGGCAGTAATGACGCAGGGGCGGTTCAGACATCTTCCTGTCCTGGTCGGCGATGACCTCGTCGGGGTCATCTCGATTGGGGACGTTGTCAAAGCACTCTTGTCTGAACAGGACTTCATGATTGCGCAGCTCGAGAACTTCATCGGCGGCGGGCGGGGCTGAGCGGGACTGGCTTCGTGTAGGATTTTTGCCCAGAAGCGTGTCAGCCGCATTGCACACTATTTGTGCAATCTGGTCCAAAAGCGATCAGCAGACCATCCGCAGCCCGTTTTCCACTAGTTCTCCACAAAAGCCGTGGAAAGCTCCCTAGACACTGGCATACCATTGCTCATTCGCGAAGCGGAGGTGAGTTAACATGCGAAATCCCGGGACTTCTCGGCTGACCTTGCTTGCGTGCCTGCTTTTTGGAGTTGCGATCGTCCAGGCGGCGGTCGTTCCTGGCCGATGGGAGAAAGTCGCAAGTCTGGAACGGGGAACGCCAGTCTCCGTTGTTCTCAAGTCGGGGGCGCGACTCCCGGTATACTTCGAGGGACTGGACGCCGAAGCAGTTCGGATCAGGGTCCCGGGTGAGGGGGAAAGACAAATACCGAAAATCGAGATTCAACAAATCACCGCCGGGAAAAAGGACTCGAACTGGAACGGCGCCGCCATCGGGGCAGGCGTGGGCCTGGCGGCAGGGCTGATCATTTCAGCCGTCCAATACTCAGATGACCAGGAGTCACGAGCAATCGTAAATCTGGTCTACGCTCCCATAGGCGCGGTGTCAGGTTTAGTGGCAGGCTATGTCGCCGATCGACTGCACGAGGAAGAGGATTTACTTTACGCCGCGCCATGAGTGGAACCGCCAAGATACGTCCAATGCTCGCGCTCGGCCTGTTGTCCCTCATCTGGGGGTACAACTGGGTGGTAATGAAGGAGGCGGTTCGCTATATCGACCCGTTCGCGTTCTCGGCATTGCGTTCGATCCTCGGAGCATTGGCTATTTTCGCGATCCTCCTCCTGCTTCGTCGATCCTGGTCGCCCGGCTCTTTCTTGGGAGTGCTGCTCCTCGGCTTCATTCAGACCACACTCTTTGTGACTTTTTCCACATGGGCGCTCGTCGCTGGAGGAGCGGGCAAGACGGCGGTTCTGGTCTACACGATGCCGCTGTGGCTCCTCATGCTGGCCTGGCCGGTTCTTGGCGAACGGGTTAAGGGGTGGCAGTGGCTGGCTTTACTGTCCGCTTTTGCAGGCTTGCTTCTTATCCTGCAGCCCTGGCAGATGCGGGCCCCTGTGTTCAGCACTGTGCTCGCATTATCAGCGGGGGTGTCCTGGGCGGCTTCAGGAGTCTGGGTGAAGCTACTTCGGGCGAGGGTCAGGACAGATCTTCTTCCCCTAACCGCCTGGCAACTTCTCCTCGGAAGCGTTCCGCTTCTGATTGTTGCCTTCATCGCACGGCCTCAGCCGATCACTTGGGCGCCTACCCTGGTAGCGGCGCTCGTCTACAACGCCGTTCCGGCCACCGCGCTCGCCTGGCTGCTGTGGCTCTACGCGCTCCAGGAGCTTCCCGCCGGCATGGCGGGAATGGGGACGCTGCTGACTCCTCTGGTGGGCGTATGCGCAGCGTGGATCCAGCTGGGAGAGCAGCCCCAGCCGATAGAGGCAGGGGGAATGGCCTTCGTATTCGCCGGTCTGGCGATACTGATCGCCGAAAGGTGGCGCAGCCGCTAAAAGCAGTCGTCAGTTGTCAGTTGTCAGTCGTCAGTCGTCAGTCGTCAGTTGTCAGTTGTCAGTTGTCAG
>Ga0105092_10000298_pt1 | contig 25300 bp, 18 predicted proteins | sample PPLLak2March2015_FD_87021 | JGI IMG/M metagenome (GOLD analysis project Ga0105092, IMG submission 87021) | Freshwater sediment microbial communities from Prairie Pothole Lake near Jamestown, North Dakota, USA - PPLs Lake P7 Core (1) Depth... | ecosystem: Environmental > Aquatic > Freshwater >... | reverse complement strand
GGTAGTGCAGCACGCAGTTCTTTTAGTGCCCGAGTAGTTGTAATGTGTGGTCCTTCCGCTGCCCTTTCAGCCAATTTATTCAACCATTCCTGGCGCCAGCTTTCCACCTGACAAACCCAATCCGACTCGCGCCAATTTTGTGCAGGGCTCATATCCTTCACCAAACGCAAAAGATCATCCAAACCTGCCTTTGCATCGCACCAAAGTGCTACAGAAGTTGGGTAATTCTTGCCTAGCTCGCGATCGTCTATGTCCATATGGATGAGCTGAGTGGGGGGAATATGAAATGTAGAATTGGGATCCCACGTGCTCGTTGTCCACTCGCCAAAGCGTGTACCTACAGCAAGAATTACATCAGCATTTAATGCTGCTAGATTAGCACAGGTAGTCCCCTTTGAGCCACAGGTGCGGGCAGAAAGAGGGTGGTCATCTGCAAAGGCTCCTTTGCCATGCAGACTGTTTATAACCGGTGCTGCCAGGTATTCAGCCAATTCCTTTAACTCTTCAGATGCTCCCGAGTGGATAGTTCCCCCGCCTGCCAGTAGCACAGGTCTTTCTGCAGCTGTTAGTAACTGAGCTGCTTGCTCTAGCGCTGACCAATCCGGACGGACTCGCATAGCAACCGTACGTGGAATAGAGGTAGATTCATTCACTGGGCTGGCAGCCGCCTGGACATCCATCGGAAAATCAAGATGGACCGGGCCGGGACGGCCACTGACCGCAAGCTTTACCAGTTGTGGAACCACCGTTTCCATCTGCCTGGGTAAAGTTACCTGCCAGGAACGTTTTACCACAGGCCGGATCACACTCGGAAAGTCCGACCAGTACTGCCGTTCAACTTCTTGCAAGCATCCCTTATCATACAAATATGCCGGTGGCGTGCCAGTTATGAGCACCATCGCAGACGAATCAACATACGCCGTAGCAACACCAATTAGGGTATTAAATGCTCCAGGGCCAACAGAAGTTGCTACTGCCAGAGGTTTTCCGGACGCCCGGAAGTAACCATCCGCCAGATGTGCAGCAGATTGTTCGTGGCGGACCAATATCCATTTGATTTTGTCTTGACGGCGTAAAATTGCATCTTCGAAAACCAGGTTTCCATGACCGGGTATTCCTGCAACATAGGGAACTCCGGAAGCAATCAGGGTTTCTGCAAGGTAATCAGAGCAGGTAAACATTTTTAGCTCCTTTTCTATCCAACATATCTGGATAGATGGCAAGATTTCTGATGACATTTAGATCAGGCTTACATAAACTGTTTCCTGTATCTCGAAACTATACGGGATCTACCCGGCTTTGGATGTATGGCTGTTATATCGATCCAATATTGCTAAGACTTCTTCTTGTGTAACAGAAGTATTTCCTTCTATTTGTTCTCGCAGCATTACCTCCTCAGAAATCCAACGCAGGCGTTGAAGCGAGCCCTGCGCTGTCCAGGGGTCAACACCTAATTCTTTTAGTGTATCGACCACTTGCTCCATCTCCTCTGAACGGCGCGCAGCATGCTCTACCTGCTCAAGCATTAGCTCATTTACCATTTGACGGAAAGGGAGCAAGAAAGGCCCAAGTTCAAGGATTTCCTCAAGTGATTCCAGAACCAGTTGTGTTCCACCGAAACGATGAGCAGCAACCATAAATTCAACAACATTCGCTTCTAATCCTTTGGTATAAACGCTACGTACCATCTTGACTGTCGATGCCAAGCAATCTTGGCTACCGACAGCCCGTATATGCATGCCCAACCCGTTCAGCAATTCCGCTAGCTCCTCAGCTTTCTCCCCTGAAACAATGATGCTCACCTGGTGGCGCTGTTTCTTCAGAGGTCCCATGATAGCTCCGTCAATGAACCACCCTCCCGCTGATCGAACCACTTCAGATGTTTGTTTTTTTAACTTCAGGCTGGCTGCATTCAGGTCTACATAGTACTTTCCAGCTAATCCTTCGGCGGCTGTCATCGCTACTTTGTTTGCAGCGTTTGGAGTGACGAGGGAAAATATCACATTCCTTTCTGATATCACCTCTTGCACGTTACAGCAAAGAGTTACCCCGGCTTCTTTTGCCCGAGATTGAATATTCTCAATCCAGGGTGGGCGTTTCCACACGAGAATCCCTTGTAGCCCCTGCTCATACAATGACTGGCTGATTACAAAGGCTGCTTCTCCAAAGCCCAAAATGCCTAATTTGATCGGGTTATGCAACTCGAATGCCTCCTGCAGAAAAATGGTCATTCATAACTCTGCAATATCTCTTTTTCGTTAATATGCTCCTTGGCCAGCTTTCGAAATGCTCGCTCCGCCTCACGAATGGGAATACATGCGCCAGTTTCTGTATAAAAACGAATAGCTATTGTCTCTACCAGTACTGCACTTGCTAGTGGATTTGTTTTTTCGGATAGCTGCCAGTCTATTTCATAGTCAGATCTATGCAATGACGAGATCGGCTCTAAAATCATCTCTGTTACCCATTCCTGCCTGCCGCGTTCCAGCATTGTCCTTCGCCTTGCAGCTCTCTCAGCAAACCCAACAAATTGACTGGCACGTTGTCCAATACTTTGGTAGAAATTCTCATGAGCTTGCTCAAGCTCGATCGCACATTGCAGTATGGCGCCGTATGTCGTCAGCTCCATGGTTAATACCATCTCGAAATGACGATTTTTCGATCTGTAAAGAAATTCAGGCTATCCGTACCCTGCCCATGCAAGTCGCCAAAGAATGATGTTTTCATCCCTCCAAACGCAAAGGAAGCAACCGGTGCAGCCACTCCCAGGTTGATACCAACATTTCCACAGCGTACCCGGTATTTGAACTCCCGAGCATATTTCCCAGAGCGAGTGAACAGGCAGGCAGCGTTGCCGAAAGGGCTGCTAGCGATGATCTGGAGAGCTTCATCAAAACTATGAACGTTCTTTAAACAAGCAACCGGGCCAAAAATCTCCTCTCGCCCAATTTTCATCTCTGGTTCAACGTGATCGAAAATCGTCGGACCGATGAAGTACCCTAGAGGGGAATGTTCTACTGTGCAGCCGCGCCCATCCAGCAAGAGCTTTGCCCCTTCAACAATGCCAGAATCGATGAATTCGATGATCCGCTGCTTTGCTGCAGCAGAGATCACTGGTCCCATTTGTGTGCCTTCTTCCATACCGCTTCCAACAATCAGCTTGGATGCGGCATTGATTAGTGATCGCTTTAAAGGTTCGTGAATATCCCCGACAGTCAGAACATACGATCCCGCCAGGCATCGCTGCCCAGCACATCCAAACAGGGAGGTGAGAAGAGCGACTGTTGTAGCCTGTACATCTGCATCCGGCATGATCACAAGGATGTTTTTTGCACCCCCGTTGCTCTGTACCCGCTTCCCATGATAGGCTGCCGTCTGGTAGATATGCCTGGCAACCGGTGTAGAACCGACAAATGATACGCCATCCACCTCAGGTTCCTGCAGGAGCTGGTTTCCCGCTTCACGGGCACCGTTTACCAGGTTCACTACTCCTTCTAGGAATCCAACTTCATCCAACAGCTCGAAGACCTTCATCATGGTAAGTGGAGTTTGCTCAGAAGGCTTACAAACAAAGGTATTCCCAGAAGCAATTGCGATAGGTAAAAACCACATTGCGATCATTAATGGAAAATTGAACGGGGTAATTGCAGTGAAGACGCCAACTGACTGGCGGATACAATCCTCGTCAATTGCTTCCGCCACATCCAACAGGTTATAGCCCTGCATTAATACAGGGATACCGGCAGCGAACTCGATGCTCTCGATGCCGCGGCGAACTTCACCACGCGCTTCGTCTAATGTTTTCCCGTTTTCCTCCACGATAGTGCGCGCCAGGCTTTCAAAGTTTTTTTCTACGAGCTCCTTCAGACGGAAGATTTTCCGGGCACGGGAATAAGGCGGTACCTGGCTCCACTCCTCGAAAGAATTCCTTGCTGTAGACACAGCTGTCAAAACTTCTTCTGTTGTTGAAAGAGGTGTATGAGCGATAACCCCACCGGTAGCAGGGTTATGTACATCCACAAATTGAGTGCTTCTGGAGGTTACCCATTCCCCTGCAATATAATTTTGAACGAAAATTGGTTCCGGCATTTCAGTTATGGCTTCCTTTCATCCTTTTTCGGATACCGTCATCGGTAAATAAGATTTGCCTTTTCCGTCACGACCTTAGAGATCGCCTGTAGATTCTCAATAGGTGTCCGTAATGGAATAGCACATTCAGGCCCAATGATATTCACACCAGCCTGAAGGGCGTAATAGGCTGCTTCCGCTGCATGTTCTGGTGTTCCTTTGAACAGGATTTCTGGATTGTTTACGTTGCCCATTAAGGAAATCCGTCCGCCGACTTTTGTTACAGCTTTTTTGGCATCTACTTTTGAATCAAAATGGAATACGTCGAAACCAGTCTGGCAGATATCATCCAGGCGGTCGTAGGTATTCCCGCAGATATGCAGTATCGTAGGGCATCCCAAACGCAGGGACAATTCCTTGTGGACTGGCAGGAGGAATTCTCTGTATGTCCACGGTCCAACCAGGTCGCCTGTAGCGTGATCGGCTATGCACAGGACATCTGCACCAACTCGTACCTGTGCGGCGCCAAATAGGATGGGGATTTCTTTCATCCGGTCCAGAAAAGTATGTACTTTAACGGGATCAAGCTTTGTTTCGATCAAAAAATCCTGCAGCCCGTGCATATGGTAGGCCAGTGTCCACGGCCCCATAACTTTCCCAATAATCGCAACCGCCGGACCGTACTTTGCTCTCAAAATCTTGATTGCATCCAAGACAGCTTTGGTTGAAGGCCTTTCCAAAAAATCTGAGGGTATCTTTACTTGTTCCGGGTTTTCCCAGGGGTGCGAGCGTGCTGTGGGCATATTTCCCGGATCTCCCCAATCCATTTCACATCCTAATGCAGCCGCCTCAGCCAGGACACTGAAATAAGGAGCAATGGCATCGTATCCAAGGATCTCGACGGCGGCACCAGCAAGGCAGGCCATTTTCTCACCGTTAAGATGGGCTTCCGGGAAGAATGAACCGGTAGCCTCCATTTGATGAACAGTGGCGACCGATGTTGCGGAAGCAACTGCAGGTCGATCGACTCTCCCGCCGAACAGGCTGGAAAAGAATCGTCGCCGAGAGGTCATTGGGTATTCTGTCTGAAGACTCATCTTTCAATCCTCCAAAATATCACCTACCTCGATTCTCAAATGAAATCAGCGTCCCATGGTTCTTATCCGCACAACGTTGTATCTCGAGAATAATTTCTGCGGTTTTTAATGCCTCCGGATAAGTCGTTAGAATTTTCCCTGGATTTCCACTTTTGACTGCATCGATGAATACCCGGTCCTCCTGGAAAAATACATCCGCTCCCGCTTTCGCTTCGTTTAAGGAAAGGCAGTTGTGCGTACGCCAATAATCCCAATCTTCCCAGGTAGGTGACTCTGCCATGAGCGTCTGCTCCTTTCTTTCTTTACCAGGCTGAGCGGATATGAGGCGTAAATTGTGCTCCCACCCGGTAAAGTGGGCTGCATAGGTACTTGAAAAGATGGATAAATTTATACCGTTCCCCGCATTCGCTGCAACCGTAACATATACGGTGGCGAGCGCTCCGCTCTCGAAACGCAAACCGATCAGCTCAATATCATTGAGATCGTAAAAGTCGGGGACGTAACTGAGAAAAGAGCGTGGTGGAGCTGCAAAGGCGAAGACCTCCAAAACCTCACCCATCAGATAGCGTAACAGGTCTATCGTATGACCGCCAGTCTCGTTCAATCGCCCGCCGGTCTTCTGGCGTTGTAATCCCCAGCCTCTGGTTTTGATTTGATCTTTTGGAAGAAGTAACCCAGTGACCCAACCTCCATATGCCAGGAAGGGCGGATCTGAGCTAAAAATCTCTCGTGCAGCTTGTACAGTTCTGCGGTAGCGGTTGTGGTATCCGACAGAAGTAATCAATCGTTCTTTTGCTACCAAATCTCCGATTTCCCGGCACAGGTCGAGGTCAATACCTATCGGTTTTTCCACGAAGAAGGGGATCCATTTTGCAATCGCTGCTTTTTCTGCTTTGCCATGGGCGAAGGCTGGTACCAGGATATAAAGAGCGTCCAGGTTTTCCTCGTCGATCATTCGTTCAACATCCGAATAAACGGTCGCATCGAACTCGTGGCCGAGCGCTTCCGCCTTCCACAGATCCACATCACAGAAAGATGCAGGGATAACATCTGGCATTTTCTTAATCGCTTCCAGATGCCGAAGAGCCATCATCCCGCAGCCAACAAAACCGACCTTCATCGTATCTTCTAGATTCATCACTCTTTCCGAATCCAGCTTATAGAATCGCTAGTGGTGAAACCGGTGAACCGGTTGCGTAACGCCATCTCAGTGGTGCAACGACAAACAAGAAATCCCACTGTTGCTGGTGCTCACAAGCATTTGCTAAATCCTCCAGTTGGCAAGAGTCGATCAAGCACAAGCCCATCATCGTCATGCCAACCATATGTATAGGTAGACTGATCTTCGAGTAACCGGACGGCGTTACATCATGAGCAGCATCCGCGCAGACCACCGAAACCTCACGCTCATACAGCCAGGGTATTGCGGCAGCATGTAGACCAGGTCGCTTGGGTGGTTCTGGATACACGCCTACCTTTTCGCGCCGCTCGAGCCAACCAGTTCGCAAGAGGAGTGCATCTCCTTGGGTTATCCGCACACCTTGCGCCTTTTCAGCAGCATCCAGATCCTCAGGAAAGACAGCTTCTCCAGCTTCCAGGTAGGGTCTGCCTTTGAGCCTGGGAATATCCAGCAGAACCCCTCGAGCAAAGATCCCATCCTTCATCGCCTCTACAGATCCCCAGGTAGCTCCCTGGAGTGTATTGACGGCAGAACTAGGGCGGTTGTTATACAGCTTATCTTGCCAGAATTGGTGGCTGAGGGCATCTACATGTGTGATAGTATGTCCATGAAATACCAATCCGATAAAATCCAGGGCTGCTACTGTACCCGGGGTCTCACCGCTTTGCAGCATAAAATGCAAGGGCGGATGTCTTACGTCAGGGACAGGCGATTCCTTAACAATTGGCCAGGCGCAGGAAATGCTTACCCCAGAACGCACCGATCTTAGCGCCTGGAGCCGCTTTTCAGGAGTAATGAAATTCAAGGTTCCCTTTTCATCATGATCGCCCCAGCGACCCCAGTTACAAAAACGCTCAAAGTATTTCAGGACTTCATCTTCAGCAGGTATCATTGGCGTCATTCCTTACTCCTATTGCACACGGCGGAATTTTTGCAGCACTTGTGCTCCAGCTGGAGGATTGCCTTTGGTCGCTGCATTAAGCACCTCACCGACATAAACATCTCCCTTAGAGTCGATACTGATAGCATGAGCAGCGACAAAATTTCCAGGCCCTGGCACGGGCTCCCCAAAGCGAGCCAGCAATTTAGCGTCCAGGTTAAAAATACTGACCCTCGACCAGGGGCTCTGTGAAGTAGGAGCTGGCATGCCTTTCATTATTCCCGCCCGCATCCCAACTTCGGCGACATATACGTTTTGATCTGGCCCAATTTTCAAGCCGCACGGCCTGTGTACATCGGTCCATTGAGTTAAGAATTCTCCATATGGTGTGAAGACCTGAACCCGGCTGTTTTGGCGATCAGCCACGAATACTCTTCCATCCTCGGAGAGAGCTACATTATGAGGTAGGTTGAACTGTCCAGGTGCTTCGCCGGGTTCACCCCATGAGAACAATAATTTCCCATCCGGATTGAATTTATGTACTCGTGCATTACCGTATCCATCGGTCACATAGAACTCACCGGTTAGGGCTACTGCAATCCCGGTCGGCATGTTGAAAGGCGGACCACCTCGCTGGACGGTGCGGTAATCACGATCGACGCAGCCGGTATCCGAGGGCTGTCCTTTCGTACCGATCGTCATCAGTAGATTGCCTTCTGTTGTAAATTTGCGCACAGTATGGTCGAGATCGTCGGCTGTATAAATGAGATCATCTTTGCCGATGCCAATACCATGTGGGCGGGTAAATTCCCCTTCTCCCCACGAGCAAATGAAATTACCGAAACGGTCAAACATGATTATCGGGTGACCACCCCGGTTAAGCACATATACACGATCCTTGGAGTCTACAGCAATATCGCCTACGTCGCGCAGTTCCCAACCTTCCGGGAGCTGCCCCCATCCTTCAACAACTTCATAGAGAAAATCTCCCTGGCCAACATACATCTTGCACCTGCCTGATAAATAATAGCTTTAGATCAAAGTTTCAGATAATCAAATCGTGCTGATATCAGGATTTTTCTTCCTGAGACACCATACTTTCCGTGTGGACGCCAACTTTTTGAATAGCCTGTTTCATTGATTCCCAGGTTTCATCGGGTATCACGATACCCTGTATAGATCGTTGTTTTGCTGACTTAGCTTCCGGCTCACCTGGGAACATGACCTCTTTAAATCCTTCTGCGGGGTGGATAACTTTTAGTTTTTGCAGGAAAGACTCGGCTCTTTGTTGATACTCTGTCACGGGTGTAAAAGCACTGATGTTGAGTGCCAGTACCATCCAATTCATAGTGTGTGCCGTACCAAGTAAGGCAGAACCAAGCAGTTCAGCAAATACCGAAAGACCATATCCTTTATGCCCTGCCATGGGCAGCAGCGCTCCACCGGCATAGAAGTCTTCTACATTCGTGCTAGGGTGTCCCTCTCGATCTTGGATCCATCCGGGTTCGAGGGGTTTATGCTCCCCTCGGTAGATCTGAAGCTTCCCTTCACCCACTGCGCTCGTAGCAAAATCTACAACCATGGAGCCAAACTTCCCTCCAGGTAGCCCGAATACATAAGGATTTGTGGAGAGAACACGTTCTGCTCCACCATAAGGTGCTACCCAACGTCCGGAGGTCGCTGTACCGCTGTGCCCACCGCCGGCGATAATCAGCATGGTGTTGTTTTCAGCCGCTTTCTCACCATACCATCCCAAGCGGCCAGTATGAGTTGTGTCTACTAATCCAACCGCAGCAACCTGATTAGCCAGGACTTTTTCAATAGCAAGATCAACAGCATAACCGAGGGCATGGATCCCAAAACCACGGTTGCCCCGGACAACAGCCATCGTCCCAGTCTCCTGGATAACATCCGGCCTAGCATCTGGATGGATCCAGCCAGATTCGATCTCGTTGATATACTTAACCACCCGCATTACACCATGTGAATCCACGCCTTTCAAACTGCTGTCCACGAGTGACGAGGCAACATAACCGGCAATATCTCGGGGAGTGCCAGCATTTGCAAAGGCTTCCTCAAGTAATGCTTGAATTCGTGGTGCAGGAAAAATTGGCATATTGGTGCCTCCTATTTTCTAACATTACACATTTCAATATATGAAATTCGATTTCATTCTTAGGCACTGTTATTGTACCAATTCAAAAGAAAGATGTCAAGCAGAAGGGATGCTCTCCTGCGGCTGGTTCTCAAGAGCTGCTGGCATTCGCCAGAATAGAATACCTGAAAGCAGTAAAATACCCGCCCCGATTAGTATGGTTTTATTTAATCCAATAATCTCCGATATCGCGACTCCTACCAATGGCGCAATAATTGAGGACAGGCTGGATACCAGTGTAAACAAAGCCAGGTAAGTGGATCGTTTCTCGGAACTGCTGACCAGATACATAGTACTGCTGTGGCTGAGATGGTAACCCGGTCCAATCAAACCATTTAACCAGGTGAAAAATAGAATGAGTGATAAGGATTTAGATATCCCTACCAGGATTGGGAAGGTAGCTGTAAGCAAACATGTAAACCACAGGAATCTTCTCGCCCCGTAACGGGCGCTCAGCATTTGCCAAATGAAGTATCCGAATATCATTCCAAAACGGCTCAAACCGTTAAACATCCCCATCCATGCATCTGTTGCTTGCAGCTCTCGAAGATAGTAAATCAGGTAAAGAGGACCTGCTATCCCGCTGCCGAAGTTATGGACAAGCGTACCAGAGACTAAACGGGCAAATGGACGGTTCGTAAACAGCATCGCTGGCATATCCGTGATGGTTGATATGGAAAAAAGGTTGCTGCGATTCGTTGTGTTCTCTTGAAGAGACGGGATGCGCAGTTTACTGATCAAGATTAGATTCGTTAACCCACCTAGAAAACCGAACATGTATAGGAGTTGGAAGTTGAGCGGGAATAGGATCCTCGTGAGTAAGATGCTCGAGAGAAAAGCACCTGCACTGGTCGTGAGACTTACGATAATATTCCGCCAGGCAGAGACATTGGCCCACTTATCCTCTTCCAATAAATCACCAAAGAGAGTTTGAAAGCCGAGATTGAATAGCGCCAGCGGAATTTGACTAAAAAGGATCAAGCCTACGAAGATTGGTGCCCGATGATGACTGAAAACGAACGGCAAGAGTGCAACCAGCAAGTAAATGAGACGATGGCTAAACAGCAACCGCACGATGCGTTTAAGCCTTTTGCTCAGGTCTATAAACAATTCTCCTGATGGTAAAAGTGCAATGACAACCAGCAATGATGGTAGAGAAGATAATAATCCTATCAGGAAATTCGATCCACCTAACCGGACGGCAAAAGTACCGTTAAATGCGATGGCAGTAGATAAAAAACTTGCCCAAAACACCTCCGTAAATAATATCCGTTGGTTTCGGGCGGCGTTGTCAGGTGGCTTTAACACACTGAACAACTCACTCCATAATAAGCATCTCCGTATGGACAATTTGGTCAGTCTAATCCTTCAGCTTAACTGGAGAACAGCCAGCTCATATGAGGCTAACTCTTTTAATCGTATGTGGACTTCTCCATTTACAACATCAAATTCCAGTGAGTGTCCTTGAGCGTTATGCACAGCAGCAACATCTTCCTCTGGGAGGAGCCGGATGGTGATGCCTATATTGCGTACAGGCTGAATGGGCAGCTCCACCTGGCAGTTGACACAGTGAACAACAACTTGCTTTTCCTTGTCTTTTCGAAAGACGGTTGTTACCACCCAGGGTGGCGCATCGATCTCCATGGGAAGGTTTGCCAACAGCATCCGAGCTATTGCCAGGAACAATTTTCCTAAGATTTCCAGGCTAGGGGGAGTATGCACATCTTTTGCCTGGTGCACCTTTGCAAACTGCCAGGAAAGGTAACAACAACTGCCGGCTCCATACTGGTTGAACACCACAGCCGGATAGCCGGAATGCAGTCCGAGAGGGGATGTCCATATGTTCACCCACTGGTTCGCATCATTGCTTCGATTCGTATAAGGCAGGCCGATTTGAGCCCATACCTTTGTGCCTGGCCTTGCCTTAACCAATGCCTGCTGATCGACCATTACCTCGAAATCATTGGGGATAGCAGCTTTTTGTCTCAGTTCAGCTGCAGGCTCGACGAAAGTCTCCTTTCCATCCGTCTTCCCCAGGTAATCTACACCGAACACATCTGCAAGAGCAAAGTTTCCGCATTCGTTTTCATCCTCATCATATAAGGAAGTAAATCGGGTTGCTAGCAGGTTTCCACCGCGATAAACGTACTCGCGAATATGGTTTACTTCTTCGAGGCTCAAGCTTTGTCCATCGGGCAAGCAGAGCAGTTTGTATTGATCTAGGTATTCGAGATTCAATTTACTGATCACATCCCCCGGTATATGCTCATCCTGGAATACTTTGAAGGCAGTCTTAATCCCTGAGTAGTAATCCTCAGCGAGTCGGTAAATTGCCTCGCGGGTATGTCCTTTATCCGGTGTGTCCGTATGAAACTCTAGTAAGTTACGCTTGGTATCCCATGAATAATAAACAGCTGCGCAGCGCACTTTTTCCCCACCCCAATAAGGTTTCATCAGCTGGATGGTGTCAAAGGCCTTTCGATATAACTTGAATATTGAGGTATAAAGCGAGCCGTCAGGCTGTGTTTCACGCGCAGCCTGGAAGGAGCAGCCGTATGCCATACATAGTGCAAACGAAGCGACCAGGTTTTCTAGCGGCATCATCCCATTTTGGGTATCCTTGCGCTGAAACCGCCCGATGTGCAGGTTAGCGGGCTGCTTGGGTGTTGCATTAGACCAGTAAGAAATAGAAGAACCTGCAAGGGCAATCGAATTTTCCCATGGTACCGGATCACCACTTGCGAAATCAGCATACTTCAATAAACCTAGTTGGCTGTATGGGCGAGTGCCGATCCGGGGACTGTTAAACGTTAACGGGATACCCGGTCGGGCAGAATGCACGGTTTGCACCAGCCCTTCCAGAAATTCCTCCAGGCAGTTATCCCTCCAATTTACGTATCGCTTGTATGCGGTAGAGCTGAGCTCATCTGTTGTCGGTAGTGTAGCTCCACAATCAATCCGGTAACGTTCTCTACAGTAGTTGCAGTAACACACCGGGATGAAGATGAATATCTCATCAAAAAAGACACCATCCACCGGGTACTTTTTCAGGTATGTTTCCAGCTGCTTCCGGGCAATCTCTCGGTAAGGGCTGTTCATGCAAACGATACCGAGACGATATCCGGCGATATTCATTGCTTTTGAGTCACGCCCATCAGCATCCCGGATGCGCCAATCCGGATGTTCTTTGAAAAGATAGTTATCGAAGAAGATGCTCTGATTGGTAACAACTTTGATCCCTTTCTGGTGGCACAACTCGATCAGCTCCCCCAGAAAATCTCTCCCGTGCAAACCGTTATGGATGTGGTCAAGATCCGTCCGGTAGTAGGCGTTGCCGGAGTGAGGCTTGGAATCCGGGTGGATGCAGTCGAACCCGGCTTCGACAAAGCAGTCAACCCAGGCCTTTGGGTCCAGGTTTTTCATCACCTCTGGGTGCCAATCATCGTACTGACAAGATGGTGCAAACTGCTTATAAAAACCTCTCCACCAGGGAGTTGATGGATTTGATCCCTCTTGTTCTTCCTGCATCTCAATTTATCCTTATAAGTATAGAATGACATCCGATCAGGAGATAAGTGTTTAATTTACTCTTGTATTTCAATTTCCATGCTCAACAATACAGAACTAAACGCTTTACCGTATGCATCGAGCGATAAGGTGCGGGTTGCGCCCCCATCCAATACTTTAGGAAGAACGAAGTTAAAGCCGCCTAACCTTGGAAGCTCATAGCGCTCCACTTCTCCCTTTACAATGTCCTGGAAAAAGAATTGGACTCGTTCAGCAGTAACTGCCTCTCTGACGAGCTCATAATTTTGTTTATCGTAAACAATCAATCCAATATTGGCAGTATCGCCCTTATCTCCAGAGCGAGCATGGCAGATTTCGCGTAATTGGACTTTTTTCATTGATCACACTTCCTCGATACTGAAACCTGTTTTTACGTATTCCCTCGGAATAAAAGTAGGGTAATAACCGATGATTTCGATCACATCCTCTTTTCGTAATCCTCTGACAATCCCGGCAGGACCGTTATTGTCGATGGTTTCCAATTCGTGCATAATCTTCCAGGCTTCACCCCATTCTTTTGTTCTTCCAGAAAGGCGTAATCCTACTTCCCAAGGGTCTTGTTCCAATATATTTGCTTGTCCTCCGTAGATTGCATTAACCCCAAGGTAATCCACACGCAATGTATCTGCTTCCAGGCAGGTCACTTCTGCCAGCCTCTTTAACATAACTTCAGCAGCTAATTTTGCACGGCCAAGAGCCCCAAGCCCTACATAGAAAATCATCCCTTCGGCTCGATAGCCTTCTCTTACGCCTAAATTGACTTTAAGGGTTTCCGGTCGGGGTTTTCCTTTGATCTCCCCTATAATCGTTACCCGGTCATGATCCACCTGATCGAAACCAATATCGCTAAAATCGGTGATCACATCAGCTTCAATGTAATTCTTCGGATCACCAACCTCATACAACATTTGCTCTGCGCAGGTCTGCGAGCTGACAAGACCTCCGCTTCCAGGCGTCTTGGTCATGATGACGTTGCCGTCGGGTTGGATTTCCGCGATCGGGAATCCCAAACGATGAAGATCAGGTACGATTTTATAGGGTGGGTCGGCAAAATAGCCGCCAGTTAATTGACCTGCGCATTCAAACAGGTGGCCAATCACTATTCCTCTTGCCAGCAAATCCCAATCATCTTCTTTCCAGCCAAACTCATATCGCATAGGCGCGAGAAATAAAGATGCATCTCCCACTCTGCCGGTAATAACGATGTTCGCCTCTTGTTTCAAGGCTTCAACAATTGGGTCGGCAGGGATGTAAGCATGAGCAGCGATAAGATTTTCCCCGAAATCATTAACCGTTTTCCCCGTTTCATAAACCACTAGATCAAGCTCTTCTACCGTCTGCAAAACATTATCACCATAGACAACGGCAACCTTTTGACCCTTCAAACCTAATTCGTTTCCTAGTCGGATTGCTAATTTTTGAGCAGAGGCCGGATTTGCAGCCCCCATGTTACCGATGATCTTGATCCCCTTACGTGCACAGGTTGGCCAGATCGCCCGCAGCCGCCGCTCCGTATAAGGGTCATATCCTTCTTCAGGATTCTTGAGTTTACGCCGCTCAAAAGCAAGCATTTCGCTTTCGGATAAGGAATCGAAGACGATATAGTCAAGCTCTCCTTTTTCTACTAACTCAATGGCTGGTTCTATCCTTTCCCCAGGACATGCCGATCCACCACCAATTCTTAAGATTTCTTTATTTCTCATCCTGTGGTATCGTCCTCTCTTCATTACCCTGGTTGGATTGTTGACTTATCCTTGATTGGTATATCAATTACAGACCTCTCACCGTCCAGCCTGGATGATCTTATTCACAAAACCACCTGGTTCGCAGAACGTATCAAGAGGCTTTCCTTGCATTGTGGCTGGCAGCATCCACAAGATCATATTCTGGTAGTAATCACTTCCAAACGTCGCCCTGCCATCATCTTGTTCCCGACAGACCAGGTTAGGCATCTCCCAGGTATATTCTTGACGGCAAATTAGGTTGTGCCAGTGTCGATAAGCAATCTCTAACCCTGTTTGTACCTTTCCATGAAGCATATAAGTTCCTGCTAGCAAAGTAGTTTCGGATGGAAACATGCTGAACTCGCCGTAAAATGCTTCAAAACCACGCCCTTGGGTGTCTCCCGCTGGTCGTGCGAACATAGCTGCCCCATACTTGGTCATGGCTACATTAACTCGTTCAATTGTCTCTAATGTCGTACGAGCTCGCTCCTCCAGGAACACACCAGGAAGGCCATGTAGGCGGGTCATCCATTCGCCTACCAGTTGATAGGCATATATCAGATCGGATTTTTTCCCGGTCTCTGACTCCCAGTAATTGAGGTAGTAGCTGCCCGTCCACAGGTTAGCTTCCAAGGCCTCTGAACCGCAGTCGAGCCACTCCTGGCACCTGCTCGCAAATTCCAGGTCACCCATCTTTTCCGCCATGCGCTTTGACTGTCTCAATTGTGCCAGGTGCATACCACCCAGATGGCTGCTCATCCCGTATACTCCGTTATGCTCCCCGCCGAATTTCAAGCCTTTCCCAGGAGGAAGGGGCCGGATAAAACCCTCTCCCTGGTTGACATTCCCTGCCGGAGTACGAATAACACCTTCTGGAGCATTGTTTAAGTTCATAACAAAAATAACATTGCGCTTAACAGAAGGATAAAATTCCTCTAAGATCTTGTCATCACAACTGCACAACCACAACCGGTCGATCAGGTCTGTATAGCATAAACCGTTCGTTGAACACTGGTATTTATCAAAATAATCCTGTACCAGCTCGATAGTAGGGGTGCGCGTAAAGGTTAATGGTAAACCGCCGTCAGAAGCTTGGTAAGCCTTAAAACCGCGTAGAGTTGAAAGCGCTAATTGGGGGAAGAAAAATGGCAGGGGGAAATTACCGTAAAAGTCGCATGGCAAAGTCTCCATCCAAGGGCAGTCACGCGGGCATTCATTCATACCAAATAAGCCGTCTTCCTCCCGGCACCAATCCCCAACCGGCGGTCTGGAAGCAGACCATAAACCATCCTCTGTGATCATATGAAATACATTGACAAGAGCCTCTCGCATCCATACCGGGATGCCCTCTTCCGTATAGATAGCTTGCTGCCAGGCAAGAATGCGCGATAGCAATACTTCATGCTGGCTGGCAAGCAGATTGGCTACCTGAAGAGAATCAGAATAACGGGTTGTGTACATATGGGTATAAGTATTTCCCCCAGCAGCAGGCGTTCCTCCGCCTTGCCAGCGTGGGCTATACCAGGTCAGGACAAACCGAACAATCGTTTCTTCCCCTGGCTTTAGAGCATAATCTACAGCGACTGAAGCACCCGGCTGGCCTTCTCCAGCAGGTGGAAGGTTTGATTGGATAGCTGCCCAGGCTGCTCCACTTGTCCCTAATTCACCCCCAGCGCGCATATCCTGATGATCGATCACTCCCAGAGCGTAACCAATGTCCTTACTATTGGTAACGTGAACACCTGAAAAATACCCATTTACCAGGGTTCTGTCAAAGCGCAAGGATCCGTCAGCTTCTTCTACAGTTGGTCCAGGAAAGGTGAACGCCAGTGAGCCTTTTTGAGTAGTATTGCACTCGTTGCGCACATGCACTTCGAATACAGCCCCAGGGATCATGGAGCTTTCCAGGTCTCCGGGTATGAATGGCGTCCAGGCACGTAAGCCAACACTTATCGAGGCAGCTTCGGTTGGGTTTCCAGCGTAGCCAATCCCCTCCGGTCCTCGCGGGCCGCTCAACAGGGTCATCTCATATTCCAAATCAGCAACCGGGTAATGCCCCCAATAATGGATTTCTTTCACGCCTCGCACCTGCCAGTCACGCCGCCAGAAGTAATCTTCAGGCGTCCATTTCACCGGTTTACCATTCTCAATCTTATTTGGTGCCAGGTAATACACCGTCTCACTGCCGATACTTGAAACATGGTATTTATCCAGGTCTGCCAGGATCCAGGTCGAATCACCACTGCTGACTCCTAAGAACGGCAAGTCAAGCGGTCCTCGGCGCGGCACATGAGAGTTGAATATCGTCATATATCCAAGGACGCCATTTTTCTCCAGGTCGATACACCCAGTATCAACCCCACCAAGTGGCATTCCGTTGGTACGCTTCTGGTGGAAGTATCTGGTCAGCCAATCAGGCCGTTCGAAGCGATAAATCACTCCGCAGGCTGGCTGTTGGAAACCAGCTGCCTCAAACTGCCTCCACTCGTTAGAAGGTAAGTCGGTAGGAAAAATTCTTTTAACCACTGGTAATTCCCTTTTAAGATATCAATTTTGCAGTTTTCAATGCACATCTTAAGAATACAGTGTGATCATTGTTTCAGCATATCTCCGCCCCAGTTCCCTAAGAGCTGGGGTAGTGAAATGGATCTTATCCTCTGAAACAGCCAAACCATTTGTGTCTACACAGGCAGTATTTTTTACAATACCTAGAATCCTTTTTAGACTCTTATTAATTGTTATCGCATACGGATTTTGCTCTGCGTAAGCCATGCTGAGTGTGCCAACGAGAAAAGGAATATCTGCAATATCCAGATCTACTCGCAAAGAAATAATCAACTCGATCAACCTCTGTTCATACAAACATGCGTTATCTCCATCACTATCACTCTCTCCTTGATGCCAGAGGATGCCTTTGAGAATTCCGTACTTCATAGCGATCCTGGTCCTGGTAACTGCATCATCGTAAGGATAACTCTCAGTGTGAGCGAAGTATTTCCCTGGTTTCCACATTGTGATGGGAGACCCTCCCACGGCACAGGGGATCAATCCAATGTGAATGGAAGTGTTATAATCAGCCAAAGTTTTACCAAATGAAAGTCCTGGTCCAACACCAACGAATGCAGGTCTATCAAAATGAATTGGCTCAATCGCAGGTATCCATTCATGATTTTTCGTAAACGCCCAAACCCTGGGATGACTCACCTGGTCTTCCGGCTCCAGTTGACCACGCCCAGCCATATTTGACTGGCCAATGAGCAGAAATAAATGCAAACCTTGACTGGAAGGTATCATTTAGTTTCTTCCTTCGAGGATCATTCGCCTGCTGCAGCTTTTAAAACCCGGTTTACCAACCCGCCTGCTTGAGTAGGAACTATCATATTCACACCTTCGATGGCTGCTGGAAATGCCCATAAAATCATTCCCTGGTAGTAATCACTGCCATAAGCTGGTTCGCCTGTATCTGCCTCGGCTCGGAGCAGATTGACGTGCTCCCAGTTGAAGCCATGTGTGCAGACGATATTGTCCCAATGCTTATGGGCCCTTGCTAATCCAAAATCTACCTCCCCACTATACATATAGGTCATGGACAGGAGAAGCGTCTCGGAGACAAACATGTTGTAGCTGCCGTAAAATGCTTCCTCAGCTTTAGCAGTATTACCCGTTAGATCAGCGAACATAACTGCCCCGAATTTAGAGAGAGAACCGTTGACATCTTTTATTGTTTTCAAGGTAGTCTTTACCCGGTCGGGTCGGAACACTCCTGGCAGGCCGTGCAGATGCATAATCCATTCACCGACAAGTTGGTAGGCATAGACTACCTCAGACTTTTTATCCAGCTCCTGATCCCAGTAGTTGAGATAACAGCTGCCATTCCACATTTTGGTTTCCAGGGAATGCATTCCCTGCTGGATCCACTGCCGGCACTGGGCTGCGAACTCTTCATCACACATTTTCTCCGCCATCCGCTCGGCTATCCTCAATTGGGCGAGATGCAATCCACCGAGATGGCTGCTCATTCCAAACACACCGTTATGCTCCCCGCCAAACTTGAGCCCTTTCCCAGGAGGAAATGGGGGCACATGACCATCTCCCTGGTTGATGTTTCCAGCAGGTGCACTGATCACTCCATCGGGTCCTGTATTCAGGTTCATGGTAAAGATGACGTTGGACTTGATAGAAGGATAGAACTCTTTAAGCGCCTCATCGTTCCCCGTACAGAGCCAGTAACGATCGAACAAATCGATGTAGCACAGCCCATTTGTGGACGATTGGTATTGCATTGGGTAGTCCAATACAAGTTCGATCGTAGGCCTCCGGCTGAACGAGAATGGAATCGATCCGTCGGGATTTTGGTAGGCCTTAAATCCTCTCAACGTGGAGAGAGCCAGTTGGGGGAAGAAGTAAACAAGAGGGATATTCCCATAAAAGCTGTCTGGAAGGGGCTCCATGTCTGGACAATCCCGTGCACATTCCAAAAGAGCGAAGAAGCCATCCTCTGGACGGCACCAGTTTCCGATAGGAGGTTTGGCTGCTGCCCATATCCCATCCTCGGTGAGGAGATGCAGAATATTGACCAGGGATTCCCTCAGCCAGAGGGGGAGTTTTTCTTCTGTATAGATTTCTTCCTGCCAGGCGATGACCCGTTTCAACAAAGATTCGCGCTGTTCAACGAGTATTTCGGCTGCATGCAGGGCACTCTCATATCGAGTGCTGTACATGTGGGTATAGGCGCGGCCACCCGCCGAAAGGCCGCCTCCGCCTCTCCACCGCGGACTGTACCAGGTGAGGATGAATTCGACTTTCCTTTCTTCCCCTGGTTGAAGCCTGTAATCCACGGCAACTGAAGCTCCTGGCTGCCCTTCGATAACCGGCGGAAGCTTTCTAGAAATCTGTGCCCAGGCTTGCCCGTTGGTCCCCAATTCACCCCCTATCCGGACTTCTTGATCGCCAATTACCCCTAAAGCATAGCCACTATCTTTGCCATAAGTCACGTCGACGCCTGAGAAACAGCCACGTACCTTTAGATGCGGATAGCTGGTGGCTCCCTCGGCTTCCTCCAGGGCTGGTCCAGGGAAGGTAAAGGCCAGGCTGCCTTCCTGAACAATTTCGCTGGTATTGCGGAGATGGACCTCGAAGACGATCCCGGGAAGGAGCGAGGCATCGATATCTCCTGGGAGAAAGGGTGACCAGGCTCGCAAGCCTACGCTGACCGGGGCTGCGGTCTTATGGGTTGTCCGGTTCAATCCCACGTAATCACCGCGTTTGTAATGCGTAGAGCCTGTACTGGTCAGTCCTTTTGCTGGCTCTGAGAGTGCTGCCTGGTCGTTTTCCGGCTTGGTTTCAAGAATGTACTGGCTGAGCTCGTACTCCAGGTCGGCAATCGGGTAATGTCCCCAATAATGGATCTCGTCCACCCCTCGAACCTGCCAATCAACCCAATTAATATAATCCTGTTGGGTCCATTCGCTTCGCTGATCACCCTCCTCTTTTTCAGGTGCAAAGTAGTAGACCGTCTCCCAGCCAATGTTGGATGCATGAAAACGGTCGGTGTCAGCTAGAATCCAGGTCTTATTCCCTGCGCTGATCCCCAGAAAGGGCAGGTCGACTGGCCCTCTGCGGGGTACGTGAGAATTGAAGATCGTCATCAATCCAAAAGTACCGTTTTTTTCCAGGTCGATGCAGCCTGTGTCTATTCCTCCCAAGGGCATTCCGTTAGGTCTGTTCCAACGCGGGGTCATCGGGTCTCGCCGGTTGGCAGATAGCCAGGCTGGCCGGTCTAACCGGTAAACGACTCCACAGGCCTCCTTTTTGAAGCCTTCTGCCTTCAACTGTACCCATTCATTGGAAGGCAGTTCTGTTGAAAATAGTCTCTGTGCCATTGTAATCCTCCGGATCTGGTTGGTAATCGATATCACTATACGAAATAAATAGAAAACAAAGTTTTAGTTCTCCACATTTTACCTAGTGATCTCATCAAAGTCATCCCGTCAAGAATGTTTTCGAGTTTTCTTATCATTCCGAGAGGATACATTTCCAGCCTTGATGATGTTATCCACTAGTCCCCCTGCCATTACTAGATCGCGTAAATCGATCCCTTCCAAGGCGGCAGGAAGCGCCCACAGGATCATGTTTTGGTAATAATCCGTGCCAACTGTTCGATTGCCATTATCTGCCCTGATCATGTTGGGTAAATCCCATGGATGCCTTTGAATCAGTACCAGGTTTTGTAGACAGTTATACGCCACTTCCAGACCAATTTTCCGGTATCCCTCATATAAATAGGTCATGGCGAGAATAATCATTTCAGGGGGGAAAATGCCATACCCAGATAGCAGGGGTTGGCCTGGTTCGTGGGCGAAACTTACAGATCCAATATTTACCACACAGCTTACTTGAATCGTTTTTAAAGCATCTTTCACCCGCTGTTGATTGAATATCCCAGCTAATCCGTGGAGTTTCGCTGTCCATTGGCCATCAAACTGATTGGCCATTATCGTTGAGGACCTTTTACCTAACTCCGGTTCATAATTGAGAAGGTAAGTCTGAACATCCTCATCCCACATCTTCATTTCCATAGAAGTTTGACCCTGTTTCAGCCATGCCTGGCACTGTTGTGTAAATTCAGCGTCGTTCATCGTTGACGCCATACGTTGAGCAATTTCCAGCATGGCTAGGTGAAGGCCGCCTAGGTGAGTACACATCCCGTACCATTCGGAGTGTTCCCACCATTCTGCGCCAAGATCACCCTTGGGCATACTGATAACACCATCTGGGCCAGGATTTAAATTAACGGTAAAGATCGTAGCCGCCTTCACGGCATCATAAAATTCATGCAGCACGCTCAGGTCATCCGTTCTCTGCCATAAACGGTCAACCATATCGATGAAACAGAATCCATTTAGCGTTTGCTGCCAGTCATAAATGCCGAATCCCGTGAGATGCGCACCGGGTCCAAAAGTAAACCGCACAGCTCCATCTGTGCGCATATCCCGCAAATACCCGCGAAGCGAGCTGCGGGCTAATTCAGGGAAGAAAAATACGAGGGGGAAGTTTCCATACCAGCTGCAAGGAATACATTCAACATGTGGGCAACCACGTGGGCTTTCACTGAAGCCAAACAATCCAAAGAATCCAGGCCAATCCGCCACTGGCTCTCGTGGGGCTGCCCATAAGCCACACTCTGTGATGAGTGCCAAGTTATTCACCAAGGCATCTTGAAGCCAACTCGGCAATTTCTCTTCTGAGAATATGGCCTCTTGCCAAGCCAACAGGCGCTTATAGAGTTCATCGCTTCTTAAGCCAAGTTCTCGAGCCGCATCAAGCGCGTCTTGAAACCGCTCAGTATACATATATTGGTAAGTTAATTCTGGTGCTTTTGCGACACCACTTGCCATGAATGTTGGCATTGGCTGCAATGCGAAGGCTCCTTCTCCTCTCCAGTTTGGTGCGAACCAGGTCAGGAGGATACGAACCGATCGGCAGATCCCTGGATCCAGGTCGAAATACGTGGCAAGGGAGGCGCTGGAATCTGTCGACGCTCCAGGATAACCTCGGAAAGGTGCCGGGGGCGGTAGCTGGTTGCTGATCTCGGACCAGCCAGTGTCCACGTCATTTAAACCACGACCTGTTTTCGCGACTATGTCGCTGGCAAAGGCGAGCACATAACCAACCTGGTTGGCGGCTGAGGTGACAGCCACACCATGCAGATTGGGTTCATCTACACGCTTACGAAGGAATTGGTGTGAATGGGATTCGGTAGGATCGGGACCAGGGAAGGTGAATGCCAGGGTGCCATGTTGCGGTTCAGTTGTTATATTCCGCAGGTAGATGTCAAATACTGCTCCCGGAATGTTGGATACTTCCAGATCGCCAGGAATAAATGGCGCCCAAACTCGTAAGCCAACTTGAATAGGCGCATCTAGATCAAACTCTAAATCTGCTATCGGGTAATGGCCCCAATAGGTGATTTGTTTTGCTGCACTGACGTTTTTGATTTCGGGAAGTTGTACTTGCCAATAGGCAGGATCGGCAGCCGGATCGGTACATGACTGGAAAAGACCACCGTCCAGTATCTGGCGCGTGGTCAAGACAAATGTTTTCCCATTGACTGCGATCCCTAAAAAAGGTTGTAAAAGTTGTGGCTTCCGGGGGAAGGGGTTAAAGACAGTGACAAAACCATAGACTCCAGCCGCCTCAACATCTATGCAGCCGGTACCTAGGCTGCCCACCGGAACACCGCAGCATGGTGGATTTTCTGGGCGAAAAATGACCCCACAAGCTTTTTTCTCGTAGCCTTTTGCCTTAAACTTTACCCACTTATTGGATGGCAGGTCAGTGGAAAAGAGTTTCTCTATCATTAAAATTCTCCAGAATTGAGATCGGATCAACCAGTCACCATGCGCAGTTGGTAGATATCCCTCTGTTTGATCTCCTCAGCCCGCCGGGCGATCTCATCAAAATCATCCTGCCAGTGGAAGATACGACCGGTAAGTGCTGGCTGTGAGATCTCGACCACTCGCAAGACAGCCCGGCTCACATCCTCGGCCGGATGGTCCTGTTCAGCTTCAAGCCCCTTCCTGACGTGTGGCAGCCACTCCTGGCCTGCCAGCGTCTCGGCCAGGATGCGGGTCATTTCACTTCGAACAAAACCCGGGTTTAATCCATACACCAGGATGTTATATCCTGATCGGAGCAATTCTTCAGCCAGAGTATCGGTGAGTCGCATCATCCCTGCTTTCGAAGCCCCGTAGCCGCTGCCTCCCAGGTTTGGGCGATCAAACCCACCCCCAGTCATAGTGATGATGATTCCCTGGTTACGGCGCATCATATCGGGCAGTACTGCCCGGCAGCACAAGAATGTGCCAAGCAGGTTGGTCGTGATATCCGACCACCATTCTTCTGGAGAGACCTCCCACAATCCACCGATCGCGCGGAAAACTGCTGCGTTATTTACCAAGATATCCACTTGTCCGAATGCCTGGATCGCCTGCTCAACCATCCGTTCCACCTGGTCACGTTTTGCAACATCCGTTGGAACAGCAATTGCCGACCCACCTTCTTTCTCGATCATCTGCACAAGCTCATGGAGCTTCTCGGTACTACGTGCTGCGCAAACCACTTTTGCGCCTTGCTGGGCCAGATCCAGGGCAAGCTGCCAGCCGACCCCATAGGAGGTTCCAGTTACAATGATCGATTTCCCTTCAATTCCCATGGTTTGTTCTCCTCTCCAAAACTTCAGGTAAATAGCCTGTAAAAAGGTAATAACTTATATCGCCCTTCCACAGGCAGTCTTGCATATCCGGTCCACCAGTCCACCTGGTTTTATTGAGCCGCATAGATCATCACCAGTAATTGCAGCAGGTAGAATCCAAAGGATCAGGTTTTGGTAATAATCGCTGCCGAAGGCAGCCTCACCGGTGTCGGCATCGCCCCGAAGCAAATTTGGTTGCTGCCATGTATGTCCTTGATTGCAAATAATATTCTCCCAATGCCGGCGGGCAAGCTCCATTCCGGTTTCAATCTCACCAGCGTATAGAAAAGTGCTGGCAAGAATAGTCGTTTCTGAGGGGAACATACTGTAAGCTCCGTAGCCTGCATCAAAGCTGCGATCTACCGTTCCTGATTCTGGCCGTGCAAACATTGCTGCTCCAAACTTTGTCAGGGGAATATTTCTACGGGCGATCGTATCCAACGACCTTTTCACTCGTTCCTTCCGGAATACTCCAGGCAATCCATGAAAATTTGCGATCCATTCACCTACCAGTTGGTAAGCGTAGATCCAATCGGATTTCTTGCCTGTTTCCGGCTCCCAATAATTCAAGTAATAATCATTTGCCCACAACTTACTCTCCAGTGAATCTGACCCTTGGTCTATCCATTCTCGGCATTGCTGAGCAAAGTCTTGATCTCCTGATTTCTCAGCCATACGCTCTGCTATTCGTAACTGCGCCAGATGTAATCCCCCAAGATGACTGCTCATACCGAATACACCGTTGTGCTCCCCACCAAACTTGATACCGTTCCCCGGTGGAAGCGGACGGACGTAACCTTCACCACGATTTATATTCCCGGTTGGAGTGCTGATTACCCCGTTATTTCCTTTATTCAGATTCATGGTAAATATGACATTCGCCTTTACCGATGGATAAAACTCCTGTAAAAATGTATCGTCCTTGCTGGCTTGCCAATATCGATCGACGAGATCGACATAACAGGGACCATTGGTTGAGACTTCATAACTCTCCGAGAAATCGTGAGCAAGTTCAATCGTAGGAGGACGGCTGAAGTTAAACGGGATAGACCCATCCGAATTCTGATAAGCTCGAAAGCCGCGCAAGTTTGAAACTGCCAGTTTAGGGAAAAAATATACCAACGGTATGTTGCCGTAAAACGTGCATGGGATGCATTCCATCTGAGGCAATCGCGAGGGCATTCATTCATTCCAAACAGGCCGTCCTCTGCCCGGCACCATTCGCCTATCGTTGGGCCTGCTTGCGCCCACATTCCATCCTCGGTAATCAGGTGCAGGATATTAACCAGCGCCTCGCGAAGCCAGACCGGTAGGGATTCCTCCGTATAAACCACCTCCTGCCAGGCGAGCAAATGCCTGAGCAAATCATCATGCCG
>Ga0105092_10000297_pt1 | contig 25346 bp, 28 predicted proteins | sample PPLLak2March2015_FD_87021 | JGI IMG/M metagenome (GOLD analysis project Ga0105092, IMG submission 87021) | Freshwater sediment microbial communities from Prairie Pothole Lake near Jamestown, North Dakota, USA - PPLs Lake P7 Core (1) Depth... | ecosystem: Environmental > Aquatic > Freshwater >... | reverse complement strand
TGGTCGTCTCACCCGCAGTCGTGGTCGTCTCACCCGCAGTCGTGGTCGTCTCACCCGCAGTCGTGGTCGTGACCTGCTCCGCGACCGAGCACACAATGACGTGACTGAATCCCGGTGCATTCTGACCCACTGACGGATAGCTGTGACCAGCATCCGGGTCGTAGTAGACGAAGTTGGTCACACCCTGCTTGATGACCACCAGCACCCAGTCTCTACCAACAGGCTCAGCCGGCATCACGAAAGCGGTATCTCCGGCCTGGTTGAACTTGGCGCACGAGGCGCCGGCGATGCCTCTATTCGCCAGGTAAGTGACCCAAAAGGGACTCTCGTTGGCTATGGCGACGCCCGGCACCAAATCATTTGGCGGTAGATGATTAGCCCCCGCCACCAGAGGCACCATGACGGTCACCAATGTCAACGCAACCGTGAAACCCGCGAGCATCGACCGCCAGCGATTCCTCAACATCTCGTTCACCCCTTGCTATTCGAAGGGGTCGGTCTCACCACTGGCTCCACCGGGCCCAAGGTGACCGTCTTGCGGGCCCAGCCTCAACACCCTCCCCCTTTTTCCCGGCCATGCGCGGCCGTGGCCACACTCAAACAGGTGATCGTTGCGGTGGTGGGGTGAGGTCCGGGCCATTTGACAAACGCCAGGACGGACTAGCCCCTCCGAAAGGCTCCCCCAGCGAGCTACTCGTCGTGCACGCCACGCGGCTCATGAGCAGAGTCGGAGGCGTTCAGCACAAGGATCGCACCCGCCAGAAAGCACAGGGCTCCAATGAAGGTTCCGGCGTTGACAATTGCGAGGTTCAGCGGCTCGCCGGTGGTGGGGAGCACCACAGCCGCGAGGGCGGACAGACCGAAAGCAACCGATCCGGCGAGATTGGCTGCGCCCTCCCACCAGACGGCACGGCGTCCCTCCACGTTCGAGGACAGGCGGCGGGCAAGTCCGAAGGCGATGGCGCTCGAGATCAGGAAGGCGATCGAGCCAAACAGATCCGGTGCCCAGATCAGCCGATCCTCCTGCTGCACAGACAGATTGGAGATGAGGGCGGCCCCGGTGCTGATATTGAAGAACAGCGTTCCGATCGACTGGATCGCCGACGCAATGGCATCGGGCGTGAGGTTGCGGAAGGCAAGGAATCGTCGCTCTCCTGCATCGTTGATGGACAGGTAGTACTGGATGTAGCCGGCAGACGTGAAGAACAACGAGCCGACGAAAAACGTCGCGGCTGTGACCGCCGAGCTGACGTTGTCGAAGTACGCGGGCAGCGAGCCCAGGGCAAAGCATGTGGATCCGATGGCAAAGAGCCATGCCATCGTGATCGTCAAGCGATGGCCCATCGGATCAGTTGTGGCTGAAAGCGGGCTGGGTCGGCTCCTCGGTTGGATGCTCCCGCAGGAAGTCAACTGCGTCAGCGATGTCCTTGACCAGGTCGTCGGCGAGGTCCCGGGTGAGGCCCTCTCGCACCACGATGCGAAGAACCGCGATGTCCGTGGCGTTGTCCGGCATCGTGTAGGCGGGTACCTGCCACCCGTTCATCCGCAAACGAGCCGAGACATCGAAGACCGTGAATCCTTCGTCGTCTTTGAGTCTGAAGGCGACAACCGGGATGGCGCTCCCATCCGTGATCACCTCGAACGGCCCAATATCGGCCAGGCCCGCGGCGATCTCCTGTGCCGTGTTCGAGAGCACTTCCATGACCCGGGTGTACCCGTCCCTGCCCAGTCGGAGGAAGTTGTAGTACTGGCCAACGATCTGATTGCCCGGGCGGGAGAAATTGAGGGTGAAGGTGGGCATGTCGCCACCCAGGTAATTGACATGGAAAACCAGGTCCTCCGGGAGATCGTCGGCAGATCTCCAAACGACGAAACCGACTCCCGGATAGGTGAGGCCGTACTTGTGACCCGACACGTTGATCGATTTCACCTGGGGCAATCGGAAGTCCCATTCCAGATCGGGATGGAGGAACGGAGCGACGAATCCGCCGCTGGCGGCATCGACATGAACCGGCACGTCCCATCCGGTCTCCCCGTTCTGTGCGACGACTGCGTCGTGGACTTCCTGGATGGGCTCGAACTCTCCCGTGAAGGTGGTTCCGAGGATCGGTATCACGCCAATGGTGGTCTCGTCGACCCGTTTCATCACCTCCTCGGGTGTGATGACATAGCGCCCTTTCTCCATCGGTACGTAACGCGGTTCGACGTCCCAATACCGGCAGAACTTCTCCCACACCACCTGGACATTGCTCCCCATGACCATGCTCGGCCGGTCGGTCGACTCACCGGCCGCTTCCCGCCGCTGCCGCCACTTCCACTTCATCGCAAGCCCGGCGAGCATCACAGCCTCGCTCGAGCCGATCGTGGACACACCAACCGCGTCGCCATCACCCGGAGCGTTGAATAGATGAGCGACCATGTTCACGCACCGGCGCTCGATCTCTGCGGTCTTGGGGTACTCGTCCTTGTCGATCATGTTCTTGTCGAAGGCCTCGGCCATGAGGGTCGCGGCCTCGGGCTCCATCCAGGTCGTCACAAAGGTCGCCAGATTCAGACGCGAGTTCCCGTCGAGGAGCATGTCGTCATGGATATACCTGTAGGCGACCTCGGGCCTGGTGCCGTGCTCGGGGATCACGAGGTGGGAAACGGGCTCCACGTCGAGGGCCCGCGTATAGGGGGCCGAGACCGCGGAATCGTCGTGCTTGATCTTGTGCAAGATGTGTCCTCTGCCAATCGCTCATTCGGCTGAGTGCAGCCGGTTGGCGACTCTACGCAGCGACGGGCAACCCTCGTTCCCACCTGATGTTGAGCAGGAATTGGCGAGATCTATACTTCCCCCGTCGCCCCGAACCTCCTCGGAATCGGCGACGTCCCGGGGGCGTAGAACAGCCTGGAGTGTTCGCCGGCCTGTCAAGCCGGAGGTCGCGGGTTCAAATCCCGTCGCTCCCGCCGACCGAATCCTTTTAGGGTTTGGTTTGGAGGTCAGGTAGCTCAGTCGGTAGAGCGCCGGTCTGAAAAACCGGAGGTCGACGGATCGACGCCGTCCCTGACCACAACGGTCCCCGTCGGTCGCTGATCGAGCGCGCCGGTCAGGCAAGAGATGCGGAGTAGAGGTGCCACGTCCCGGGTACCCCCTTCAACTCTCGCTCCGACCGATCCTCGAATCCGATCTCTGATCCTGCAAGTAGGTCTTTCACGGTACTCGACACCAGCACCTCGCCCCCTCCCGCGAGACCGGCGATCCTGGACGCGATGTGCACGGCGAGGCCGCCGAGATCGTTGCCGCGAATCTCGACCTCGCCAGTATGGACTCCGGCACGAATCTGAATGCCGATTCCGGAAATCCGATCCACGAGGGTGATGGCACAGCGAGCGGCGGAGATGGGACTCTTGAACGTCGCAAAGAATCCGTCGCCTGTGGTAGAGATCTCACGGCCCCCGAAACGGACCAGCTCGCTCCGGGTCAGGGTGTGATGTCGGTCGAGCAGGTCTCGCCACCGTCTGTCTCCGACGTTTGCGGCGAGGTCCGTCGAGCCCACTATGTCCGTGAAAAGGAGAGTGGTGAGCATCCGATCGGGGTCGCCGCCCGTACGGGACCCTGTGAGAAACTCCTCGACCTCATCGAGGAGGGTGTCGACCCCCTCGGCGTAAGCGAGATGATCGGTTCCAGGCAGCTCGACGAAGCGCGCCCCTGGGATGGCTGCAGTGGCGCTACGTGATTGCTCCACCGGCACGACAGGATTGCCTCTCCGATTGAGAACCAGCGTTGGGCACTTGATCAGAGGCAGGATGCGATCCACATCTGCCTCCATCGTCTGGCGGTAATAGTGGGCGTAAGCGCCGGGCCGAACCGAGTAGCGCTGAAGACGCGCCAGGTTCTGGTCGAAATCCTGGTCGTCAATGCGGCTCGGGGCGAGGAAGTTCACACCGCTACGCCCTGCTTTCGCATCCGCCTCGATCATCTGAATCACGTCGTCGATGGATTCCAGGGCGCGCCCAGCCGCGAGGGTGTGCGAGGCAGTCAGCGTCCACAGCACCAGAGCCCGGCACAACTCCGGGTGGCTTTCAGCGAGCATGGTGGCGACGATCGTCCCGTCATTGAGGCCGATCACGGCCGCTCCTTCCGACCCAGCTGCCTCCATGACCTTGACTGCATCCCCCACCTGCATTTCCAGATCCGGAAGGCGGTCGAGCGGTACGGAATCGGAGAGACCCGTGCCGCGACGGTCGAAATGGATCAGTCGACCAAAGGAAGCCAGTCGACGCAGAAAGCGCGCAAAGTCGGGGAATTCCCACACAGCCTCCACGTGATGGACCCAGGTGTCGATCAGGAGCAGGTCGAGATCGCCGTTGCCGACGACCTCGAATGCGATATTGAGATCGCCGTTTTGTGCGTAGCGCGTGCTTACAGCCGCCCCTTCATGCAAGCGAGGCTAGAGCGTCCAGCGAGGGTCAGGTTGAGCGGCGGTCCTTTGAAACCGGCGACACATCGGTCTTTTCAGGTGAGACGTCACCGTCCAGTGCCAGCCGCGTGTAGCCCGCCGAGTGGACTCCGATTGCGACGAGCCCGCTGACCAAAACTGCCACTCCGGCGAACCAAACGATATGCCAGAAAGCAGCGACCAAACCGGTGAAGGCGCCTGCGTACGCCACCGACTGTCCGATTGTGACCAGCATGGATCTAGTCCGACGACCACGCAGGATTTCCTCCCGGTTGACCAGTATCAACCCCGCGAGGAGCGGAATGGCCACAGAGAACGAGACGACGCTGATCACAGCGGAAAGGTCGAGCGATGGTGCCGTCAGAAACGGCTGAACCACCAACACTCCGCCGGCGATGAGAGCGCTGTAGGTCAGATTCGCATCAACGGCCAGGTACGAAGGAGGAGAAGTGCAGGAACTAGTAGTGGACTTCATCACCTCGCTGGATGGGTACGCCTCGGCAGAAGGCTGGCCCGGGTGGTGGGGACTCGAGGCTCCCGAATATCTCGCCTGGCTGGACGAGCGACCCGATCGGGACTACACGATCCTGATGGGAGCGAACACGTATCGGCTCATGTATGGATTCGCCGCCCAATCCGAGGCTTCGGAATCGAACGAGACAACCAACGAGGACGACGCCATGGCTGAGCTCACCAGATCGCCCAAGGTGGTCTTCTCGTCGACTTTGGAGTCCCCATTGTCGTGGGCCAATACCCAGCTCATCAGGGAGGATCCGGTCGAGGCTGTGGGAGCGATGAAGCGAGACGGCATGAATATGAGCACGCTTGGCAGCCTGACCTTGTGCCGGTCACTCCTCGAGGTGGGCCTGGTGGACCGTTTCCGCGTGGTCGTCTTCCCGGTGATCACCGGGAAGACCGGTCGCGAGCGGATCTATGACGGTTACCCGGATGTCGCCCTCGAGATGATTGCCAGCCGGACGTTCGACAACAGCATCCAGCTGGTCGAATATGTCCCGACCGTGCTCGCAGGTCCGCCCGACGCCTCCTGACCACTACCCCGGGGGTGGTTTATCTCTGGCTACTACTGGGTAGGACGGGGCTTCATGGCCCACACGAGCCGTCACACCAGGGGCCTCAGGTGGCTGGCCTTGGTCGCCGTCCTCGTCTTGACCGGAACTTCGGTCGCCGTGGCACAGGAGACAGAGCTCGGTGGCAAGCTCCAGACAGGTGGCCAGATCACGATCTCGGCAGATCAGACGGTCGACGGTGACCTGTATGCCTCGGGCGGGCGAATTCTCATCGAAGGCACGGTGGACGGTGATCTGATCGCAGCTGCCGGCCAGGTGACCATATCGGGCGACGTAAGTGGCGACCTCATGGCTTCTGCCGGCACCGTAGACATCTCGGGAGACATCGGGGGCGACGCGAGAGTCGCCGCTGGACAGACAAGGGTGAGCGGATCGATCGGTGAAGACCTGTTTGTCGCCTCGGGACAGACCACCATTTCCGATGCGGGCGAGGTGGGAGAGGATCTGGTGTTCGGGAGCGGTCGGATGACCGTCAACGGCACGGTGGGGGGCGACGTGCTCGGGGCCACCGGTGACTACGACCGACAGGGGACCGTGGCGGGGACCGAGAACGTCACGATCCGGGAGGTGGAAGCGCCCACAACCACTGATCGGATTGTGGACGCGCTGCAGCGGCTCATCAGCCTCCTGGTGGTAGCGGCACTCTTCCTCTGGCTTAGGCCCCGGTACGTCGAGGAGCCCACCCTCATGCTCAGGCAGAGGCCCTGGGCCTCACTTGGCGTCGGTTTCGTCGGCGTGATCGGATTTGGTGTCTTGGTCTTCCTCGTCATCTTGGTGGCGGTGCTCCTGGCCATAGGGCTTGCGCTCGTTGGACTCAACGATCTAGTCGGAGCGATCGTCTTCGCGGCTTTGGTCGCGATCCTGACGCTGGCTTTTCTCTTCTTCCTCTGTGCTGTGTTCGGTGCTCCCACCTGGGTCGGTATGGCGAGTATGGGTTTCTCGCTCGAGTCGGCCGCACGTCGATGGACCGCCCTGATCATCGGTCTGGTCCTTATCGTGGCTCTGACTTCGATCCCCGTGGTCGGTGGCTGGCTCGGGCTCATCGTCATCTTCTTCGGTGTCGGTGCTGCGATACTCGCTTTCCGCCCTCGCAGAACGACGCCGACAACGGTCGAACCGACTCCCGTCTCGCCTTCGAGCGTCTAGACGCCGGATGACGGAAGGCGCCCCCCACTGAAGTCTCAGTCGGTGCGCAGGACCGGCTTCACGTCGATCACCGGTGTCCCGTCGACCGCCTCGAGGTCGCTGACCAGCACCCTGTTCTCCTCGACGGCGAGGACGGTCACGGTGTGCAGGCCGAGGGGATTGGGCCGGTCCTGCGACCTCGTGTCGAACACACCGCGCATCGGTTGGCTCTCGTCATCCCGAGGATGTACCCGCAATACGGAACGGTCGGCGAGATGCAGCCACGTGATCACATGGATCCGCTTCCCGACTGCCAGCTCCTGCATCGCCGGCTCGTACTCTTCTTCGAAGACGAGCCAGGCGTCGGGAGCTCCTTCTACACCCTGTTTGGGCGCGACGGCGGGATCGGTGAGACCGGACTCGACGTGCCCGACCGGGCGCAACTCATAACTCATGCGGCCCGATTGTCGCGCTAGCCCTCCCAGACGGAGCCGGTCGCAATCCTCCGGCCATCCGGCACCGGAGCAGTGATGATCGCGCCGTTCCCAACCCGGACGTTGGCTCCGATGCTGATCCCCAGATATGTCGTGACCCCCATACCCAGCAACGTGGCCTCACCCACGGTGATCCCCCCGGCGAGAAGGCAACCCGGGGACAGGTTGGCGTGGTCTCCGAGGACACAGTCGTGTGAAACCACTGCACCGGTGTTGACGATCACTCCCTTGCCCACCAGCGCATCCGAGCCGACATAGGAGTGAGCCAGGATCTGAGCGCCCTCGCCGATCGAGACGCTGGCCTCGACGAAGGCAGTGGGGTGGACGAGCGCCGGAAGGACAAAACCACGGGCGGCGAGCGCTTTAGTCACCTCGACACGCGACGCCACGTTGGAGATGCCGCCGATGGCGTTTGCGGCCAGTCCAATGCCATCATTTCGTATCGAGGACAGATCGTCGCGATTGCCCAACACCGGGATGCCTAGAACGTCCGAGCCTCTTGCCAGACGGTCGTCGACTACGCCCACGAGCTCTAACTGGCCGGCCCCGCGGATGAGCTCGATCAGCGTCTTCCCGTGGCCACCGGCCCCGAAAATGATCATCGAGTTGGGATCGGCGGGTGGCTGCTCCACCACCCTTTCCACATCGGCCGCCTCACGAATGTGACGCTCGGTGATCAGGACCCCGACCGGCAGAGTGCTCAGGTCGAGCCCGAGCTCCCTGGCGACCGCCAGTGCCGGCTCCGTGATACGCAGGTTGGCGGGGACATTTTCACCCTGATCTCCATCGTCCTCGACCGGTGGGGTCCATTGCGGGTCCTCAGACAGGTAGCACAGCACGTTGCCTGCTGTCACCGTTGAGCCCAACTTGGCAGACAGTCCAAATACGTATCCCGACACTTCGGCGTAGACGTCCTCGACCGACTTCGAGGTCTCGAGCGAGCAGAGAACGTCCCCGGCCGCGACATGGCCACCTTCGGGCAAGGCAACGTCGACGACGAGAGCGTCCGGCTCGTTGGGATTGACGAGCGGGACCTCGACGACGACAGGATCAGCCATCGAGAGCGGCAACGAGTTTCTGAGCCGCGCCGACAATGGCGTCGACGCCGGGCAGGACCGACGCCTCCAGCGCCCGGGAGGCCGGCACCGGACTATCGAATGCGGCCACCCGTGCGATCACGAGCTTCTGCGCTGAGGCTTCCACGGCGCTTGCCACTACTTCGGCACCCCACCCATGAGTGTGCGTGCCCTCCTCCACGGTGAGCAAACACCCGGTCTGACGGAGCGAGTCGGCAAGAGCGCGCGGGAGATCACCGCTGGGACCCAGCGGGTCGAGCTGTTCCAGGGCGACCAGCTCTGAGAAGATCTCAAGCTCATACGCCATCTTCAACTGGGCCTCGGCAGCCCTCTCCGCCATGTCGCCATAGGCCGCGATGGTCACCTGGGGCCGCGGTGCGCCCGCGACACTCACCGTGGCAGCGCTGGCGTAGCCCTCCTGGGCCTGCACCCGTGTCTCGAGAGCAGAGAAAGCGGGGTCATCGAGCCGCCTCTGGTATTGGAGCTTGTTCTCCACGAACAACACCGGTCCGGGATCATCGATCGCCGCGCGCAGCAGACCGCCCGGATCCGTGAAAGCGGAAGGTGCCAGCACCCGTAGCCCGGGAACACCGAGGAACAGCTTCTCCAGGGTTTGGCTGTGAGTAGGCCCGTAGCCGCGGCGGCCACCCATCGGTGTGCGGATCACCAGAGGTATTTCCAGTGCCCCGCCATACATCCATCCGTACTTGGACAGGCCGTTGATCACCTGGTCGGTGATCAAGGTGACAAAGTCGCCAAACATGATCTCAACGACCGGGCGAAGACCACTGAGGGCAAGTCCGGTGGCGACGCCGACAAAACCGGCCTCGGAAACCGGCGTGGTGATGACACGGTCGGGGTATGCCGTCGACAGGCCGCGGGTCACCTTGAAGGCGCCCCCATAAGGGTCGAGGACGTCTTCGCCGAGGATGTAGACACTCTCGTCTGCCTCCATGGCGCCATGGAGCCCCGCGTTGAGCGACTCGAGGACGGTGCTCATGCCGCCCCCACTTCGACGTCGGGCTCCGGATCGGCGAGGGCGGCAGCGAAGGCTTGGGACACTTCCTCGGCCACTTCGGCGGCAATCTTCTCGCGCTGATTGGGATCGAGCCGGGGAGCGTGGATCTCGATCGGGTCGGAAGTCGCCCACAGCGCTTCGATCGCCTCCTGGGGCCTCGTGTCGTCGCCCTTGGAATGAGGGGCAAAACGGTTGGTGTCGATGACCAATGCCTGAGGACTACCGCCGTCCCGGACCTCTGAGATCGCTTTTGATGCGGCCAACGAGATCTCGTCGACGTCGGACGAGGCGATGGCGAGCGCCGGCACGCCGAAGCCCTCGAAGCGGCCAGGAATACTTCCGGCCATGGCCAACTCGATCGGCGTGGTCTGGGCGATCCGGTTGTTCTCCACGACATAAAGCACCGGCGCCCGCCACAGGGCCGCCATGTTCAGCGCCTCGTAGATCACGCCTTCGCCCATGGCACCGTCACCCATGAAGACGACAACGATGTCGAGGTCACCTCGAAACCGGCCGGCCAGCCCCATTCCGGTAGCTACAGGGATGGCGGATCCGAGCACGCCGTTTGAATAGAAGCGGCGCCAGTGGATGTGTTGGGAGCCGCCACGGCCACCACAGATTCCCGTGTCCTTCCCCATCAGCTCGGCGAAGAGGCCGCGCATGTCGCCGCCATACGCAAGGAAATGCCCGTGGCAGCGGTGGTTGGAGAACACCGAATCGCCCTCCCTGATGTGGTCGAGGACCCCCACGGCGTTGGCTTCCTGGCCGATGTAGGTGTGAGTGGTGCCGTGAAACACACCGGTGGGAAACTTGTCGAGGATGGTCTCCTCGAACCGGCGAATCCGAAGCATCGCCCGGTATCGGGCGGCGGCGTCACTCACGCTTCCTCCCCGAATTTGGGCATGGTGGCGTGGCCTTCGGCGCTGATGCCTTCCCTGCCGAGCACCTGACCGATCGTCCGGCCCAAAATGCGGAGATCGAGGCTGATCGAGTGGTTGTCCACGTACCACGTGTCCAGCTCGAACTTCTCATCCCATGTCAAGGCGTTGCGCCCATTGACCTGTGCCCACCCGGTCACACCGGGAGGCACGTCATGTCGTCTCATTTGCTCGGGCGTGTAGCGATCGAGGTACTCCATCAGCAAGGGCCGCGGGCCGACCAGGCTCATCTCCCCCCGGAGAACGTTGAACAACTCGGGGAGCTCGTCGAGGCTGGTCTGCCGAAGAAACCTTCCGATCGATGAGATGCGCTCGCTGTCAGGGAGCAGATCGCCGCCGGCGTCCCGTTTGTCGGACATGCTGCGGAATTTGACCAGTCGGAACGGTCGGCCTCGATAGCCGGGACGGGTTTGGCGAAAGAAGACGTGCGGACCTTGCAACAGCCGGACCAGCAGCGCGATGACCAGCAGAACCGGCACCCATACAGGTGCGGTCAGCAGGGTCAAAACCGCATCGAAGACGCGCTTGGCCCCCAGTCCAGAAGGTCTGCTTCCCACGTTCACCCACCATGATTCTAAACCGCCTTTCCCTCGCTCACTAGAGCGAGGGTGCTGGCCGTGCCCGACCCGCCTCAGGACGGCCGCCGGGGCAGAATGCGTGATTGTGAAGCTTGTCGTCACCGCGTTCGTCACCCTGGACGGTGTGATCGAAGCCCCCGGCTTCGATGAGCACCGCGATGGCAGAAACGCCTGGGCGCTGCGGGTTCAGAATGAAGACGACGAGGAATACAACCGGAACCAGGCCCTCACCGCCGACGCCTACCTACTGGGTCGGAAGACATATCAGATCTGGGCCGCCTTTTGGCCAACAGCCACCGGTGATGAGGAGCTTGCCGAGCGGGTCAACGGCATCCCCAAGTATGTGGTTTCCAACACTCTGACGAGAGCCGACTGGAGCAATTCGACCCTGATCAACGGCAATGTCGTCAGTCAAGTTATCGATCTCAAGAAACAGGCGGGTGGTGACCTGGTCGTCTACGGCAGCGCAGACCTCGTGGACCTTTTGCTCGAGCATGACCTCGTCGATGAATACCGGCTTCTCATCTACCCCACGATCCTGGGCTCTGGGAAGCACATGTTCCGCGACGGAATCGACACCCGCTATCTGCAACTCGTCGGTACTTGCACCTTCAGCTCTGGAGTCGTTCTCCTGACCTATCAACCGCAACGGGAGGAGCCCACCAGCCGATATGTGGCGGATTTCGCCTGGACCCAGGAACAGGTGCGCTCCCTGCAAGCCGCACAGGACGTGGATCGGATTCTGGCCTCGGTGATGTTCACGGACCTGGTCGATTCCACCAGACGGGCCGCGGAACTCGGCGACCGCACCTGGCGACGGCTAATCGACCGTCACGACGAGGTCGCACGCTCCGAGGTCGACCGCTGGATGGGCAGGTTCGTCAAATCCACTGGCGACGGCGTGCTGGCCACCTTCGATGCGCCAACCAGGGCGCTGCGCTGTGCCTTCGGTCTCCGCGACGCCCTGGCTCGAATGGGACTCGAGATGAGGGCGGCCATCCACACCGGTGAGATCGAGGTACGTGACTCCGACGTCGGCGGCATCGCCATCCACATCGCGGCCCGCGCCCTGGAATCAGCCTCGGCGAATCAGGTCGTGGTAACCCGTACGGTGCTCGATCTCGCCACCGGCACCGATCTCGGTTTCGCTCCCCTGGGGTCGGTCAGCCTCCGCGGAGTTCCCGGCGAATGGGAGCTCTTCGCCGCCTCGCTCACCTAGACGATCCCATCGCCGAACCACACCAATTACGGTCCCGTTCGTGACCGGGCATTCGCGCCAAGAGGTGGCCCATCAGGCCGGGGTTGGCACTTCCTATGTCGACCGGTTGGTCGAGCTCGGCATGTTGACACCCCTTGTCGATGATTCCTTCTCGTCGGGTGACGTGCGCAGGGCACGTTGGATTCACAATTTCGAGCGGGCCGGGGTGCCTCTCGAGGACATGGCCGAGGCAGTCCGTGAGGGGACCCTCTCCTTCTCCTTCCTGGATGAAAGTGCGTTCGATCGGTTCGCCGGGCTCAGCAACACCACCTTCGAGGAGCTGAGCAATGCGAGTGGGATTCCGCTCGAGCTCCTTGCGGTGGTCCGGGAGGCGTTTGGCCATCCGGAGCCGCAACCGGAGGACTATGTCCGCGATGAAGAGCTGGCGGTCGTAGCCGCTGTCGAGCTTCAGCTCTCTAGCGGCTTCCGGCCGGTGGTCATAGAGAGATGGCTCAGGGTCTACGAGGAGAGTCTTCGCCGCATCGCCGAAACCGAGACCGACTGGTACGGCTCCGAGGTCGTGTCGCCCATGCTCGAGACAGGCATGGTCGAGGCCGAGATGCTGGAGGCTCAGGGCGAGTTCGGATCCAAGATGGCACCGCTCGTCGAGCAGGCTCTAGTCGCCATCTACCACGGGCAGCAGGAGCGCGTTTGGACAAGAAGCGCCGTGGAGCGAACCGAGGACGCCCTGGAGAAAGCAGGTCTCCACAGCCGGCTTCATGGCCCGCCGGCAGTCAGTTTTCTCGACCTCACCGGATATACCAGGCTGACCGAAGAGCAGGGGGATGCGGCGGCGGCAGACTTGGCGGCAGAGCTGAGGGCACTGGTCCGGCGGTCGGCGCTGGAGCACGGCGGCGAGTCGGTCAAGTGGCTCGGCGATGGCGTCATGTTCTATTTCTCCGACCCGACCAACAGCGTCCTGGCCGCCTTCGACATGGTGGAGGTCGCCGTGGTCCATGAGCTTCCGCCCGCACGCGTCGGCATCCACGCCGGACCCGTGGTCTTCCAGGAGGGTGACTACTTTGGCCGGACCGTGAACGTCGCGGCGAGGATCGCCGATTACGCACGGCCTGGCGAGGTGCTGGTGAGCCAGGAGGTCGTCGACGCGGCATTGGGAACTCAGCTGAGGTTCGACGAGATCGGGCCTGTCGACCTGAAAGGCGTGGCAGGCGCCGTTTCGCTCCACACGGCACGGCGAGCTGATGGCGGGCAGTGACGCACGATCGCTGCGTGCGATCATTTGAGACTTCGGACGAGGAGCTTGGGATGACACAGCAGGACCTGTTGGAACTTCTCATCAGACACACCGAGGCCTGGAACCGCCACGACCTCGATGGACTGATGGATCTGTTCGACGACGACTGCGTGTTCGAGGCGTCTGGAGGCGATGAGGTGTGCGGGACCCTCTATCAAGGCCGCGCCGAAGTCAGGCGGGCGTTTGCTGATGTTTTCGAATCCATGCCGGACGCCAATTGGGGCAACGGGCGCCACCACTACATCGCTCCCGACTATGGGATATCCGAATGGACCCTGACCGGCACGTTGTCCGATGGACGCCGCCTAGAAGTCAACGGCTGTGACTTCTTGACCGTGCGCGACGGGAAGATCCTCACCAAGAACGCTTTTCGCAAGCAGCGACCACCATTCGACAGACGTCAATAGGCGGTTCAACTCGCATCCGCTGTCCCAGGCGATGTGCCACTCAAAGTGGCGCGTCCACCGACGATGAGGAAGTACACGGAGATCATCAGGACCCACGCCGGGAAGACGAGGAACACCCAGAGGCTGACGTTGATCACGAAGAGAAGGACGAGTGCGAGGAAGTATGTGGCGATGTTGAGCCACAGCGGCATCGTCCTCGTTCTGGTTCCGATGGTCGCCAGAGACAACATGAAGACCGCCGCCATTCGCATCGAGTAGATGCTGCTGATCCGATTGGTGAGGTCACGGCCGAAGCTGTAGATCCCGCTGTCGAAGATCCGATCCGGGAACTCGGCGTGAGCGACCAGCAAGGAACCCGCCGCCGCAGCCGAAACGAAGACCATTGCCAGAAATAGGAGGCCGCTTCCGAAGAACACTGTGGAGAAGAAGCGGTCCTCGTAGTCACCGATGCGGTCTCGAACGACCCCCATGAACCAGAGGAAGGCGATCCCGGCGAAGGGGATCAGGCCCAATGCCACCCTCACTGTGCCGGCGTTCTCAGCGAGCCATTGGCTCTCGCCGGGATCCAAAGGAATCGACAGACGGATCAGGGTGTAGGAGGTGCCCAGGAGTAGCGCGAACGCGATGCCTGCTACTGCCGCGGCACGAGGTGTTCGCAGACGTCTTCCGGTGAGGGTCATTCCTCCCAGTCTGGTCTAACAACGCCTCGCCCTTGCGGCTGGAGATCTTGCGTACCCAACGCTCCCCTGATCAGGATGCGCTCCATCGGCGCCAAAGGAACATCCCGACCAGGCCTGCCAGTATCAACCCTGCCGCCGCAGAGATGGCGGGCCACGGAACCGCTGCCTCGACCCCTTGCGAACCCCCCGAAGCGGTGCGGTCATCTGGATCGGGGGCCGGTGCCACCTCGGCGACGACGGTTGTCCCTGTGATCTCCGCCTCAGGTTGCAGCACCGCAGCCAAATGGTGCATCTCGGAGGGGAGCAGCCGAAGCTCACCGACCGGGCCACCGTCGATTGGCATGACATTGAGGTGAGGACCCATGACACCCGTGAGGTTGTCCCCGACCCGAAGTGTGTTCCAGCCGGGACTGTCGGAGAGATGCGCGATGCTCTGAGACGCGACGTCGATGAGGAGATTGTCGACGACCTCGCTGTTCATGTCGGGATATGAGTAGGCGGCAAAGGTGTCTTGGTCGACCCACCCAATGCCATCGGCCGTCGCCATGGACTCGCTCTGCCAAAGAAGCTCGCCGTTGGTCAAGTCGTAGAGAAAAAAGGTGGAGTTGCCGCCGGTGTCATCGCGGTAGCGCCACTGGGTGATCATGACCCGGTCGCCGGTCGGATCCACCCACGCCATCGCTGATGGCTCGGAATCACCCCGATCCATCAGGATCTCGTGGAGCAGCGTGCGCTCCTTGTTGTTCAGGTCGATACGCCAGATGCTCTTTGCAGTAGGCCCTTCTTCGCCAACTGCGAATCCGTTCCCGACCTCGAGCCACCCGTACGACCCTTCGAGGATGGGGTGGTCGAGGTCCTCGGCATCAACAAGCCGGATCATCGAACCGCCGCTCTCGGTCCAGTCGTCGACCGACAGCCACATCGTGTCGCCCGATTCGTCCCGGCACCAGATCCTGGGCACCGCTCGCTCATACGGGAGATTGTCGAGGTCGACCCGGCGGATCTCGGTGAGGTCGATGGTCGACCTCACCACCATCTGGTCGTTCATCAGCTCGACGATCCGATCGGTGCCAGGGCACATCGCCAGACCGTTCATGGACTCGTCCTCGGCGCCGATCGCGGCCACCAGGCCGCCGCTGGCGTCGACCAGCATCAGCCGGGCCGGGCCGTCGTACCCGGCGATGAGGAAGACCGGTGGCCCGGTGCCATCGATGGTCAGCGGGTTGTCCCCGGCCAACAAGAGATCCGGGTCGACCATGGCGCACAGGCTGCTGGAGAGCTCGCCGTTCTCCTCGGTCACGAAAAGGCCAATTCGGTCGCCGACTGGCGCCTCGATCCCGCAGGCCGAGCCCTGATTGGGAGCATGCACCACCACCTCCGAGCCGAAGTCGCCCTTGACCCAGGACTCCACTTCGAAGGTGTACGGAGCGTCCTCGACGAAGTTCATCTCCGAGCCCGGACGATCGATCAACGTCCCGACAAAGGCGGCATCGGCCTCCTCCAGGGCCACCACGGGTGTGATCGCCGCGCAGGAACATGCCGATGCCTCACCAGCGCGGGTCACCACCAGCACTGTGGCGATGAGACCGATTACCAGAAGGCGCTTGCCCATCACGTTCGTTGGACGTCTGGCCGAGCTGGAAGGTTCCAAACGAGGTCGATCAGCCCGGCTCGGGCAGCACCGGATAATCCGGGATCGGATAGATGCCGACGACGAAGCCGTAGGCGGTGTCCCCTGAACGGGGGAGCTTGTCGAAATCCTGCACCAACGACATGACCTGCGCCCAGAACTCGGATGCGCGCTCAGGAGGAATCCGGGCGTGTCGGATGAACGACCACAACTGATGGGCCCCATACGCGAACTGGGACTCCCGGGCGGCGATATCGAAGTCGTTGAAGTCCAACGGCATCGCCGCATCGCCCGGTCCCCTGCCAACACCGACGTAGAACATTCGGGCCGTCCGCCCGTAGTAGCGCTCCTCGATTGCTCGAACCCGACGCGTCTTCACCACACGGATCAGGCCGGTCTCGTGGAGGACTTCGACGTGATAGGCGATGGTGCTCTTCGGCCGGCCCACGGCGCGGGCGATCTCGGTCACAGTGGCCGCCCGTTCGTGGAGCAGGCCAAGGATCGTCGTCCGGAGCTGATTACCGATGGCCTGCACCTGGAGGGGATCGGTGAGCTCGAGGGTGTCGGCCAATTCGTAATCAGGCACGACCGGCTTGATGGCCATGACCGTTCAGACTAACGTTCCCGATTGTTCCAATATTTTGGATCAATTCGAAGCGAGGAGAAGACAATGGCCGAAATCGTGTTGTTCCACCATGTAATGGGTCTCACCCCCGGGATCAGAGACTTCGCCGACCAGCTGCGTTCCGCCGGCCATGTCGTTCACACCCCTGACCTGTTCGACGCTCGCACCTTCCCGACACTCGAGGAGGGCATGGCCCACGCCAGGACGATCGGGTTCGACACCATCCTCGACCGCGGCGTCACCATGGCGGAGACGCTGGAACCGGAGTTGGTATATGCAGGATTCTCGATGGGCGTGATGCCCGCCCAAAAGCTCGCCCAAACCCGGGACGGGGCCACGGGCGCGCTCTTCTTCGACTCCTGTCTCCCGGTCACCGAGTTTGGCGATGCATGGCCTCTGGGTGTGCCGGTCCAGATACACGGGATGGACGCCGACCCGGAATTCGTGGGCGGGGGCGATCTCGATGCGGCGCGAGCCCTCGTCGACTCCACGAGCCAGGCAGAGCTGTTCCTGTACCCGGGCGACGTGCACCTATTCGCGGACTCCTCCCTGCCCACCTATGACAGGTCGGCGACCATGCTGATGACAGATCGCGTGCTCGCCTTCTTGTCCGGCCTCGGGTGAGCTGCGACCTCTTGGCAGGTCACTCCGTTACGACAACCACACCGCATTGGTCCTCGAGTACCTGGACCACGGTCTGGGTGGCGGCAGCGGGTGCTGTGGGCGGAGGGTTCTCGACGAGCTCCTCGAGTGGCGGCGACGGATTCCACTCGTAGGCCTCATAGAAGTCGTAGACGGCCTGCTCATATAGGACGAACTCGGCAAAGGCTCCTTGCGCGGCATCGTCCACCAGTTCGACCGCCTCGGTGTAGAAGGCGAGGGACGCAGTGCGAACGATCTCCAGATCGTCTGGCCCTTCCACGGGGAGATGTCCGTCCGTGGCTGTCTGGAACTCGCCGTATGCGATACACAGCGGGTTATCGCCTGCACTGGTGGCGGGCTCGAGAGTGGTCGATACCAATGAGACGGAGGGAGCCACGCTCGTGGCCCCTATTGCGGCTGAAGTGGTCGGCGGAGGCGCCTCCTCCTCGAAGGCGCCCAGGGCAAAGGCCACGCCAAGACCGGCAGCGACCAACACCACAACGATCCCGACGATCCGGCCGACGCTCATATCTATTCGACCGGAGGTGGCTCAGGACCGCCCAGGTCCCTGTTGACCTGGAGAAACTCCTCTCGGGTCATCTCACCGCGGGCGTAGCGAACGCGAATCGCCTCCAGAGCCTCGTCCCCGGAAGATGCATCGACCTTGGCATCGCCGCCTCCACGTCGCCACAGCAACGCGACCCCCAGAGCCAATAGGGCGAGGAACGCCATCAGCAGGAACCAAGCGATCAAACGGACGGCGAACCCCCGCCCCCAAGTCCAGGGATCATTGACGAGTTGGAGAATCAGGTCGGCAGCCATCCGCCGAGGATACGCGTCAGAGTGCCATCCCCTCCCCGAAACGGCCCCTCGCCTCATGCGGGATCAGCGGCTTCTCGGCCCGAGCCTTGATCTGCTGGACCGACCACGTGTTCCCATCAGGGTCGGCGAACCCGAAGAAGGTCCCCCCGTCCCTGTCATCGAAGACAATGATCTCGCTCACCTCCACCCCCTGATCGATGAGTTCCTGTCGGGCCTCCTCGGCGTCGGCCACGACCAACTGGAGACCTCGCATCGAGCCCGGGGGCATCTCACGATGTGCATCGAGATCACCGAGGACGATCGAGCAACCCGACCCCGGCGGGGTCAGCTGCACCACGTGCATCTGATCGGTCCTGGTGTCGTGATCGAGATCGAATCCGATCTTGTCCCGGTAGAACTCGATGGCCCGGTCGATGTCACTCACCGGCAGGAGGACTACTTCCAATGTCCAGTCCATGGCGTCAGCTCGTTTCGGCCACGAGCGCGGTCAACAGATCGTCGAGACGTTGATACCCATCGTTCATCCCGCCCTCCATTCCCCCGCTGACCATCCCGTCACGTGCCTCGAGCGAGGGGTAGGTGGCGTGGCCTCGGACCCGGGAGCGTCCGTCGCCGAGGTCCTCGAAGGTGAGACTTTCGATGCTGACTGCCTCGGGGAACATCTCGAACTCGAAGGTTTGGATTGCGAACTCGTTCTCGCGAACGACGTGAAAGACTCCGTTGAAGGCGTATTCCTCTCCTTCCTGGTTTCGCTGGACAAAGCGCCAGCGACCCCCGGTTTGGAAGTCGTAGATCTCGATCTCCGTGTCGTAGTCACGTGGTCCCATCCACTGCTTTACGAGATCCGGCTCTTTGTGGGCCTGGAACACCGCGGCGACCGGGGCGTCGAACTCACGCTCGAAGTCGATGAACGGCAGGCCTTCTGGTGCGCTGACCGATAGTGGGTTGGTCATTTTCGTGTCTCCTTTTTCATGTCTTCGAGCACGGCGTCGAGACGCCGGTACTGCTCTTCGTGCAGCAAGCGGTATCGATCGATCCAGGCGGTCATTGCCTCCAGCTGGGCGGGGTCGAGGTGCACCGGACGCCGCTGCGCATCACGAGTCCGCGTCACCAATCCGGCCTGTTCCAGCACCTGGATGTGCTTCGACACCGCTTGCTTGGTGATCTCGAACGGCTCGGCGAGCTCGTTTACCGTTGCCGGTCCCCGACTCAGCCTGGCGACTATTCGCCGTCGTACCGGGTCGGCCAGAGCTGAGAACGCCCGATCGAGACGATCCTCAGCCGACGGGTCGATGATCATTATTCAACTGTTTCCTTTATCAATCGATTGATTGACTACGTTATCGCATCCGGCGACAGGCTGTCAAGAGGAGACTGATAGGTTGGACGGATGGCTGAAGAATTCGAACGAACAGCGGTCGACGTGCCGGGGCATCCGGCCCCGGCCGGGCACTACTCCCACGGAATCGTCACATCTGGACGTCTCCTCTTCGTCGCCGGTCAGGTGGCCCTCGACGAGAACGGCGCACTCGTCGGGGGTGACGACGCCGCGGCCCAGGCCAGACAGGTTCTCACCAATCTGCAACGGGTGATCGAGGCGGCTGGTGGCCGAATGGCCGACGTTGCCCGAACCACGCTGTATCTGACGCGTCTCGAAGATCGCGCTCCCGTTGCCGAAGTCCGCAAGGGGTTCTTCCCCGCACCGGCGCCGGCCAACACGCTGCTGGTCGTGTCGTCGCTTGCCAGCCCGGAGTTCCTGGTCGAGATCGACGCCATCGTTCCCCTCCCCTGACAAACGATGGATGCAGCGTCGGCGCTGGCCGGCCACATCCGCCGGATCGGGAGGGACCGGCCCGGTCCGATACTCGTCGCCCTCGACGGGCGGAGTGCGGCCGGGAAATCGACCCTGGCCGCGGTGGTGGCCCCGTTGGTAGGCGCCGTCGTGATCGATGGCGACGACTTCTACTCGGGTGGCACTGCAGGGATGTGGGACGCGATGAGCGCAGCTGAGAAGGCGAACCATTGTATGGACTGGAGGCGGCAGCGACCGGTGCTCGAGAGACTGGCAAGTGGCGAGGCCGCTCACTGGCGACCCTACGACTGGGAGGTAGACGATGGGAGCCTGGCGGAGACGCCCGTGATCTGTGAGCCGGCCCCGGTAATCATCCTCGACGGTGCTTACAGCGCCCGACCCGAGCTCGCCGACCTGTTCGATCTCCGGGTGTTGCTGGATGCCTCTGCCGAGTTGCGAAGGGCACAACTGATCGACCGCGAGGGCCAGCACTACCGGGAAGAGTGGAACGCCCGATGGGATGAGGCGGAGCAGTGGTATTTCGGCAAGGTGATGCCGCCGGAATCATTCGACCTGGTGATCAGGGCGGAGTGATGCACGAACCTCACGTTCTTCGTAACGGATAGGTGACACAGAGGTTCTGGTGGACACTTGCACATTTCTTTTGCACAACTATTGTGCATATCGTGACAACCACCGTCCCTTATCCACGGCTCGATCCGGATGCGTTGAAGGTCCTGGCCCATCCGCTGCGCAGCCGTCTTCTCGGCGAGCTCCGGCTCAACGGGCCGGCGACCGCCACCACTCTGGCTGATGTCCTCGGCACCAACACCGGTGCCACCAGTTACCACCTGCGAAAGCTGGCCTCAGTCGGGCTGGTCGAGGAGACCGGCGAAGGCAAAGGACGGGAGCGGTGGTGGCGTCCCTCCCACGAGATGCACTCCTGGTTCTCCAGCGATGTCAGCGAGGACCCCGACGGGATCGCCGCCGCCGAATGGTTGCACGGCGAATCGTTGCGCCGGTTCCAGGTGTTCGCCGAAGAGTGGTTCGCATCGGAGTGGGACTGGCCGGTCGAGTGGCGGGACGCGGCCGGTTCGTCCGACTACCTCCTCGAGCTATCGGCAGATCAACTCAAAGAACTCGTCGAAGAGCTGACCTCGGTCATCGAGCGTTACCGCAAGGTCGAGAGCGGCCCTAATCCTGCCCGCGTCATCTTCTGCACGTTTGCCTTCCCTCAGCCGGACGGGCGGATATGACCCATGCTCTGACCGCACGTGTGGTGCGGCGGCGATATCTGACACTCGTAGCGATGCGGTGGTTCCCCACCGGCCTCCTCATCCCTGTGTTCGTCCTGCTGCCGTTGCAGCGTGGCCTTTCCCTCAGCGAGATCGGGCTTGCGGCCGCCGGCCAAGGACTCATCGTCCTCTTCCTCGAGCTGCCCACCGGCGGCCTGGCTGACTCGTTGGGCCGCAAGCAAGTGCTGATGGCATCGACTCTGGTCGGGATGACCTCGGTCGCCATTTATCTCCTCGCCGACTCCTTTGCCGTCTTCTTTGCCGCCTTCGCCCTCCAGGGTGTGTTCCGGGCCCTCGACAGCGGGCCGCTGGAAGCCTGGTACGTCGATGCGACCCACGCCGCCGATCCCGAGGCGCAGATCCAGCAAGGGCTCAGTGGCGCCGGGATTGCCCTCGGGGTGGCCATCGCCGCGGGCGCCCTGCTCAGCGGGCTTCTCGTCACACTGGATCCGATCAGCGGTCTCGAAGCTCTAGCTACCCCGGTGGTCGTTTCTCTGGCGCTGCAGCTCATCAGCCTTCTCGGCGTCGTCCTCCTCATGACCGAGATCCGATCTGAGAAGGGGTGGCAGGCGGCGACACGCGCCGCCCGTGAGACACCTGCTGCGATCAAGGGTGGGCTTCGACTGCTGCGGGACAACCGGGTTCTCCTCGCCATCGTGTCGGTCGAGTTGTTCTGGGGCTTTGGGATGGCCACTTTCGAGACTTTCACCCCGCTGCGTCTATCCGAGATCCTCGGTGACGCCGACCGGGCGGCAGCGATCACCGGCCCTGCCGCCTCGGCGGCCTGGCTGGTGTCGGCAGCAGGGGCGGCCACGGTGCCCTGGCTGGGTCGTCGTGTCGGCCTGGCTCCGGCGGCCATGATGCTTCGGGTACTCCAGGGGATCGCCGTGGTCGGGATCGGGTTCGCGGCCGGGGTGCCCGGCGTGATCGTGGCCTATCTGACTGCATACCTGTTCCACGGCGCCTCCAACCCGATCCACATGACCCTTCTCCACCGCCAAGTCGATGGGACGTTTCGTGCCACCGTTTCCTCCCTCAACTCGATGGCGGGCCTGTCCGCCGGTGCGTTGGGCTTGATTGCGCTCACCGCCCTTGCCGAGGCAACCTCGCTGAGCACTGCGACATATGTCGGGGCTCTGGTCCTGGCCGCCGCCGCCCCGCTCTACATTCCGGCCTGGCGCCAGTCGCGGAAGAAGGAACCGGCCCGGGTTTGACCGGGCGCTAGAACGGCCAGAACACAGGGACCAGCAGCACCGCCGCCGCCATGAAGAGCAGCAACATGGGAAGGCCGAGCTTCCAGTAATCACCGAACTCATACCCACCGGGGCCTTGGACCATGAGGTTGACCGGTGTGGCGACCGGAGTGAGGAACGCACCTGCCGCCGCGACCGTCAACGACATCAGCACCGGCCGCACCGAGACTCCCATGTCGACCGCCGCGGTGACGGCGATCGGGATCACGATGAGGGCGGTGGCCATGTTCGATATCAGCTGGCCGAAGATGGCGGTGAGGACGAAGAGCCCGAGGAGAAGCGCATATGGACCGTAATCCCCCACGACGTCGATGAGGACCTGCGCGATGTCGTCGGCGGCGCCGCTCTGGGTGACCGCTGTCGATAATGGGATCATCCCGGCTACCAGGACAACGGTGGTCCAGGAAACTGACCTGTAGGCCTGATAGATGGTGACGACCCGGGTCAGGATCATGGCCCCGGCGGCGAGAAGCGCCGCCTCCACTGCGGGAACGGCATTGGTGGCGAGCAGGATCACCATCCCAACGAGGATCGCGATCGCCCACCACGCCCGCGGTCCGAGGGCGATCGCTTGGCGACGGACCAGCGAGGGAGAGTCCACCACGAGGACATCTCGGTCCGACTCGACCCGGCGGTCCAGTGCGTCCCAGGTCCCCTGGAGCAGCATCGTGTCGCCGACTGCCAGCGATGTCGGCCCGCGGTCGAGGTTCTCACCGCTGCGCTGGATCGCCAAGACGACGAAGTCCCCGCTCTCGGTGATCATCCCGGGGAACATCTTCTCCCCGACCAAGTCCGACCGAGGAGGAATGACCACCTCGACGACGCCGATTTGGCGATCGATGAGCTTCCCTCCAGTCTTCCCCGGCAGGTGCACCAGGAGGTTGTCCTCGGCGAAACGGTGGATGATGTCCGTTCCTCCCCTTACGGTGATCACAAAGCCCGCCCCAATCGGCGAGTTCGCAGATAGAGCCACGCCACGCTCCCCTTGGACTCCAACCAGGTTGAGATCGGGGAATGCGTCGAGATCGATCGCAGAAGACGGCTCCCCGACCAGCGGTGAGACGTCCTGAACCTCGAGCCGCGCCACCCAATCGGCGAGCGAGTACTGATCGATGAGGGTTCGTGCGTGGTCGCTGAGATTGGGAGGGATCGATTCCGCAATACGGTCGGGGAGGAGACGAGTACCGAAGACGACGACGATTGCGATAGCACCGATCACCACCGGGACGCCGACCAGACCGAACTCGAAATAGCTGAACCCGGCTTCGCCGGCCTCGATCGCGGCGTCGGAAACCAGGATGTGAACCGGAGTCCCGGTAAGGGCGAGCAACGAGCCGGCGTGGGCGCCAAAGGCCAAAGGCATCAGCAGGCTGGAGGGCGCTCGGGCCACCCGAAGGGCGATCACTACGACCATGGGCAGCAGCGCCGCCACCGCCCCGTTGACACTGATCACCGCGGTGAGCAACGCGACGAGCAGCATCATCAGGATGAGCAGCCTCGTCCTGCTCGCTCCGGCCCGATCGATCAGTTGCTGGCCGGCCCAGGTGGTGACTCCGGTCGAGTCGATCCCCTCGCTGACGACGAACAGGGCGGCAATGAATAGCACCGTTGAATCGCCGAAACCGGCCAGCGCCTGGTCCAGAGAGAGAACACCGGTCGCGGCCAGAGTGAGCGCCGAACCCACGGCGACCACCTCGACCGGCACCTTGTTCCAGATGAACAGGGCGACGACCGCCAGCAGCACCAGGTAGACGATGGTGGCGTCGGACATGCCCTAGGTCGTGATCGGGTACCCGGGTCCCAGCGGGATCCCGAGCCAGAACCAGATCACGAACAACAGAATCCAGGCGATCAGGATGGCGATGACGAACGGGATCATCAGCGCCACCACAGTGCCGATACCGGCGTCTCTCCGGTAGCGCTGGGCGATCGTGACGATGAACGGCAAATAGACCATCAGCGGAGTGATCACGTTGACCGGCGAATCCCCCACTCGATAGGCGGCAAGGACGGTCTGTGGAGTCACCCCCAGACGAATGAAGATGGGGATGAACACTGGGGCGAAGATGGCCCATTTAGGCACCACGCCGGGCAGGATGAAGTCGAGGATGACGATCACCAGGATGAATCCGATCAGCAAGGCGAGACCGCCGATGTTGGCCGTCTCCAGCAGATGGGCCATCTCGATCGCGGCGACCCGGGGCAGGTTCGTGTAGTTGAAGTAGGCGATGAACTGGCTGATCATCAGGAGCATGAAGACGAGACCCGCCAACCCGGCAAAGGTCTTGGTGACACCGGCGATGACATCTCCGCTTCCCGACATCGACTTCGCCCCCATCCCGTAGAAGATGCCGCACACCAGGAAGATCAGCGTGATGAGGAAAAGCAGGCTGTCCATGAATGGGGTGGTGCCGACGATCGACCCGGTTACCGGATCACGTAGAGGAGCGCCTGACGGGAACGTGAGCAACGCGATCACCGCCAGGGAGCCGAGCAGCCCGTAGAACGCAAAACGCAGGCCCCGCGCCTCGGCCGCCAGTGCTTCGCCATCCAACTCCTCGGTGGTGGCGTCGGCCGCGCCGTGGGCGGCGTCGTACGTACCGAGTCTCTTCTCCACGATGCGCTGGGTAACGAACATGGCGACGACCGCGAGGACGACGCTCGACGCCACCGAGAAGAAGTAGTTGGCGGTGACGGTGAGAGGTTCGGTGCCCGAAGGGATCGCCTCGTTGGTGATCTCGGTCAGCATGCTGTCGATGGGCGTGATGAGGAGGTTGACCCCGAAGATCGCACCGACGCCGGCGAAGGCCGCTGCCATACCCGCCAGGGGATGACGTCCCAGTGTGAGGAACGCCGCGGCGCCGAGCGGGATCAGGATCAAGTATCCGGCGTCAGAGGCCACGCTGGAGAGGACTCCGACAAAGATCA
>Ga0105092_10000295_pt1 | contig 25407 bp, 23 predicted proteins | sample PPLLak2March2015_FD_87021 | JGI IMG/M metagenome (GOLD analysis project Ga0105092, IMG submission 87021) | Freshwater sediment microbial communities from Prairie Pothole Lake near Jamestown, North Dakota, USA - PPLs Lake P7 Core (1) Depth... | ecosystem: Environmental > Aquatic > Freshwater >... | reverse complement strand
CCCGAATGGCCTCCTCGACGAAGGCCTCTGCCTTCGCTTGCATCAGATCTCGCGGAAGAGGTAGCGACGGAGGATGTCGATGCGCTCGTCCAATGTCTCCGGGTCGAGATACCAGAGCATCGCAGCCACTGTGGATAGGAGCGGATTCCCGTCCTGTGGGGTGAATGAGAACCCGACCACCTCGTTGCCGTTCCGAACGGCCAGAGTGCTCAGGGCGACCACCGTCTGGCTCATGATCCGGCCAAAGTACCCGTGGTCACGACCGAAGGAGAACACCTGGTTGGCCGATGTCTTGTGAGTCACGGCGACCCGGGTGTTGGCCATGAGACGCTCCTTGGCGTCTTCGACTGTGATGTCCTCGTCCAACTGCAGCGAGAACTGGATCGAGTGCATGTACTGGGTATTGATCTTGACCGCAGACGAGTAGAGGTTGAGGTCGTAGCCCATGGTCTCGAACAGCTCATGAGCGTCCCGGGCATGGTGGGTCCCGAATCGCTCATCCTTGTGCGATTCCACCGTAGGGCTGGCGACGAAGCCGTCGTCCTGGCTGATGTCGTTGGCCCGCCTCATACAGAGAAATCGACCGTCCTCGAGGTGGTTTGTCCCGTCGGCATCGATTGCCAGGGAGCGGACCAGAGCGGCGATGTTGTGGGTGTTGCAGGAGACGATGTGGAGGAACCTGTCCTCGCCGGCGACCAGGGCGCTGTCATTGATGCCCCGGGCATACATCTTCCCGAACCCGAATTCGGAGCCCTGGGCCATGAAACCCCTCGGCCCATCGGCGTGGTCGTAGAACTCCGCTTTCATCCCGTTGCCCACCGGTGTGCAGTCGATGACGACGGTTGCTCGGTCGATCGCCTCGCGAGCCTCGTACTTGGGGGCGTGGCCCAGCTCTTGAAATGACGAGAACCGCTCCTCGTCGACGGCCAACACCGCACCCCTCCCCTCGAGATCGGCGACCTTGGCCTTCTCGGTCAGCAAGGGAGTCCGCTTGTGGAAGGTCACCTCCTCGATGCCGAAATGCTCCTTGTTGTCGGCGAGGAGGCCGATGAGGGGCTCTCCGATGGTGCCGGTACCCACCACGTGGACGATGTTCATGACGGGCTCCCTCCGAGAACAGCGCTGCTCCTGGGGCTCACACTAACTTGCCCCTCCTTTTCCTTTCCCAAACTCTCGACGCTGACGAGTACTTCGCTCGCAATCGGAATGAACCCACAGGCGAGGAACGAGCGCACGGAGCGGGCGTTTCCCGGCGCTACGGCCGCGAACAAGTGTTCTCCATGGGGGGTCATCGTCAGCGCCTGATGGATGAGGTGACGCCCGCGTGGGCCATCCGGGGAGTTCTCCACACTCATCTCTCGTCGCCCTCCCAATCCAAGACCCAGTGTGAAAAGGCCGTCGGGCGACCCGTAGGCCCGTACCTGCTCCCGCCTGGCTCGAGCGAAAGCCACCCGGGGATGGTGATCGAGGTCGGGCCGGGATACCAGGGCTCCGCCACCAAGGCCCTCTGCGAACATCGTGATGTCGATCGAACCGATGCTCCCTCGCGGCCCGGCCATTCGGAGCAGGACTTCGGGATGAAGCGCCCTGCCGAACCCGTCGGGAGCGAGGTCGGACAGGTCATCGGCTCTGAGACGGCTGGCGATGAAGGCGTGCCCTGTGAAACACACGACCGCCTCCTGACCATCGCCCAGCTCTGGGAGAAAGGTGACCCCGCCGTCCATCTCGGGGAATCGGCCGACTGCGGCGTCACGGAAGATGTCCAGAAGTGGGTGCACGCCCCAACGATATTCACTAGCCCGGCGTCGAGAACTGCGCCTGCTCGGTCGAGCCGTCCAACGCCAGTGTCGACGACTTTCCTCCGGCCACCACCTGGCTCACCAGGTCGAAGTACCCGGCGCCCACCTCGCGCTGATGCCGGGTGGCCGTGTACCCGTCGCCCTCCATCCCGAATTCCCGGTTCTGGAGCTCGACATATGCCGGCATCCCCGCCTCGGCATAGCCACGGGCCAGCTCGAACATCGAGGCGTTCAGGGCATGGAACCCGGCCAGTGTGATGAACTGGTAGCGATAACCCATCGTGCCCAGCTCCTTCTGGAACCGGCCGATCGTCGCCTCGTCCAGGTGCTTGGACCAGTTGAACGATGGCGAGCAGTTGTAGGCCAGCATCTTGCCCGGATACTCGGCGTGGATTGCCTCGGCGAAGACCCTCGCCTCGTCGAGGTCCGGGCGGGCCGTTTCGCACCAGATCAGGTCTGAGTACGGCGCGTAGGAGAGACCGCGGGCGATCGCCGATTCGAGACCACCGGTGACCATGTGGAATCCCTCCGGGGTGCGCTCGCCGGTCACAAAGGCGCGATCTCGCTCGTCGACATCGGATGTGAGAAGCGCGGCGCTATTGGCATCCGTCCGGGCCACGATCAGGGTCGGCACATCCATCACGTCGGCGGCGAGACGCGCCGCCTGCAGCGTTCGAATGTGTTGCGCAGTGGGCACCAGGACCTTGCCCCCCATGTGACCGCACTTCTTCTCTGCCGCCAACTGGTCCTCGTAATGGACCCCGGCCGCGCCGGCCTGGATGAACCGCTTGGTGAGCTCGAAGACGTTGAGTGAGCCGCCGAACCCGGCCTCGCCGTCGGCGATGATCGGAACGAACCAGTCGATGTCGGTATTTCCCTCGGCCCAGTGGATCTGGTCGGCGCGACGGAGTGCATTGTTGATCCGCTCCACGAGTGCCGGGGCTGAATTGGAGGGGTACAACGATTGATCGGGGTAGACGTCGCCGGCCAGGTTCCCGTCCGCCGCCACCTGCCATCCGGAGAGGTAGATCGACTTCAAGCCGGCCTTCACCATCTGCACCGCCTGACCACCGCTGAGGGCCCCCAATGCGCTGACGTAGTCCTCGGAGTTCAGACGCTCCCAGAGTGCGATCGCCATCCGATTCGCCAGCGTGGATTGCTCCCTGATGCTCCCCCGGAGCCGCACAACGTCTTCTGCGCTGTAGTCCCGGGTGACGCCCTCCCAGCGAAGGTTGGCCTTCCAGTCGTCGGCCAGACGGCTGGCCTCGTTAGCGACGTGCGACATGTCTCTCTCCCTCAGTTGATCAACTCATAGGCGGGCAATGTCAAGAACTCGACGAATTTCTCCCCCAGAGCCACGTCCTCGAAGACCTTCCGGGCGATGGGCAGGCGCTCCACATGCGGGTCCTGCTCCTGTTCCAGACGATCGACCAGGGACCCGGATATCGAACGGACCCGGGCCTCGGTGATGGGGGCGCCGTCTTCCGTCTCGACGCCATTTCGCACCCATTGCCACACCTGCGATCTCGAGATCTCGGCGGTGGCGACGTCCTCCATGAGGTTGTCGATTGCGGCGGCGCCGGTCCCGGACAGCCAGGACGCGAGATACCGGATGCCCACCGAGACATTCGTCTCCAAACCTGCGCTCGTCACCGATCCGGGGAAGTCGAAGTCGAGCAGGTCGCCCGCCTCCACGGCCACGTCATCGCGCTGTCGGTCCAGCTGATTCGGCCGTCCCGCGAGGACGTCGTCGAACTCCTTCATGGCGACAGGTACCAGGTCGGGATGGGCCACCCAGGTGCCGTCACATCCCGCCCCGGCCTCCCGCGCCTTGTCGGCCCTCACCGCAGCGATTGCCTTCTCGGTGACCTCGGAATCGCGCCGGTTGGGGATGAACGCGGCCATTCCCCCGATGGCATGCGCACCTCTCCGGTGACATGTCTTGACCATCAGCTCGGTGTAGGCGTGCATGAACGGAACGGTCATGGTCACCGAGGAGCGATCGGGCAACACAAAAGACGTGTCGTTCCGGAACTTCTTGATCACCGAGAAGATGTAGTCCCAGCGCCCGGCGTTGAGCCCGGCCGAGTGGTCGCGCAGTTCGTACAGGATCTCGTCCATCTCGAACGCGGCGAGGATCGTCTCGATCAGGACTGTGGCCTTGATGCTGCCCTGCGGGATCGCGAGCCGGTCCTGGGCCCAGACGAACACGTCGTTCCAAAGTCTCGCCTCGAGATGAGACTCCAGCTTGGGCAGGTAGAGATAGGGGCCGGTGCCGGCCTCGATCGCAGCTCGCCCACCATGGAAGAGATAGAGGCCGAAGTCGAACAACGACCCGGACATGGGACGCCCATCGACCAGGAAATGCTTCTCGCCGAGGTGCCAGCCACGCGGTCGAACCACCAGAGTCGCCGTCTCGCTGTCGAGCTCGTAAGTCTTCTCTCCGCTGTCGAGTCTCAGCTCTCGCCGGTAGGCGTCGACCAGATTGGCCTGGCCTCGAAGGAGGTTGAGCCAGGTCGGAGAGGTGGCGTCCTCGAAGTCGGCCATGAAGACCCGGGCCCCCGAGTTGAGCGCGTTGATCATCATCTTGGCGTCGACCGGTCCGGTGATCTCGACGCGGCGGTCGGCCAGATCGACGGGTACCGGGTCGATCACCCAGTCCGACTCCCTGACACGCCGGGTCTCGCTGAGAAAGCCTGGTTGCTCACCATCGTCGAGCTGCCGCTGCCTGGTCTGTCGCTCGGCGAGGAGCTGGCCCCGTTGCCAGCCGAACTCCTGCTCCAGATCGGTGAGAAATGCGACCGCTTCCGGGTCGAGGACCCGGCGTTCGATCTCGGTATCTCGAAACTGGTTCATAAGATTGGAGTGTCTTTCCCGGAAGGTTACAATTTCAAATCAGTATACGCTAAAGAATAGACGATATTTCGGAAGCGAAGACAAATGACTCAAACTCAGCAGTTGGACCCACTCATCCTCGGCCGGCGGCTTCGACATCACCGCCGCGAGCGTGGGATGACCCTCGACGAGCTCGGCGCCGCGGTGCGCCGGCCCGCCCCGTATCTGTCCCTGCTCGAGAACGGGAAAAAGCAGCCCCGTCTCAATCTGGTCGTCGAGATCGCAGCGGCTCTGGAGGTCGACCTCGCCGAGCTTCTCGATCCCAGCCCGCCCAATCGGCGGGACGCGTTGGAGATCGCCTTGCTCAGATCGCAGGAAACCCCGCTCTTCGACTCGCTCCATCTCCCCACGGTCAAGCCGAGCGCGAAACTCGACAATGAGACACTGACCCATCTGGTCGGTCTCCACGAAGCACTTCGAGAGCGCTCCAACCTGAGTTCGGCCGGCTCCGAGGACGTAAGGCGAGCCAACGGGGAGGTCACCTCCTGGCTGGCCGGTCAGGACGGTTATCTCGAACACGTGGAGGCCGAAGCCCGGAACGCACTCGCCTCGAGCGGGTACGCGGGTGAAGGGCCCTTCTCCTCGCGGAACCTGCTCGACCTGAGTGCCAGCGCCGGGTTCGAGTTGCATCCGGTCGAGGACATGCCTTCGTTTGCTCGATCGATCATCGACCTCGATCACCATCGGGTCTACATAGCCCAGCGTGATGCCTTGCGCACACGTCAGGCTCGCAAGGCGGTATTGCAGACGCTTGCCGGTTTTCTACTCGGTCACGAGAACGACCCCGACCTCGACACATTCCTACGCCAACGGGTGGAAACGGCCTACTTCGCCGCGGCGGTGCTGGCACCGGAGGATGCGGTGGTGGCGAGGCTCAGCGGAGCCAAGGACAATCACGACATCAATGTCGAAGATGTCAAGGAGCTCTTCTACGTCTCGTACGAGATGGCGGCTTGGCGGATGGTGAACCTGGCCACACACCATCTCGGCATCAGGACTCACCTGATTGTCAGCGATCCGATGGGGACGGTGGTCAAGGCTTATGCCAACGACGAGGCGCCCATCCCGAGGGATGGTCATGGCGGAATGGAGACCCAGCGTCTCTGCCGCCGCTGGGGGGCACGAATCACGTTCGACTCCGCCGAGCGTTTTGGAACCCATCATCAGTACACCGACACACCTGAAGGGACGTTCTTCTGCACGACGCATATCGAAGCGGGACGGGAGCCGGGTCATGCGGTCACCGTGGGGGTCCCATTCGTCGAGGCCCGATGGTTCCGGGGGCGTGACACGGAGAATCGTGAGAATTCGACCTGCCCTGACCCCGGCTGTTGCCGGACCGCGGCGCCGGATCTGCAGCGGAAGTGGTCGGACAAGGTCATCGTCTCGGCCCGCTCTCAGAGCCGCATCCTGGGATTGCTCGCTCCCGATCCCTACCCCGAGCTGGACATGCCCGAGGTCCTCGACCTCGTTGAGACGCACTCGGAGGGCTGATCAGCTCGAGGTGTCCTCGATGAACCCTCTGAGATGGCCCGCCAGGGCAACCAGCGACTGACGCTGCAGGTACATCATGTGGCCCGCCTCGTAATACTCCGTCCGGACGTTCTTTCGCAACGACTCGTCGAGACCGAGATGGCTGATCGTGTAGTCGGTGGCGAAATGGGGCGTAGCCAGGTCGTAGTACCCGCTGGCCACGAACACCTGCAATCGCTGGGATCGGGACATGACATCCCGAAGTTGTTCCGAGGTGTCGACGTAATGGCCCTTGAACTCTTCGTAGTCCCATGACTCGTTGACCTTCATGCTCAGGGTCTCGTAGAAGGATTCGTTCTCGAATCCGAGCTCCACCCGCAGGTAGTCGTTCAGCGTCGCCGTGAACGGCCCGCCGATCTGATCGGAGGCCGGGTCGTTCTCGAGATTGTCTCCAGCCACTATCCGGTCGATCCCCGTGAAGCGAGAATCGAGCCGGCCAACCGTTCTTCGCTGGTCTCGCATCAGTTCCTTGCAGAAGCGATGGATGTGGATCCGAAGGTTGTATCGATCGATGTAGTCGGCCGAGAGCCCGGTGTATGCCGCCAACTTGGCCACCACTCGTTTCCGTTCGGTGTCTTCGAGCGCATCACCTCGGGCCAAGGCTGACCAGTAGGGGCCGATGGCGAACTCCTCCACCTCATCGAGAATGTCGCGGAGGTCGCGGCGCTGGAGCTTGGACGAGAGCCGGCCGTGGAACCACGCAGTGGCGGCATAGGTCGGCAGGAAGACCATGAAGGGGAGGTCGTTCCCCGGCCGGAAGACGAGCGCATCGGGCTCCTGGCCGATCGTCTGGAAGTTGAGGGCCGACGAGATGAGGATCAGCCCGTTGAGCTCGGTCCCCTTGTTGGCGAACAGACTGTGGGCGATCGCCGCGCCTCTGGTAGTCCCATAGCTCTCCCCGGCGACATACTTCGGTGAGGCCCACCTCCCATTCCGGTTCAGGTAAGAAACGATGAAGTCGGTGAAGGCGCCGATGTCCTTGGAGAAGTGGTGGAACTCTTTCTCCTTGTCCTTGGGTGTCGCCGTTGAGAACCCGGTGCCGATGGCGTCGACCAGGACCAGGTCTGCCACGTCGAGGATCGATTTGTCGTTGTGGATCAGTCGGCCCGGCACCGAGACCTTGAAGCCGCTCTCGTCGAACTCCACCCGGCGGGGCCCGAGCAGCCCGAGATGGAGCCAGACAGTCGACGATCCCGGTCCCCCGTTGAAGGCGAACACGATCGGACGGGATCCCGGGTCGGCCCCGTCCTCGGTATATGCGACGTGGAAGAAGACCGCCTTCTTGTCGTCCTCCTGCTCGACGATCTGGGTGGCGGCGGTCGCCGTATAGGACACCTTGCGGCGGCCAAACTTGCCGGTGTACTGCTTGGAGACGCTCTTCTCTTCGATCTCGGGAGGGGGTGGCGTCTTCTCTTCGACCTGGGTGGTCTGCTCTTCTGCCATCACTCGAATCTAGGGCGTCTTTTCGCGCCCGTAGTCGTCGATCCAATCCTCGGGTCCCACCCCTAGGCCCTCGGCGATCCGGTTGATGTAGTTGAAGTAGGCGACGACCTGGACACAACTGGAGATCGCCCTGTCGTCGTAGCCATGCTGCCTCAGCCGGGCCACGTCCTCCGCGTTTACCGAGGCGCAATCGTCGGTGAGGCGCTCGGCGAACAAGAGCAGGGCCATGGTGGCATCGTCGAGGCCGGCGGTCCGCCAATCCTCGGCGAACCGGTCCACCATCTGTTGATCGTCGACCTCATCCCGGAGGTCGTGTAGGTGCGCCGTTATTCAGTAGTGACACTCGTTCACCCCTGACGTGACTACAGCGATCATCTCTCGCTGGGACCGGGTGAGGGGCGAATCTCCAAACATGATCGTGGAATAGAGGCGCATCGAGTCTCGCATCACCTCGGGTAGCTGGCTCTGGATCGAGACGATGTTCCAAATCCGACCGGCCCTTCGCATGGCGGCGTCGTATTCGCGCCTGGTGACACCGGTCGCCTCGTCGGCGGGTGTCACATGAACGTGGGGCATGCCTCAACCGGCGAGAAACAGCGCCGGTTCCTCCAGATTCTCGATCACCAAGGCCATGAAGCGCCGACCCTGGGCACCGTCGATGACCCTGTGGTCATAGGACAGCGATAACGGCATCACGGGCGCAATCGCCAAGTCCCCGTTGCTCACCACGACCTTCTCCTGGGCGCGACCCACCGAGAGGATCGCCGTGGTGCCGTAGGGAACGATTGGAGTCCCCTGACCGCCACCAACGGCCCCGATGTTGGAAACCGTGAAGGTCTGGCCGGTCAATTCGTCGGGGGCGAGTGACCGTTCCCGCGCACCCTCTCCGAGACGCCGCACCTCAGATGCGATGTCGAGGACCGCGAGGGCCGCGGCGTCGCGTACCACTGCCACCAGGAGCCCATCGGGTGTGTCGACCGCGATCCCGATGTGATAGGCCCCATGGACGATCAGGTCGTCGCCGTCAAGGGTTGAGTTGAAGTCGGGAAAGGCCTCTAGGGCCGGTATGACGGCCTTGATGACCAGCGCCTCCATCGGTAGTTTCACCTCGTGACGTGCGCTGAGGGCGGATCGGATCTCCACGAGCCTCGTCGCGTCTACCTCGTCGAAAGTTGTGACGTGAGGTATCTCGGCCCAGCTCCTCGCCATGTTGGAGGCAATGGTTCGGCGCAACCGGGACAAGGGCCGTCGTTCGTCCTCACCGGTAACCGACGCCGGGGAAGCGGCAGTCGTCTCCTGCGGCATCGATTCTCCGGTGGCCGCCGCTGCCTCCGTTGCCGATGGAGCGGCTGCCAGCACGTCTTCCCGGGTGACTCTGCCCTCGGGGCCTGACCCGCGCACCCGTCCGAGATCCACCCCCAATTCTCGAGCCAGCTTGCGCACTATCGGAAGAGCCTTGACTTCTTTGGTCCCTTCCCCTGCTGCGGTCGGGCCGACCGAGGAGAGCACCTCTGCTTCCTCGCTGAGGCTGCCGACGATGGGCGGCGCGGCGTGGGTCGGTTCTCGCTCGGAGGTGGAGTCGGCGGGGGTGGCGACCTCCCCGTCCTCACCGATGACGACAAGCACCGACCCGACCTGAATCGTCTCCCCCTCGACCCCGCCGTGACGAAGGACCGTGCCGGCATACGGAGAGGGGATCTCGACCACGGCCTTGTCGGTCTCGACCTCGACCACGGGTTCGTCGGCCTCGACACGCCCGCCCTCGGGGACGAGCCACCGCACGATCTCGGCCTCGGTGAGGCCCTCGCCGATGTCAGGCAGGAGGAATTCCCTCGCCACTAGGCCTCCAGAGTCTCTTGCGCCACCCTCACGATCCGGTCCACGGCCGGAAGGTAGTGGCCCTCGGACCGCTTCAGGGGGAAGACGGTGTCCCAGCCGGTGACCCGGCGCACCGGCGCCCTCAGTGAGTACAGGGCCTGTTCCTGGACGATGGCGGCGACCTCCGCACCCATGCCGGCGGTTCGGGGTGCCTCATGCACGACCACCACGCGCCCGGTCTTGGTCGCGGAGCGGACGATGCCCTCGGCATCGATCGGGGAGAGAGTACGTATGTCGAGTACCTCCACAGAAGCCCCGGATTCCTCGAGACGGGACGCTGCCGCCCTGGTCTCTTTCATCATGGCCCCCCAGGACACCAGTGTGATGTCGTGGCCTTCGCGCTCCACGCGCAGCGGGCCGATTTCTGTGGTGTAGTACAACTCGGGAACGTCTTCTTTGACCGCGCGATAGAGGCGGATCGGCTCGAGGAAGAGAACGGGGTCCGGGTCCTCGATTGCCGCCAGGAGCAACCCCCGCGCGTCGGATGGAGTCGATGGGACCACCACCTTCAGCCCCGGGATGTGGGCGTAGATCGCCTCGGTCGACTCGGAGTGATGCTCGGCAGCGCCGATGCCCCCACCGAAGGGGACGCGTATCACCAGGGGCGCGGTGAAGCGGTGATTGGAGCGGTTCCGGATACGGGCGACGTGGTTGATGATCTGGTCGTAGGCCGGGTACGAGAAACCGAGGAACTGGAGCTCGGCGACTGGGCGCATCCCGGCGATGGCCATTCCGAATGCCGCTCCCACTATCCCCGACTCAGCCACCGGGGTGTCGAACACCCGGTCCTCGCCGTATTTGTCCCGCAACCCGTCGGTGATCCGGAACACTCCCCCGGTCCGACCGATGTCCTCGCCGAGCAGCACCACACGGTCATCGGATTCGAGGGCGGTCGCCAGCGCTCCATTGAGGGACTGGGCCAGGGTCAGCTCGCTCATGAGCCGATCTCCCCCAGCTGAGTCTCGATAGGCGACGTCGGCTGCTCGTACATGCGCAGCAGCATCTCCTCGGCGGTCGGCTGGGGCAGCGCCTCAGCCGTCGCCACCGCCTCCTCGATTACGTCCGATGCTCGGGTCTCGAGATCTGCCTGCCATTCGGGGGTCCAGCCGCCAGCCCTCTCGAGGAGGAGACGCACCCGCTCGAGGGGATCCTTCTCACGCCATTCCACGGCCTCGTCCTCCTCGCGGTAGCGGCTCGGATCGTCGGCCGTGGTGTGAGGGCCGAGTCGGTAGGTCACCGCTTCGATGAGCGTCGGCCCGTCGCCGCTTCTCGCCCTGGTGACCGCGGTACTCACGACCTCGAAGACGGCGGCGACGTCGTTGCCGTCAACGAGGACGCCGGGCATGCCGTATCCCTCCGCCTTCATTGCGATCGACTCGGAACGGGTCTGCTCGGCTCGGGGGTAGGAGATGGCGAAGCCGTTGTTTTGGCACAGGAAGACTGTCGGTGTGCCGAAGACCGCAGCGAAGTTCATCGCCTCGTGGAAGTCGCCCTCGGATGTGGCGCCATCACCGAAGGAGGTCAACGCCACCCGGTCCGAGTCATTGAGTGCCTCGGCCCAGGCCAGTCCCACGGCGTGGATCATGTGCCCGCCGACGGTGATCGACGGCGGGAGGACGTTGACGCCATCGGGAGCCTGTCCGCCCCGCTCGTCGCCGGTCCGGCCCGCGATGAGGAGGCTCCACGGGTACCCGGCCCGCCACATCAGTGCGGCGTCTCGATAGGTAGCCGCCACCCAGTCGTCCGATCGCAGGGCCGCCGCGGCCCCGATCTGGGCAGCTTCCTGGCCCTCGAATGGGGCATAAGTGGCCAGGCGCCCCTGCCGCTGCATGGCCATGCACTTGTGGTCATAGGTGCGGGCCTCGACCATGTCGGCATATAGCCGGCGCATCTCCTCGAGGGTGATGGGGAGACGATCGCCAACGGTCCCGTCCGGGCTGATCAGGGTGAGCATGCCGGCGAGAGCTTATCTGCCGGCTGGTTTCACACCGTTCTGGCGCGCTGATGCCCGCCTATAAACCGTGATCGGCGCGCCAGAACGAAGAGTCGCCACTAGTCCCAGTCGAGAAAAGCCGGGAGTCGTCTCGCCTTGCGCAGGCTGCCGACGATCCCCTGAGGGAAGAAGAGCAGAGCCAGCACCAGGATGAGCCCGGTGAACACGATGTTCAGCGCGCTCTCCCCAAGTTGACGCACGGCGAACTCGTTGACCCCGATGATCAGGATCGCGCCCAGCACGGGGCCGGCGACCGTGCCCCGACCGCCGATGATCGCCATCAACACCATCCTGGCGGCCACCGCGATGGCGAAGAAGGTGAGCGGCCTCAGGTGGGTCAACGAATATCCGTATATGGCACCTGCGACGCCGATGAAGAAGGCGCTCAGGGCGAAGGCCCAGACCTTGTACCAGCGAGTGTTGATCCCCGCCACCTCGGCCTTGGTCTCGTCCTGGCTGATGGCGCGCAGACCGAGCCCGAACTTGGAATGGGCCACCCGATAGGAGAGGTATACGGCGCCGATGGCGCACAACGCCATCGCGTAATAGAAGGGGACCTTCAGCCATCGCACCGGGAACTGGAAGAGGGGCAGGTCCAAACCGCTCGAGGCGCCGATGAACTCCCAGTTGTCGAACCAGAGCAGGAACAGGAAGAGCATGGCGATGGTGGCGACGATGAACGCCGGCCCTCTGGTCCGCAGGGTTATCAGGCCAGCGAGGAAGCCCACAGCCATGGCGGTCAACCCGGCGATGGGGAGGAAAAGGAAAGGCGAGATCCCCCAGTGGGCCAGAGCGAGGCCGGCGGTGTAGCCACCGATTGCGAAGAACACACCGTGACCGAGAGATATGTACCCGGCGAACCCCCCAATGATGTTCCAACTCGACGACATGGCGATCCACATCAGGATCAACATCCCCACCTGGAGCACATAGGCGTATGCGTCGAACAACGGAATCGCGATCAGCGGGAAGAGAAGAATCAACCCCAGGCCGGCGACCAGTGTCACCCGGCGAGACATCGTCCCGGACTTGGGGCCTGGGGTCTCCTCGAGGAGGCCTTCCCGCTCGTCGACCACGGCCACGGCTACAGCCTCACCTTGACGCCGAATAGGCCCTGAGGCCGGATCAAGAGGATGAGGAACAGCGTCAAATAGAAGGTGATCGGCGACCAGGTGGGCCCGATCACATCGGTTACGAACGCGCTGGCCACGGCGAGGAGAAGGGCACCGATCACAGCACCCTTGATGCTCCCCATACCCCCAAGGACGATCAACGCCAACAAGAGCGCTATCCACTGCCAGTGACGCGCCGGGAAGAAGGGAAACATGAAGCTGAGGAGGGAGCCGGCGGCCCCGGCCAACGACATGCCCAGCCCGAAGGAGAGGGCAGAGATCCGACGGACATTGACGCCGACGATCTGAGCCGCCGCCCGATTCTGCATCGTCGCCCGGATCGCCGTCCCCGTCTTGGTGAATCTGAGCATCACCCAGAGCAAGACCAGCAGCGCGAAGCTGATCAGTGAGGCGTACAGCTGGCTGGTGGGCAGGAAGATTTCCCCGATCGTCACCGATGTGGCGGCGTACTCAGGCCGAACCGACCGGAAGATGCCCGTGAATGTGAAGGTGAGCAGTCCCTCGACAATCAAGGCAAGGCCAAACGTGAGCAGGACGGTCATCTCGACATAGCGCGGGCTGTCCTCGATGCGCGGGAACAGCAGCAAGTACAGCCCCACCCCGAGCCCGAACATGAGCGGCATGGTGACGAGCAGGGAGATCATCGGATCCAGGGCCAGGCCTTCGAAGAGGGCATAGGTGAGATAGGAAGCGATCAGGATGAAGGCAGCGTGGGCCAGGTTGACCACCCGCATCACCCCGAACAGCAGCGTGAGCCCGGAGGCCATCATGGCGTAGACGCCGCCCAGCAGCAGGCCGAGGACGAGTATCTGCAGCCAATGCCCCACTATGCCGTGCCCCTGCTTGCCACTGTCTTGCCGAGATAGAGCTCGCGGATCCTCGGGTCGGCCAGTATCCCGTCGGCGGGCCCTTCGAACTCCTTAGAGCCCAGATCGAGGACGATCCCCCAATCGACGCTCTCCAACCCCTTCACTGCGTTCTGCTCGACGAGGACGACGGTGATCCCGAGATCCCCAAAGCCCCGGATCCTCTCGAATATCTGATCGGCGATCATCGGGGCGAGTCCCAGGCTGGGCTCGTCGATCATGATCAACCTCGGCTCGATCATCAGCGCCCTGCCCAGGGTGACCATCTGCTGTTCACCACCGGACAACGTCCCGGCGTTCTGGGACTTGCGCTCTGCCAGCACCGGGAAGATCTCGTAGACCATGTCCATCCTTTGCCGGAGCAAGGTGCGGTCATCGATCAGATAGCCGCCCATGGCCAGGTTCTCCTTGACAGTCATCATCGGAAACAGGCTGGCGTCTTGGGGGACGAAGCAGACTCCCGCCGCAAGCATCTGGTCGGGGCGCGAGCCGTTCATTACCGCGCCGTCCAGCCGGATCTCTCCCGCCCGGGGCTTGAGGAAGCCGGCGATGGCGCGGAGCAATGTCGACTTCCCGGCGCCGTTGGGGCCGACGATGCAATATGAGGTCCCCTCCTCGATGGTGACGGTGACCCCGGTCAGGATGTCGGGGCCGGCACCGTAACCGGCCACCACATCTTCGACTTCGAGAAGCGCCACTTCACACCCTTCCCAGATAGGCATCGAGGACGGTGTCGTTCTCGCTGATCGCCTCGGGCGTCCCCTCGGCAAGGATCTCGCCGTGTGCCATCACGACGATCGAGCTGCACAGGCTCATGACCACGTCCATGTTGTGCTCCACGATCAGAAAGGTGATCCCCGTTTCGTTGAGCTCTCGGATGTGATCCATGATTCGCTCGAGGAGGGTGGGGTTCACGCCTCCTGCCGGCTCGTCCAGCATGATCATCCGGGGCTCGGGCATCAAGACCGAGGCGAATTCGAGCAGTTTCTTCTGTCCATAGGACAGTGAGTCGGCCGGCGAGTTCGCCAGTCGGTCGATCCCGACAAATCGGAGCAGCTCCATTGCCCTGTCTTCCTCACGCTGCAGGATCCGTGAGCCCAGCAGACTTCGCCAGCCGCTGGTGGGTGAGCCAACCACCATGTTCTCCAAGACCGTCAGGTCACCCAGAGCGCGCGTGATCTGGAAAGTTCGGCTGAGACCCCTTCTCGTCACACGATGTGGGAGCCAACCGGTCATATCGACGCCATCGAAGAAGACGCGGCCAGAGTCGGGGGCGAGAACCCCGCTGATCACATCGAACGCAGTGGTTTTGCCCGCCCCATTGGGCCCGATGAGACCGGTGATGGACCCTTCCTGCACAGCGATCGAGCAGCCGCCCAGGGCCTGAACGCCGCCATAGGCCTTGCTGATCTCGCGGGCTTCGAGCAGATCGGCTACGAGCCACTCCTCACGTCATCGGGATGAAGGGGCCGATCCGTGGCCGGCCCCTTCACCCTCACACGAATTGCCTACCACTCCGGCTTCGGGAACACCATGTCGACGGTGTCCAGGCCCTCACCGACCGGAAAGACGAACTGGAGCTCCCCGTCCTGCCACTGGTTGAGGAGGAGGTCACGCCCTATGGGCAGACCACGCTCGTCCCAGTGGTAGGGACCGAGGATGGTTTGAACCGGATCGTCTTCCGTCCGGTCCCGGAACCATTGGGCTATGGCCGCGTTGTCCGTGCTCCCAGCGCCGATTATCCCCTGTTCCATGCCCTGGCAAACGGCAAAGGGGATCGCCTCGTCCTCACTCGGGGGGTTTCCGTAGGCGGCCTCGAAGTCGGCCACGAAGTCTTGATTGGTGTACTCCTCCCCGGCCAGGGTCCCCACGAACTCGACCGACGGGTGCCAGACGGTGTGCATCGTGGTTCCGTTCTCCGGGCCTCCGAGCTCGGTGCTGAACTCGCTCTGTGCTCCCTGGGAGAGCCACATGAAAGATGGCTGCATCCCCACCTGTTGGAGACCCTGCACCAAGGAGATCGCCTCGTCGACGGAGGCGGTGGCGGCCCACACCGACTCGGCGCCACTGCCGGCGATCGAGTTGGCGAACGTGGTCCAGTCGGTGAACCCGACCGGCCACTGCTCGTCGAAGACGATCTCTATGCCGGCATCGGCAAGCATTCCGGGAGCCAGGTCAACGAGGACCTCTTCGGTGGCCGGGTCGTTCACTGTCCCGCCGGCGAGACCATTGCGTCCGGCGGCAGCGAATGGGTCGTCGGCGTAGACCACCGCAGCGGTCTCCGGGAAGTCCTCCGCGGAGATCAATCCCTCGTCGCGGTAGTAGAGCAAGGAGTTGACTCCGGCCGAGCCAACCTCCTCGCCAACCCGTGCCTGGAAGTAGAAGATGTTCTGGAAGCCGCGCTCCCAGATCCGCTGTGCCCCACCGGACGGAACCGGGTAGACCATGCCGTTTTGCTCGGCAATGGCCGAAGTTGGACCGGTGAGGAGGCTGGAGAAGGTGCCGAACAGGATGTCCGCCTCGGCCACCATCCGTTCGTACTGAGTCACCGCGATCTCCTGGTCGGACTGATTGTCCTCGACCTCCAGCACGAGCTCGCGGCCCAACACGCCGCCCCGCTCGTTGATGAGATCCACACACAGTTGGTATCCGTTGCGATGAAGCTCCGCCGGAATGGAGAACTCCCCGGTAAGGGGAAGGGAGGTCGCGGCAATTATCGGTTCCCCTTCAGGGACGGGGGCGGCGGTGTCCCCCGGAGCGGTGGTCCCCCCTGCCTCAGCAGTGGTCGTCGTCTCGCCCTCACCGGCACAGGCTGCGATCAATGCCACCATGACAAACGTCGCAGCCGTCCTTTTCCAGGTACTCATGCCTACTCCTCCTCGGTCACCAGCCCGGCTGGTCGCGGCTACAAACGATTGTAAGACCCAGGGCCGGCGGTTTGTCGAAGAAAGGGACCGTTTTGGCGCGGAGATGTCGACCTATAGACCGACATCTCCGCGCCAAACGAACTAGAAAACGCCTAGACCCCTGCCGACTCCGAGGCGAGAGCCTCTTCCATCTCTTCGACGGTCACGAGGACCTCTCGGGCCTTGCTTCCGTGCGATGGGCCCACGACCCCTCGGCTCTCGAGGATGTCCATCACCCGTCCTGCCCGGGCGAACCCGATGCGCAGCTTGCGTTGCAGCATCGAGGTGGAGCCGAGCTCGCTCCGGACGACGAGATCCATCGCCTGGCGGACCAAGGCCTCTTCCTCGTCGTCGACTTCTTCGGCCTGGGCCGCGGCGGCGGCAGTCGCCGCCACCAGGACTTCCTGGTCCTCGTACTTGGCCTCCTGCTGCTTACGCACCCATTCGACGACCGAATGAACCTCGCTCTCCCGCACCCAAGCGCCCTGGATCCGCTGTGGGCGTGGTTCCTTGGCCGTCACCACCAGCATGTCGCCCATCCCGATCAGCTTCTCCGCCCCTGATCCGTCGAGGATCACGCGGCTGTCGGTCTGGGAAGCGACGCTGAAAGCGAGCCGGCTCGGGATGTTGGCCTTGATTACACCGGTGATCACGTCGACCGACGGGCGCTGAGTTGCGACCACGAGGTGGATCCCGACCGCACGAGCCATCTGGGCGATGCGGACGATCGACTCCTCGACCTCCCGCCCGGCCACCATCATCAGGTCGTTCAACTCGTCGATCAGGATCACGATGTAGGGAAACCGATCGAACCCGCCGGGGTCGAGGCCACCGGCGTCCCACTTCAACCGATATCCCTCGATGTCGCGGACCTTGGCGTCGGCGAGCAGGTCGTAACGACGGTCCATCTCCGCTACCGCCCATTTCAGGGCGTCATTGGCCTTCTTCGGGTTGGTGATGACCCTTGTCAACAGATGAGGCACGCCGTTGTACTGGCCCAACTCGACCCGCTTGGGGTCGACCATGATCACGCGCACGTCATCCGGATGGGTACGCATCAACAACGAGGTCACGATCGAGTTGATGCATGAGGACTTCCCGGCCCCGGTGGCACCGGCGATGAGGACATGTGGCAACTCGGACAGGTTGAGGAGCTTGGGGAGACCTGAGATGTCCATGCCCAGTCCCACGGTCAGTGGGTGGGTCTCGACTGCCGCCTCGGCACTGGAGAGTATGTCACCCAAAGACACCAGCCTCCGCTTGGTGTTGGGGACCTCGACTCCGATGGCCGACTTGCCCGGTATCGGAACGAGTATCCGCACGTCCGGCGTGGCCAGGGCATAGGCGATGTCATGGGCAAGGCTGGAGACGCGATTGACCTTGACCCCCGGAGCCAGCTCGATCTCGTATCTGGTGACCGTAGGCCCGGGCACGATCTTGGTGAGATTGGCGTCGACACCGTGCTGGATGAGGGTCTCCTCCAGCTGGCGGGCGGTGTCCTCGAGAGCACGCTTGTTGATCTCTCCACCGGTCCCCTCGTCGAGGAGGCTGAGCGGCGGCAGTTTGTAGCCGCTGTTCTTCGCTTCTCCCGCCGGTGGTACCGGGAGCGGCTTCGGCTTCGGGGCGACGGCGGCGTTGGGCTTCTCGGCCTTCGGACGAGAGGGCTTTGGCCGCGCATGCCGCCCCCGAATGTCGGGTGCCGGTTTGGCGATCCGATCGGACACCTCAGCAGCACGCTCGGCCCGAGCGCCGATCACGGCAGTGGACGCCATCCTCCGGGTCGACCGGTACAGGTCGACGATGCCCGCGGCCAACTCACGAACACTGGTCTGGGTCATGATCAGCACGCCCATCCCCATTGCGGAGGCCAGCACGACGAAGGCCCCCCACATTCCGAGGATCCTCCGCATCGGGAACGCAATCAGAGAGCCGACGGCGCCACCCCGGTCCTCGACCAGTTCCAGGCTTGGCGCCAAGGCCACAGCCCCAGTCATGAGGTGGAACAGGGCCAGCGAGCCGATGAAGGTGACGATGCCGCCGGCGACCAGACGCTTGGCTCCATCCTTCGGCTTACCGACGATCATCGCTACTCCAACGCCGGCCAGCGCCACCGGGAGGGCGAATCGCCACACTCCGAACAGGAAGCGGCTCCCACCGGCCATTCCTTCGCCGACCGGGCCGGCGAGATCGACAAAGGCGAGCAGGATCAAGATGGCGAGAACCACGAGGATCATGCCCCAGATGTCGTCGGTCTGACGCCCGAGCGTGTTGCGCACCGAGCCGCGGACCGCCTCCAGCTTCAGGCGGATCGCGCTCAGGGGCGCCGTCTTCTTTTTCTTCGCTTTGGACACCCGTCTCCGCCCGGAGGACCCCTTTCGGGTGGGTGTCCTGGTTCCCATGTGCTCTGAAACAATACCTGGGAGTTGGATTTGGTCGTGGAATGCTGCGCGGAGGTCGAGGTCGAGCTGGAACCTGAGGCGATTCGACCTGTATCCGGCCGAGGAACCTGAGGTTCGCGGTCGGTTAGAGCTCCATCACCACCGGGACGATCACCGGGCGGCGGGCGGTTTCGGCGCGTATGACCCGCCCGACGGCCTGACGGATCGTCTTCTGCAGCTCACCGATGTCTGACCGGCCCGAGGCATGCTCCCCGATGGCCTCGGTGACGGCGTCCGCCGCCTTGGCCAAGACGGTGCCGGGGTCGTCCATCAGACCGTGACTGTCGAACTCCGGCCCATAGAGGACCGCCCCGGTGTCATGGTCGATGCCGACTGTTACCACGACCACACCCTCGTCGGCGAGATGAGAGCGGTCTCGCAGGACGGCCGACTGGACATCTCCGACGGCAGAGCCGTCGAGGTAGACGTAGCCGGCCGGCACCGCCCTCCGCTGGACCTGGGTCTTCTTCCCGTTGAGGATCACGCGATCGCCGTCCTCCAGCACGTCGACGTGACGAACACCCATTTGTCGGGCCAGCTCGGCATGAGCGTGGAGATGCCGGTACTCCCCGTGGACCGGGACGAAGGCCTGGGGCCTCACCAGATTGAGGAAAGTGAGCAGCTCCTCCCGGTTGGCGTGGCCGGACACGTGGACATGTGCATTCGTCCCATGCACCACGCGCGCACCACGTCGTATCAGGTTGGAGATCACCTTCGAAACCGCCGTTTCGTTGCCCGGGATCGGCTTGGCCGAAATGAGAACGGTGTCGCCTTCTCCGAGCTCGACGAACTTGTGCTGGCCCTGAGACATCAGAGACAGCGCTGCGAATGGCTCACCCTGACTGCCGGTAGTGATCAAGAGCTGCTGGTTAGGGGGCAGTTCCGCCAGGTCCTTGATGTCCATCACCGACTTCTGCGGGACGTCGAGTTCCTTCAATTCGGCGGCGAGGCCGGTGTTGCGGTGCATCGAGCGGCCGAAGAACGCCACCTTGCGACCGTTGCGAATGCCGGCATCGGCGATTTGCTGGACCCGATGGATATGGGAGGCAAAGCAGGCGGCGATGACGCGTCCGCCGGAATCCCGAATGACATCTGCGATCGGCTGGCCAACCGAGCTCTCAGAGGGCTCGAACCCAGGTCTCTCCGCATTGGTGGAGTCGGCGAGCAAGAGTCTCACTCCTCGTCGGCCCAATGTGGCGAACGCCGGAAGGTCGGTCGGCACCCCGTTGATCGGCGTCGGATCGAGTTTGAAGTCCCCTGAATGGAGAACCACTCCTTCCGGAGTCTCGATGGCGACGGCAGTGGCGTCCGGAACCGAGTGACTGACGGGGATCAGCTGGAAGCGAAACGGCCCGTGATCGACCCACTGTTTGACCTGGACCTGTCGGAGCTCGGCTTCCACACCGAGCTCATCGATCCGTCCTCGGGCCAGCTCGATTGTGAACTTGGTGCCGTAGACAGGGACATTGATCTCCCGGAGGAAGTAGGCGAGAGCGCCCGTGTGATCCTCGTGGCCATGGGTCAGGACGACACATTCGACATCGCCCGCCCTCTCGATGAGCCAGGACCAATCGGGGAAGACCAGATCGACGCCGAGCATGTCCTCCTCGGGGAACATGAGGCCACAGTCGATGAGGGCGATCTTCCCGCCGACCTCGACAGCCGCACAGTTTCGGCCAATCTCCCCGAGACCGCCGAGAAATGTGACCGAGACGCTCACAAGCCCTGAAGGGCGCCGACCGCCTTCTCGACGGCGACCAAGGTCTCCTCGGATGCTCTCACCAGTGGAGGCCTGACATCGCCGACCGGCTCCCACAGCCGATCCATGGCGCCCTTGACAGGTGCAGGGTTGGTCTCGAGGAAACATGCTTCGCACAGAGGGAGGAGCAGGTGGTGGAGCCGGCGGGCCTCGGCGAGATCTCCGGCCAGTGCCGCCCGCACCATCGCGGCGACCGCTCTCCCGGCGAGATGTGAGACCACCGACACGACGCCCACAGCACCGACCGCCATCATCGGCCAGGTCAACGAGTCCTGGCCGCAATAGACGGTGAGACCGGGCACCCGGTTGATGGTGTGACCGGAGAACTCGATGTCCAGGACGGCATCCTTGACGGCGACGATGCTCTCATGTTCGGCGAGCCGGGCCAGGGTGTCGATCTCGATTCGGGTGCCGGTCCGGCTCGGGATGTTGTACAGCATCACCGGCAATCCGACATCGGCGATCGCGCTGAAATGGACCACCAAGCCGGCCTGATCGGGCTTGTTGTAATAGGGGGTCACTGCCAGCACCCCGGCACAACCGAGTTCAGCCGCTCTTCCGGACAGCTCTACCGATTCCGCTGTGTTGTAGGTGCCGGTCCCGGCGATCACGTGGGTGCCCTTGCCGGCTACCGCATCGACGACCGTCTTGTAGAGGGCCAGCTTCTCGACGCTGCTGAGGGTTGGCGACTCACCGGTGGTCCCGGTGACTACTAGGGCGTCACTCCCGTTGTCCGAGAGGAAGCGGGCGAGACGCCACGCCTTCTCGTGATCGACGTCACCCGAGACAGTGAAGGGGGTGATCATGGCCGTGGCCACATGGCCGAACGGCGCGGGCAGGAAGGAGCTCACCCGACCCAGGTTACCGATCGATCCACTAGAACACCCGCATGGAGCTGCGATTGCCCTCGCCCTGCCTGGTGGTGCTGATTGGCTCGTCCGGCTCGGGCAAGAGCACTTGGGCAGCCGGGACGTTTCGCGCGAGAGAGATTGTCTCCTCTGATCGCCTTCGGGGAATGGTCGGGGCCGGCGAGGATGACCGGCAAGCGGGAACCGTGGCTTTCTCGATCCTGGAACAGATCGTGGCAGAGAGAATGCGGCGGCGCCTGACCACGGTGGTAGACACCCTCGGCTTCGACCGGGACAATCGACGGAGATGGGTGGGTCTTGCCCACGAGGTCGGGCTCCCCGCGTTCGCCGTGGTGTTCGACACCCCGGCGGACCAAGTCCGGGCTCGCAACACGGAGCGCCCAAGGCCCATCCCGAAGTCGGTCCTCGACAAGCAGCTCAGCAGGTTTCGGGCTGTCCAGGGAGAGATCGAAGACGATGGTTTCGACCGCGTCATCGTGGACCAGCCCGTCGCCCTGGTGGCCCCTTCGATCGCCGTCGCCAATGACGAAGCAGTCGAGGACCGATCGGCAACGACGAGACATCGTTTCGGGCTCGTGATCAACAGATTCGATTGGGGTGATGATCGCTCGCAGATGGCGCCCCGTCTTGCCTCCATCGCGTCGCGGGCCGAGGTGGCCGGATTCGACGACCTGTGGGTGATGGACCACTTTCGTCAGATCCCCCAGGTCGGCCGCCCGTGGGAGGACATTCCAGAGGCCTACACCGCGCTTGCATTCCTGGCCGGGGTCACCAGCAAGATCAGACTGGGGACGCTCGTGACCGGGATCGGGCACCGCCATCCCGTGGTCCTCGGGAAGACGGTCGCCACCCTGGATGTCATCTCCGGGGGCCGGGCGAACCTTGGTCTCGGCATCGGATGGGATCGGGCGGAGCACGAGGGCTATGGGATCCCGTTCCCACCTGTCCCGGCCCGTTACGAACAGCTGGAAGACACCCTTCGCATGCTCCCTCTCCTCTGGGGCAAGGGCTCTCCATCGTTCTCGGGCACCACGTTCTCCGTACCTGAGCTGATCTGTTACCCACGACCCATCCAGGACCCCATCCCGATCCTCATCGGGGGGTCCGGCGAGAAACGGACGCTTCGGCTGGTCGCCAGATACGCCGACGCCTGCAATCTCTTCGGCCGTCCCGATACCATCCGGCGCAAGGTCGGGGTGCTTCACCAGCATTGTGCGGAGGTCGAGCGGGACCCTGCGGAGGTCGAGGTCTCGCACCTGGTCAACGTGATGACGGCAGCAGGCCGGGAGGCATTGCGTGGGCGGGTTGAGCTGCTGCGAGGGCGAAACGTTTCAGCCGAGGCGTTCATGGCCCGGCACAACGCCGGCACCATCGAGGACCAGGTCGATCACATGACCCGCTATCAGGCAGCCGGGGCGAGCCACTCGATGGTGGCAATCCCCGACGTGCATCTCGAAGGCAGCATCGAAGCATTCGGCGAGGTAATCGAAGCCATGCACCAGCCGTAGACTGGCGCCATGGCTGCTACCTCAACGATGCTCCCGCTCGGAACAAAGGCGCCCGACTTCACCCTCCGAGATGTCATCTCGGAACGAGACGTCTCGCTGGGTGATTTCGACGGCTCGAAGGGCATGCTCGTCATGTTCATCTGCAATCACTGCCCCTATGTCCAGCACGTTCGCGACGAGCTGGCGCGCTTCGGGATGGACTACCAGGACTCCGATCTCGGGATCGTGGCGATATCCGCCAACGACTCCGACCAGTACCCGGACGACGGCCCTGATGCGATGAGGAAGGAAGCCGTTCGCTATGGCTACACCTTCCCCTACCTGTTCGACACCGACCAGAGCGTGGCTGCCGCCTACACGGCCATGTGCACGCCCGACTTCTTCCTGTTCGACTCGAATCGAGAGTTGGCCTATCGAGGCCGATTCGACGAGTCGAGGCCTAACAGCGGGATCGCCGTCACCGGCGCCGATCTACGCGCCGCCGTCAATGCAGTCCTGTCCGGCCAGCCGGCGAGTTCCGAGCAGTGGCCCTCGATGGGCTGCTCGATCAAGTGGAAGCCAGGCAACACCCCCGCCTATGTCGGGGCGGCTTGACCGAAGCCTCATACGCTCCACGTTCTACGTTTTACGACAGAAAGAGAGGCCACGTGGCCAACCAATACCCGTCTCCCCCCGAACTCACCATCGATCTGGACAAGAGTTACACGGCGACCCTCGACACCAATCACGGCGAGATCGTCATCGAGCTCGATCCCGCTCGCTCACCCCAGACCGTCAACAACTTCGTCTTCCTGGCCCGCGATGGGTATTACGACGGAGTCATCTTTCATCGAGTCATCGAGAATTTCATGATCCAGGGCGGTGACCCGACCGGCACCGGAACCGGCGGCCCGGGCTACAAGTTCCGCGATGAGATCGAGGGACAGGGCAGCTATTCGAGGGGGACGGTGGCCATGGCCAATGCCGGGCCCAACACCAACGGCTCCCAGTTCTTCATCTGCCACAGCGACGTCGGCCTTCCTCACTCCTACACCATCTTCGGGAAGGTGACGTCCGGGATGGATGCGGTTGACTCGATTGCCACTACCTCGACCGATCGCGGCGACAGGCCAGAATCGGAAGTCGTCATCAACAAAGTGACCATCAGCGAGGGTTGATCGATTTCGGTACACATTCGATCGATTTCCACTAGCGTTCCGCCCGCTGCTTCGGCGGCGACTCGTTGGCTTCCCGTCCAGCATTGCGACCGGATCGAGGGCAGGGTCGTACCGGACACATGGCGAAGGGCTGCCAAGAGGCCCTTCAATCAGAAAGGATGACGGGAGTCATGAACATCTACGTGGGGAACCTTCCCTTCACCACTACGGCCGCCGATCTCGAGACCCTGTTCGGTGAGTACGGGGCAGTGGACAACGCTGCGATCATCAACGATCGTGAGACTGGCCGCTCCCGCGGCTTCGGGTTCGTGGAGATGGCGAACGATGCCGGCGCCAAGGCCATCGAGGAGCTCGACGGCGCCGATTACAACGGCCGAAACCTCAAGGTCAACGAGGCCAGGCCACGTGAGGAGCGCGGTCCGCGTCGGTGACCGACGCGAATTGATACCGTCGATGACCGACGCCAATTGGACACCGTCGGTAACCGACGCTTTGTAGACATCGTCGTTCAGGCAGACCGATCCCTGTGATCGTGCCGCCCTGGCACGGGGCGGTGCGCTGGATCGTCGATGAACAGCCTCTCCCCCTCTACGTGGAGGAGACTCGGCCCGTAGGCGGCCGTCAGATTCTCGAGGGTCAAGACTTCTTCGGCCGTGCCTGATGCCACCACCCGGCCAGACAGAAGCACCACATGATCGGCGACCTCCGCCTCGGCCAGGTCATGCGTGGTCATCACGATCGTGCACCCGGTCTGTGTCTCGTCATGGATGACATTGTCGATGGCCTGGGCCGAGGTCAGATCCAGGCCTGTCAGCGGCTCGTCGAGGAGCAGGATCTCGTGCTCCTGGGCGAGGCCCTGGGCGACCAACACCCTCTGACGCTGCCCTCCCGAAAGCTCACGAAGATGGCGATCGGCAAGGTGGGTGATTCCCATCCTGCCCATCGCCTCGTCGACGGCGGCGTGGTCGCCGACGCCGAGACGTCGGCCCCCGGAGCCTGCATATCGGCCCATCGTCACCACTTCCCTGACGGTCACCGGGAGCGTGTCGTTGACCTTGGTGCTTTGCATGACGTAGGAGATCCTCTGTGGAGATCCTTCCGACCCGGGCACATCGATCGACCCACCCGCGGGATCGATCAGCCCCGCCATGGCTCCGAGGAGTGTCGATTTTCCCGATCCATTGGGGCCGATCAAAACGGTGATTCCACCTCTCGGGATCTCAAATGATG
>Ga0105092_10000294_pt1 | contig 25410 bp, 21 predicted proteins | sample PPLLak2March2015_FD_87021 | JGI IMG/M metagenome (GOLD analysis project Ga0105092, IMG submission 87021) | Freshwater sediment microbial communities from Prairie Pothole Lake near Jamestown, North Dakota, USA - PPLs Lake P7 Core (1) Depth... | ecosystem: Environmental > Aquatic > Freshwater >... | reverse complement strand
TTGGTGGTGCAGCCCTTCTTGGCGCAGACGCGGCCTTCGTTGAATCTCTTCGAAGGTCGGGTCATGCCCTTGATGGCGGCCCCTCTAACGATGTCTGTCATTTCAGTGGCCCTCCTTGACCTGGGCCGGTGATTAGTTCAAGTCTCTTGTGATCTCATTGTTTGCCGGTACGAGGACCCCGGAGGATTCTCATGCGACATCATTACTGTGCGATCCAACCCTTAAAGCGGCGGTAAACAACCGCTCCTGGGATTGAGACGTCGGGAAGCCCGAATCGGTTCCCTGGATAGCCCAGTCTATCTGCGGGTCACCGACCATCGCCAGACCAGCCTGCGGCGATGCACACATGTCATCGGCAGGCCAGGTCGGCGACCTGAGGATCACTCGATGCCGAGCTTCCTCAGGAATGCGGTGTTGTCGGGCTCACGACCGAGAAAAGCGCTGAGCATCTCATCGGCGTCCACCGAGCCCCCCTTCTCCAACACCTCTCGCCGGTAGGCCATTCCGACCTTCGGGTTGGTGACTCCCTCCTCCTCGAACCGGGAAAACATGTCGTCTCCGAACACTTCGGACCACATGTACCCGTAATAGGCGGCGTCGTAACCACCCATGAGATGACCGAACGAGGCAAGGGCGAAGGTGCCTTCATGGAACGGGATGAGGCCCAGCCTCGCTCCTTCCCGGAGGACGACGTCGAGGTCGATCTCTGTGTCGGATCCGTGGATCGTCTGGTCCCACCACCCGTACTGGAGCTGGCGGAGCTGGTGGATGGACACGTTGAGCTGGCGAGCGGCGACCAGTTGCTCGACCAGCTGATCGGGGATGGGGTCACCGGTCTCGTGGTGGCGGGCGAAACGGCTGAGAACGTCGGCGCGCCACACCCAATGTTGCATGATCTGACTCGGCGCCTCGACGAAGTCCCTCTCCACGCTGGTCCCGGCGAACCTGGCAAGTTCGGTCCTGCCCAGGTTCTGGTGGAGAACATGGCCGAACTCGTGGAAGAGTGTCTCGACCTCGCCGTGCTGGAGCAATGACGGAGCCGAAACGGTCGGCTTGGTGAAGTTGGCGACCATGGCGCACACCGGGTTCTGATACGAGCCGTCCTCCAGTCGTCGGCTCATGACCAAGGGGAACTCGGCGGCATGGCCGTACTTGCCCTCGCGCGGGAAGAGGTCGAGATAGAAATGGGCGAGCTCCTCGCCGCTCCCGGTGTCGTGGATGGCGAACAGACGCACATCGGGGTGCCAGACGTCCGGATCCTGGATCTCGCGGAACTCGAGCCCGAACGTCTCCTGGACCAGGTCGAACATCCCGCCGAGCACCGAGTCCAGCGGGAAATAGTTGGCCACCTCGAAGGGATCGACGCCATAGTCGGTGCGACGCTGGTGGGTGTCGTAGAAACGCCAATCCCAGGTCTGGATCTGGCTGTCTCCGGTGTCGGCCTGGAGCAGCTCACCCAAGGTCGCCAGATCGATCTCGCCTTGCTTGGTTAGCGGGGGCACGAGGTCTTCGTAGAAAGCCGCCACCCGCTCCGGATCTTTGGCCATCCTGTCCTCGAGCCGATGATGGGACCAACTGGGGACGCCGAACTCCTCTGCAATCTGATGACGCAGGTCGCGGGCCTCCTCCAGGATCTTCCGGTTGGCCTCGACCGCCTGTGTGTTGAACTTGAACGACAGTTCCTCGCGGAGATCGCGGCGCGTGGCGTTCTCGATGAACGGGATGAGATGGGGGTAGGCGAGAGTCACCTTGAGCTTGCCGGTCTCCTCGTCGGTTTCGAGCGACTCGGCGAAGCTGGGAGGCAGGCCGTCGAGCTCCTCCGGGTCGACGAGGATGTGGTCCTCCCATTCGTCGATGTTCTCTTGGAAGCGGACCCCGAGTTCGACCAGGCGCTGGGTCCGATCCTTGACCCTGGCCCTCGCTTCGGGTGAGAGCTCGTGGCCGGCATGACGCAGATCTCTGAGGGTGAACTCGATCAGACGAGCCTTCTCGCCTTCCAAGCTCTCCGCCTCATCGGTGGCGGCGAATTCCTTGATGGCTGCATTGAGGTCGTCGCGGAAGACCATCTCCACGCCGAAGGTCTCCAGTTTCTCCTCGGCGGCCTTCGCCTGAGAGCGGATCTCCTTCTCGGGGTGGACATAGCCCATGAAGGCGTGGGCGGCATTGGCCTTCGAGAGCACGTCGGCAATCTGGTCGAGAGGGATCATGGTGTTCTCGAACGTCCGGGTCTCTTTGGGTGCCACGAGAGCCTCGAGGATCTGTTGCGCCGCGTCGAGGGCCTCGTCCATACCTGTGCTCACCTTGTCCGCAGTCACCTGGGAGAAACCAAAATCCAAATTCGACATGCCTGGCACGCTAGCGATGGGGCCGCGACACCGAACCGGAGGCTCTACGTTGCACATGTGCAACGACCTGCTTCAGATTCGCATGACGCGCAAAGTCGATCGACGTGGGCGCTGGATCCCGGGGTCCGCCATCTCAACCATGGCTCGTTCGGAGCGGTGTTGAACGAGGTGCTCGACCTGCAAACCGATTGGCGACGCAGGTTCGAGGCCGATCCCAGCCGTTTTGTGTGGAGAGAGTTGCAGGCCGCCATGGACCGTTCTCGGGGGGCTGTGGGCGAATTCGTAGGCGCCGACCCAGTGGGCCTGGCACCGGTGCGGAACGCGACCACCGGGATCGCATCGGTCCTCCAGTCATTCGAGCCCTTGCTCCTGCCCGGTGACGAGTTGCTGACCACGGCCCATGACTACAACGCGGTTCGTCAGATCCTCCGCTTCACCGGCGAGCGGACCGGGGCCGTGGTCGTGGTGGCCCGGGTGCCGTTTCCCATCGAAGGCCCGGATCAAGTCACCGAGGCGGTCCTCGCCGCCGTGACGCCGAAGACGAAGCTGGCGGTCATCGACCATGTCACGTCTCCGACGGCGCTGGTCTTTCCGATCGAGGACATCGTTGCCGCTCTCGAGCCCGATATCCCGGTTCTCGTCGATGGTGCGCATGGCCCGGGCCAGGTGCCATTGAAGATCGATGACCTGGGGTCGTCCTGGTACACGGGGAACCTTCACAAGTGGGTGTGCGCCCCAAAGGGGGCGGCTTTCCTCCACGCGAGGGCCGATCGGATCGAGATGACGGTGCCGGCTGTCATTTCTCACGGATACAACGCCGAGGTCGACAGCCCTGAAGACCGTTACCACGCGCTGTTCGACTGGCTGGGCACGGACGATTTCAGCGCCTGGGCGTTGGTGCCCGATGCCTTGCGTCTGGTGGGCGGATTGGAGGCCGGGGGTTGGGACGCCGTGATGAAGCGCAACCACGACCTCGTCCTCGAGGGTCGGCGTCTGATTTCGGAGACGGTCGCCATCTCGCTGCCGGCCCCTGATGAGATGGTGGGTTCCATGGCCTCCGTGGTTTTGCCCGACGCCTCCGGCCCCGACCCCGGTGGCGAGCTGTCCCCGATGATGGATGAGCTGTTCGATGCCGGCTTTTCGACCATCGTCATGAACTGGCCGCGATGGCCCAGCCAGCTCCTGCGCATCTCCGCCTATCTCCACAACACCGCTGACGACTATTCGGCCCTGGCGGCGATTCTGGCTCCACGAAGCTGAGGCTGTTGGCTTCGTGTGCGCAACGTGGAACCTCAGGTATGCACTAACACCACCTAGAAGCGGGGCGGTGGGGCGAAGAGGGTCTCGGCCTGGTCGGGGGTCAGGGTCTCTGATTTGTTGAAGCCGGGGCGGTCGATGGCAGCAGCTAAGCCGATCGCCGGGTCGGGTAGCTCTACAGGTGAGTCGCTCCCACCGATCACCTTCACGCCGGCTTCGAGCAACGACCGGAAGGGGTAGACCCGGCTCATCCGCTCCTCGCCAAGCCGCTTCTCCAACCAGTCGCCCTCCGAAGCGAGGAAGGCGGGCTGCACCGAGGCGGTGACGCCGAGCCGAGCCATCCGCTCGATGGCCGCGTCGGTCAGCAGTGAGGCGTGCTCGACTCGAAGGCGCTCCGGGTCGGCCCCCATGTCGACGAGGTCCTCGAACACATCGAGGACCTTGTCGTTGGCCCTGTCTCCGATGGCGTGGATGGCCACCGACCCGCCCAACATCATCGAGGTCCGGGCCATGGTCATGGCATGCTCCGGGTCGAGCCGATCGGTGCCGCTGGTATCCGGACGATCGGCGTATGGCTCGTGCATTGCTGCGGTATGCCCTCCAAAGCTGCCATCGGCAAAGTCCTTCCAGCCGAGGAAGCGAATCCTCCCCTGTGTGTTGCGGATCTTCTCGGCGGCCTCGGCCAGCTCGTGGGTGTCGGAGGCGATGACCAGGACGTCGACATCGATGGGCAGGGCAGGGGCGAGGCGGCAGAGGGCGTCGAGCTCGTCACGGACCCCGCACCACAACGGCTCGCCGGTCGAGACGATGCCGGTCACGGATCCGATGCCCATCCTGGTGAGGTCGCCGAGGGCACGCAGGATGGCCGAGTCCGGCGGTCCCGTCACTTGTGGGGCGATTGCCGACGAGACGGTCTGGATTGCCGTCTCCCTGAGCACTCCATTGGGCCGGCCCGTCGGGTCGCGGTCGAAGGATCCCCCTTCCGGATCGGTGCTGTCGTTGTCGACTCCGGCGAGCGCCAACCCTGCGCTGTTGGCCACCGCGATATGACCGCAGTAGCGGTAGATGAGGACGGGTCGGTCCCCGATGACATCGTCCAGGTCTTCCCTGGTGGGCAGCCGGCCTTCTGCCAGTCCTTCGTCGTTGAGACGCTGTCCAATGACAGGGCCCTCGATCCGATCGGCGAAGTCGGCGACCCGTCGCATCACCTCGCCGATGTCCGACGCATCGATCAGCTCCAGACCGGTGACGAGCGCGGCGTACCCGAGCGGGTGGAAATGGTGGTCGTGATAGATCACAGGAGATGCTCGGGCATCGAGTCCTCGACGATCTGACGCAACTCCTCGTGGATCTTCCCGTTGGTGACGACGAATGCGGAAGGCTGGAGCTCGTTGGTCGATCCCTTGCTGTCCGTCGCCGTTCCACCGGACTCGGTGACGAGCAGCATCCCGGCCGCCGCGTCCCACGGTTTGACGCCGGCCGGGCCGCCATGCTCCCAGTAGCCATCGAATCGTCCACAGGCCACCCACGCCATGTCGAGGGCGGCAGCCCCCATGCGTCTCGTGCCCCGTGATCGCGTCATCACTTGTTCCATGACGTGAAGATAGGCCCGGGCATGCTCCTGCCGGTCGTAGGGAAAACCGGTGACCAGCAGGGAGTCCTGGAGTGATGTCGCTTCGGAGACACGGATCGGTCTCCCATTCGATCGGGCCCCCTCGCCCTCGCTGGCGACGAACTCCTCGTCCCGGGCCACATCGATCACCACGCCGACCAGCGGTCTTCCCTCGTCCCAGAGGGCGACCGACACCGCGACCTGGGGGATGCGATTGACGAAATTGACCGTGCCGTCGAGCGGATCGATGATCCAGACCCGGCGGCCGCGCCAGTCTGCCCCTCCCCCTTCTTCGGCCAGAATCGAGTCTTTGGGGAAATGCGATGCGATGACGCTCGTGATGGCGTACTCCGCCTCGTGATCGATCTCGGTGACCGGGTCCACCACTCCCTTCATCTCAGTGGTGAACTCCTCGTCGAAGCCACGGCGCACCACGCCGGCGCCGGCCCGCGCCGCACGCACCGCAACCCAAACATCACCTTCCCACATGGCTTCAGGATACGGGCCAACACGCAGCGCGTTCCCAATGCCGGGCGGGGCGCAATGCATAAAGAATCGAGCACGGCATACCCTGCCGCCCGTGATCGGTGGTCTTCTCGTCCTCGCCGGTGCCGGCCTTTCTGCCCTGGCCTTTCCCCGCTTCGGCCCGGGGTGGTTGATCATCCCCGGCATTGCACTCTTCCTTGCCGGGTTGCGACTGGCACGGGGTCGAGCCCAGGGATTGTTGTATGGGTCTCTCCACGGGCTGGGTTTCTTCTTCGGAGTGATCTGGTGGATCTCGGAGTTGGGGCTGGTCGCGGTCATCCCGCTGGGGGTGGCCTTCGCCGGGTTCCACGCCGCCTACGGGTGGTGGTTGGCCAAGTACAACGACCGATCGGCTGGGACCTGGTTCCTGCTCGCCGTCGGTGGATGGGCCCTGATGGAGCTGATCAGGTATCGCTTCCCGGTGGGGGGTTTCGAATGGGGCGCTGCCGGATATGCCCTCTCCGACCAGGCCTGGGCCCGCGCCCTGGCTCCCATGTACGGGACCACCGGAGTAACCGTGATGGCGGTGATGGTGTCGGCCGGCGCAGTCAGCTTGCTTCGTAAACCTCGCAACTGGTGGGTCTTGGTCCCGGTGCCGCTTCTCGTCGTTGCGGCTTCGTTACTCGAATGGTTCGAGCCCGCGAACTATGTCCTCGAGGGACAGAGGGTGGCAATAGTCCAGGGATCGACTCCCTGCCCGTTCGAGCACTGCCCACCTGACGAGCGGCTCCACACCTTCGAGCAGCATCTCGAACTGACCAAGCAGATCGAACCGGGTTCGGCGTTCCTGGTGGTCTGGTCGGAAGGGTCGACCGGCTCCTTCAACGCCGATCCGGTGCAGAACCCCGAGATCGGCGCGGCGATCGGGGCCGAGGCCCGGCGGATCGGCGCTTGGTTCCTCGTCGGCAGCGACCGGCCGATCAGCGAGACGCACTGGATCAACGCCAACGTCGTGTTCAACCCGGACGGGGAGATCGTCGGCGAGTACCAGAAGCAGCACCCGGTGCCATTCGGGGAGTACATCCCTTGGCGACCGGTTTTCGAGTGGATCCCGGATCTGGACCAGGTCCCCCGGGACATGATCCCCGGCGATGGCCCTGTCGTGTTCGACCTCGGGGAGGGCATCAGGCTCGGATCGGTGATCTCTTTCGAAGGCGGATTTTCCAGATACCCGCTTCAGCACGTCCGGGCAGGGGCGAATCTCATCGTCGTCGCCACCAACGAGGGCTCCTACGGGACCACGCCGGGCTCCGATCAGTTCATCGGGATGACTCGGATGCGGGCCGCCGAACTCGAGCTGGACGTGATTCATGCCGCTGTCACCGGGAAATCCACGGTCATCTCGTCGGATGGGTCCTTCCAGGACGTGTCCGGTCTGGGCACTCAGGAGATCATCTACGGCGGGGTCGCTGGCCGACCGGACGCGTCGCTGTATGCCCGCACAGGCGACGTCGTCATGATCGCCGCCGCCCTCGTCGCGCTCGCCACCTGGTGGCGCTCCCGGCGCCCGCTGGTAGTTTCCGCCCCCGCGATCGACGAGGAGGAGTGAGAATCGATGTCCCAGGCCCTGGAGAACCTGCTCACCGAAGACCGCAAGTTCGAGCCATCGCCCGAGTTCGCAGCCAGGGCAAAAGCCAAGCAGGGGATCCATGAGGATGCAGCGAAGGACTATCTCGACTTCTGGCATCGCCAGGCCTTGCAGCGCATCACTTGGCACAAGGAACCAACTCAAATCCTGGACGACTCCAACCCGCCCTTCTTCAGGTGGTTCGCCGACGGCGAGCTCAACATCTCCTTCAACTGCCTCGATCGTCATCTCGATGAGCACGGCGACCAGGTTGCCTATCACTGGGTCGGTGAACCCGGCGACAAGCGCACGCTGACGTACCGGGACCTCCACTCAGAAGTGTGCCGTTTCGCCAACGGGCTGCTCAGCCTGGGGGTGGAGAAAGGTGACCGGGTCGCCATCTACATGGGCATGGTCCCAGAGCTCCCCATCGCGATGCTGGCCTGCGCTCGTCTCGGCCTGGTCCACTCGGTTGTGTTCGGCGGGTTCTCCTCCGACGCCCTCTCCAGCCGGATTCTCGACGCCGATGCCCGGGTGGTCATCACTCAGGACGGCGCCTGGCGCGCCGGGAACGTGGTTCAGCTCAAGGCCAACGCCGACGTGGCATTGGCCAGCACCCCCGACGTCGGCCACGTCGTCGTCCTGAACCGGACCGACCACGGAGTCGGTATGACCGAGGGTCGGGATATCTGGTGGCACGACCTGATCGAGGGCCAACCCGACGAATGTGAGCCGGCCGTCCTGGGAGCTGAAGACCCGCTGTACATCCTCTACACATCGGGCACGACCGGGCGCCCAAAGGGGATCGTCCATACCCAGGGCGGCTATCTCACCGGGATAGTCACCACCCACCATTACATCTTCGATCACGAGCCCGACACAGATGTCTATTGGTGCGGCGCCGACATCGGGTGGGTCACCGGCCACAGCTACATCGTCTACGGCCCGCTCTCCAACCGGGCGACGAGCGTCATGTATGAGGGTGCCCCCAACTTCCCGGACCTGGACCGTCTGTGGCAGATCATCGAGGAGTACGGGGTCACCATTTTCTACACCGCCCCAACCGCGATCCGCACGTTCATGAAATGGGGCGACGAGCACGTGGCCAAGCACGACCTGAGCTCGCTGCGACTGATCGGGACTGTTGGCGAGCCGATCAACCCCGAGGCATGGATCTGGTATCAGGAGACGATTGGCGGAGGTGGATGCCCGGTGGTCGACACCTGGTGGCAAACAGAGACCGGAGCGGCCATGATCAGCCCGCTTCCCGGTGTCGTGGCCACCAAGCCCGGGTCCGCCACGGTCCCCTTCCCCGGCATCTTCGCCGACGTTGTCGACGAAGCCGGAGAGTCGGTTCCGCTCGGCGGCGGGGGCTATCTGGTCATCACCAAGCCCTGGCCGGCGATGGCCCGGACCATCTACGGAGACGACGAGCGGTACGCCGACACCTACTGGTCGAGGTTTCCCGGCCTCTACTTCCCCGGAGACGGCGCCAAGCGCGACCTCGACGGGTACTTCTGGCTGCTGGGCCGTGTGGACGACATCATGCTGGTCTCGGGTCACAACATCTCGACCACCGAGGTCGAATCGGCATTGGTATCCCACGTGTCCGTCGCCGAGGCCGCCGTGGTTGGTCGCCGTGATGAGGTCACCGGTCAGGCCATCGCCGCCTTCGTGACACTCCGTTCCGGTGTCGAGGGGAACGAGGAGCTATTGCAAGAGCTGCGGGACCACGTCGCCAACACCTTGGGGCCGATCGCCAAGCCGAAATCGATCGTCTTCACTGACGACCTTCCCAAGACCCGGTCGGGGAAGATCATGCGGCGCCTGCTTCAGGACATCTCGGAACAACGTCAGCTCGGCGACGTGACCACCCTGGCCAACGAGGCCGTCGTTCACGAGATCGCAGAGAAGGCCGCCGAAACGACAGAGGACTGAGGCCGGGCTAGGCCAGCAACACCGTCCCGAACCAGATGGCAGCAATGATCAGCCCGGTGGCGAGCTCGATTCCGATCGAGGTGGCAACGGCGCCCAAACTCGTCTTGGTGGCCGGCCAGGCCTGCTTCGCTCCCACCCTGATCCGTTCGAACACGTAGATGGTGAGGACGAAGCCGATCGGCGCCCCCACCACCGGTATCACGAACAACCCGACGATGGCGACTGCAGTTGCGATCAGCAGGGTCCGGTTGGGGATCCCGACCTCGTTTAGCTTTCGCTTGGGGATCGAGTACTTGATGAAGGTCCCGATTCCGGCCAGGACCAGGGCGGCGATGGCGACTGCCCAGGCGGTGGCGCCACCCTTCACGAAGGCCCACAGGAAGATCGCGATCACCTCCATCACCAGACCGGGGATGATGGGGATGACGATCCCGAAGAGTGAGACGACGATTATCAGGCCAATGGCCAGCTCGCCGAGCTCATCCATTGGCGGATCGTAGGCAGGGGCGGGCAGGGCCGCCCGGGCTCAGCCCGCGGCCAGTGCGGCGACCGCCCCGGAGGCGCCCTCGAGGAGTGGCTCGCCGTGGCCGAAGAGGGCGATCTCGTATGTGAAGCCGCCGAGTTTGAGAACCGTCTCCATTGCCACGGTCATGTCCTCGCTGAAGGAGGGGTCGGGTGGCGCGACTCCGCCGCCTGTGCCGTTGAGGGCGTCGCCTGTCACCAGGATCCCGGCGGCGGCATCGAGGACACAGATGTGCCCTGCGGTGTGGCCGGGGCTGTCGATGATCTCGAGACCGAACACACTGTCGCCGTCACCAATCGGCTGGGGCGCTATGTCAGAGGCGATCTGGGGGATGTCGGCATCACCAGCGTACAACGTGGCACCTTCCGCCTGTGCCATGACTTCGTCGACGCTTCCGGCATGATCCGGGTGCTTGTGGGTCAGGATCACGTGCCCGACCGAGTCCCAGGCGAGCCCGGCCTCACCGAGAGCGGCCTCGATGGCAGCAGCGCTCCCCCCGACACCGGTGTCGACCAGCGCCGCCTCCCCGCCGCGGTAGAGGATGTAGGCGGAGACGAAGTCGAGGTTCACCCGCTGGTAGGTGGATGCGGCCGGCGTGGTGGTGGTCGCTGGGGCACTCGTCGTTGTTGATCCCGGACTGGTGGTCGTGGTCGTGCTCGGCTCGGCCGTCGTGACAGGGGTGGTGCCGGGTGCGGTGGTGGTGGCGTCGGCGCCTCCGTCCGAGCAGGCGGCGGTGCCGAAGACGACGATGGCGAGGCCGGCCTTGCCCATCTCGGCGATCGCCACGCGACGATTGATCAGGCGGTGGGTGGTCATGTGGCCCTCCCGATCGGGAACAGAGCTCAAAGCTACCCGGCATCTGGACTTGTGTAACTTCCCCGCATGGTTACCAAGATCACGCTGTCGGAGACCGACCTTCCCACTCACTGGTACAACGTCGTCCCCGATCTGCCGGTGCCCCCGCCACCGGTCCTGCACCCGGGGACCCATGAGCCGGTCGGCCCCGATGATCTGGCTCCGTTGTTCCCCATGGACCTGATCCTCCAAGAGGTGAGCAGCGATCGATTCATCGAGATTCCCGAGGAGATCCGGGAGATCTACCGCTTGTGGCGCCCGACGCCGATGTACCGCGCCCACAACCTGGAGAAGGCCATCGATGGCCCGGCCCGCATCTATTACAAGTACGAAGGGGTCAGCCCCGCCGGATCGCACAAGCCCAACACGGCTGTCGCCCAGGCCTACTACAACGCCAAGGCAGGGGTGAAGAAGCTCTCTACCGAGACCGGAGCAGGGCAGTGGGGCTCGGCCCTCTCCTTTGCCTGCGCCCTCTTCGGTCTCGAATGCGAGGTGTTCATGGTCCGGTCCTCGTATGACCAGAAGCCGTATCGCAAGGCGATGATCGAGACCTGGGGGGCCACGGTCCATTCCTCGCCATCGGAGCTGACCCAGGCCGGCCGTTCCATCCGGGAGGCCGATCCCGACACGCCTGGCAGCCTCGGTATCGCTATCTCGGAGGCGGTGGAGGTGGCCGCTATCGACGACGACACCAAGTACTCCCTGGGCTCAGTCCTCAACCATGTCCTGATGCATCAGACAGTGATCGGTGAGGAGGCCCTCAAGCAACTCGCCCTGGTCGAGGAGACTCCCGATGTCATCATCGGGTGCGCCGGCGGTGGCTCCAATTTCGCCGGATTCAGCTTCCCATTTGTCAGGGAGAAGTTGGCAGGGACGATGGACCCCGTGATTCGCGCTGTCGAGCCGGCGGCGGCGCCATCCCTGACCCGGGGCAGCTATCAGTTCGACTTCGGGGACACGGTCGGGATGACGCCCCTGGTGAAGATGCACACTCTGGGGCACGACTTCGTGCCCGACCCGATTCACGCCGGCGGTCTTCGCTATCACGGGATGGCGCCGCTGGTATCCCTGCTCAAGGAGGAAGGGATCATCGAGGCTGAGTCCCTCCATCAGACGGAGGCCTTTGGCCGCGCCGTGCAGTTTGCCCGGGCCGAGGGGATCATCCCTGGTCCCGAGCCCGCCCATGCGGTGGCCTCGGCGATGATGGAGGCGGAGAAGGCCAAGGAGGCAGGTGAGGAGAAAGTGATTGTCTTCAACCTCTCCGGCCACGGCCACTTCGACATGGCCGCCTACCAGGAATATCTGGACGGCACTCTCACCGACTACGAATATCCGGAGGAGCGCATCGCCGCCGCCATGGAGCGGGTTCCGGAAGTTGCCGGCTAGCTACCCGACGTACTTCGCGCCCCGTATATGGCGCGGGACCGACAAGAAAACGGAGAAAAGAAATGCCTCGTATCACCGATCTGTCCGGAGAGGACCTGCAGAAGGCGCTCGATGTATTGGGGAAGGCAGACACCGTCGAGTTGAAGTTGACTCTGCTCGAGAGCCGCCGGGCGTCCGTCGGCGCGGCGCTGGGAATCGATGCGATAGAAGCCCAGATCCGCCAGGTCTTCTTCTTCGACACTCCCAAACTCGACCTCAACTCTGCCGGCGTCGTCGTTCGGGCCCGTCGACGTCAGAACGACACCGGGGACACCGTGGTCAAGATCAGACCGGTCGACCCGGCCGATCTCTCAAGTGATCTGCGAGCCGACCCTGCATTCGGCGTCGAGGTCGACGCCATGCCGGGCGGCTACGTCTGCTCTGCTTCATACAAGGGATCGGCGGACAACGCCAAGATTCGGAAGGTGGCGCTCGGCGACGGGAAGACACGCAAACTCTTCACCAAGAGCCAGCGCGCTTTCTTCAGTGAGCATGCGCCCGATGGTTTGGAGTTGGACGATCTCGAGATTCTCGGCCCGATCCCGACCTTCAGGGTGAAGTTCAAATCGGATGGCTACAAACGCCCCATGGTCGGCGAGTTGTGGCTCTATCCAGACGGTTCGCAGGTGATCGAGCTCTCCACCAAGACCACCCCGCCCGAAGCATTTCAGACCGGCTTGGAATGGCGAGCGTTTCTGGAGTCGAAGGAAATCGACGTCTCGGGCGAGCAGCAGACCAAAACCAAGACTGCCCTCCAGTTCTTCACCAAAGGTGACTAACCCGGTTCACCGGCCTGAGATCGAGAAATGCTGGTAGTCCTTCGGGGACGACCAGGTTCCTCCCCAAACCCACCCGTAGGCGGCGAAGGCTTCGACCACCACGTCACCATCGTGGATCATGCCCGGCGCATCGAGGCTGCGATCGGCGTAGACGGCGCCTTGGGGAGGCAGGACTGTTCCCCCGGTCACATACGGGTTGACCAGGGGGTTCACGTCGATTGCGCTCCCATAGGAGTGCTCTGACCACGACGTCCCACCGGTCACCGGCCGACAATTGAATGCGCTCGTGTTGTTGGCCGCCATGCTCAGGTCGTCGTCGCCGTCGTAGACATCAACAGGTTCAATCCGCTCGATGGGGAAGCCGGCCTCGAACAACCGGGACATGACTTCGACGATGTCGGATGCCACCTCGCCGGCGACGATCAGCCTCCCGGTGTGCACTTCGCCGTCGTATCCGATATGGGAGACGTCCACCGCACGGAGAGATTCCACATCCAGCGGGCAGCCTTCACGCCACGAAGAGGGGAGGTCGGACGCGCCGAGCGGGCCGACGGATGACTCGAAGACCGGCGCCGAGAGCGTCGTGGTCGGGGCGGCTGTGGTCGTGGTCGGGGCGTGTGTCGTCGTGGTCGTCGATGTCGTAGTGATGGTCGTCGAGGACGTGGAGGATGTCACCAGTGTCGTCGTGGCGACGGCGACCGTCGTGGTGGCTGAAGGCCCGGATTCGGGTTGGAGCAACAGCAACACCAGCCCCGTCACGCCGATGACGGCTGCGATCAGGAGCAGCCGGGTGCGGTTCAGCGGTCCTGGCCCTCCCAGCTGCTCAGGCCCTCGTCGACCAGGTCGAGTGCCCAGTCGAGCTCTTCCCGGGTTGTGATCAGTGGCGGGATGAAGCGAATCACGTTGGCATCCGGACCACAGTTGATGATGACCAGCTCACGGTCGAAAGCATGCTTCTCGACGTGGCTGAAGGCTTTAGCATCTGGAGTGCGGCTCTCGGGATCGGTCACCAGCTCGACGCCGATCATCAGGCCGAGACCGCGCACATCCCCGATTGTGGGGTGACTGTCTGCCATCTCGTTGAATCGCTCGAAGGCGCGCTTCGACAGCTCCCGGGCGTGTGGGAGCAGGCCCTCCATGGTGTCGATCACGGCCACCGACGCCGCAGTCGAGACCGGATTCCCGCCGTATGTGGTGCCATGCGCGCCACGGGGCCAGGAATCGATGGTCTCCCGTGAGGAGCCGAATGCGGAGAGTGGAAGGCCGTTGGCGATTCCCTTGCCCATGGCCATGATGTCTGGCTTGGCGTCGTAGTGATCTGAGGCAAACCACTCGGCTGTCCGCCCGAAACCGGACTGCACCTCGTCATAGAGCAGCTTGATCCCGTGCTCGTCCGCCATCTCTCGCAGCGCATCGAGGAATCGAGCCGGGGCCGGGTAGTAGCCACCCTCGCCCTGTACCGGCTCGATGAGAAAGCAGGCGATGTTCTTCGGGGTCACGATGTGCTTGAACATCATTCGTAACTCGTTCAGGGAGAGATCGGTGGCCTCGTCTTCGGTCATGCCCCATCGGTAGGGATGGGGGTAGGGGGTCACGAACACCGAGCCGAGGACCGGGTGATATCCGTCCCGGTATTTCGCATTCGAGGTCGTGTAGGTGACCGAGCCCATGGTGCGGCCGTGGAACGCACCACGGAAAACGATCACGCCCTGTCTGCCCGTGGTGTGCTTGGCCAGCTTCACTGCCGCCTCGACCGCCTCGGCGCCGGAGTTGGCGAAACCGAACTTCTCGATTCCGGGTGGGGTTATCGCCTGCAGACGCTCGGCGGCCTCGACGATGGAGTCATAGCGGACGATGCAGCCCGAGTGCACCAGGGAGTCCAGCTGACGATGTGCTGCCTCGAGCACGGCCGGGTGGTTGTGGCCCAGGTTGGTAACCGCGGTTCCGCAGGCGAAGTCCGCCCAGCGTCTGCCGTCGACGTCGGTGATCCAGATCCCCTCGGCCTTGGCGGCGTGGATATCCGTGTCGAAGGCGAGCACGGGGGCGAGAACTTCGTTGTGTCTGCTCAGGAAATCGGACATTGGGGGATGCTACCGGCTCGAACGCATCGGTAGAAGTGGCCAAACCGTGCCGGGCGTCACTACATGTGACGCCCGGCACGGGACGCGGAGGTGCCTACCGGTTCTTTATGCCTAGATAGATGCCAGCCACGCCGTCGATGAGCAGGAGGACGGCGAACAGGGTTATCAGGAGCTCTGTGGAGAACTGGGCGTTGAACAAGATCAGGAGGCCGATCAGGACACTGACAGCCCCGAACACGAAGGCACCGACGCCACCCCCTCGGAAGGAGCCGATCAGGGCGGTCACACCGACGACGATTCCGATGATGCCGAGAATGACGCCGATCACTCCCTGGAACACGTCGGCGGCCTCGCCGGGGTTGGTCAGCACGAGGAAGCCGGCCACGACCCCCAAGACACCGATGATCAGCTTCCACCACATGTCGGTCCGGTCGACAAAGACGGCGAAGATCATGAAGGCGCCCTGGATGAGCCACCACAAGCCGAGGACAACCATGAGCAAGGCCAATGCCTCTTCCTGGCGGACGAGGAGGATGATCCCGAAGATAAGGGCGGTGACACCTCCCAGAATGAAGGCGTAGTTGATCGTCCGATCCGGCGGGCTGCTACTCACCGACTCCATGGCGACTCCTTTGGGCTAGGCGACGGCGATCACGCTACATACCACCTCACTCGTCGGGACGGCAAGAAGGGAAGGCTGCACCGGTAACTTTCATCCCCGATGTCAATAATCGGCAGCACCCGGGTGGTCTTGGGCGAGGAGGTGCGCCCGGCATCGATACGGATCGACGAGGGCGTGATCGTCGATATCGGTGAGGGCCGGGCCGAAGTCGACTTCGGCGACCTGGTCGTGATGCCCGGACTGGTCGATTCCCACGTCCATGTCAACGAGCCGGGTAGGTCCGAATGGGAGGGGTTCAGGACCGCGACAAGAGCCGCAGTCGCCGGGGGAACGACAACGATCGTCGACATGCCTCTCAATTCGATTCCGCCGACTGTCGACGTCGGCGCCTTGTCAAAGAAGCGGGCCGCGGCCGAGGGAAAGCTGAGTGCCGACGTGGCCTTCTGGGGTGGCCTCATCCCCGGATCCGAAGATCAGATCGGCCCTCTGGTGGCGCAGGGCGTTTGTGGCTTCAAGTCGTTCCTGGTCGAGTCGGGAGTCGAGGAGTTCCCGATGGTGAGCCCCTCGGAGCTCGCCTCGGCCCTGCCCCTCATGCGGGAGCTCGAGGTCCCCTCACTCGTGCACGCCGAGGATCCGGCCCGGATCCTTCGACTATTGGGCGATCCAACCGACTACCAGTCGTATCTGGATACCCGTCCCGCCGACGGCGAGGCTGCAGCGGTCGCCACGGTCGCGGAGCTGGCCCGAACCACCGGGGCCCGAGTTCACGTGCTCCATGTGTCGTCTGCCGAGGCGATGAGAGCGGTGGCCGATGGGCCCGGTTCGCTCACCGGGGAGACATGTCCCCACTATCTGACTTTTTGCGCCGAAGAGATCGGCGCCGGCGCCACCACGTTCAAGTGCGCGCCCCCGATTCGGGACTCCGAGCACCGAGACGCCCTATGGGATGGTCTCCTGGACGGGAGCCTGAACATGATCGTCTCCGATCACTCGCCGGCCCCAGCGGAGGTCAAGCGTCTCGACGATGGGGACTTCGGTGAGGCCTGGGGAGGGATCGGCTCGCTACAGCTGCGCTTGCCGGCCACATGGACGGGGGCGGTGGAGCGTGAGATCGAGCTGCCGCAGCTGACTCGATGGTTGGCTCTCGAGCCGGCGCGACTCGCCGGGCTCGACCACCGCAAGGGCTCGATCGAGGTCGGGATGGATGCCGACTTCGTCGTCTGGGATCCTGACGGCGTCACCCGCGTCCGAGGGGGCGACCTCGAACATCGCCACCCCATAACTCCTTACGAGGGGATGTCACTTCGTGGTTCGGTCGTGACGACCATCCTCGCGGGTGGCACCGTCTTCGACTGGACGGGTGTCCGCCCCATTGGTGGCAGGATGTTGAGGCGCAATGACCGATCTGATATCTGAGGCGGTTGGTGGGCGGGTGGTTGCCCGTAACGACGAGTTCTTCGCTGAGGCACACAACCTGCTGCAAACGGCCGATCCGGTGTGGAAAGAGGACGTTTACACCGAACGGGGGAAATGGATGGACGGTTGGGAGACCCGGAGGCGTCGCGAGCCGGGCCACGACTGGTGTGTTCTCGCCCTCGGAGTGGCGGGGCGGGTCCGGTCGGTGACGGTCGACACGTCCCATTTCACCGGCAACTACCCCGAAGCCTTCTCGTTGGAGGCCTGTGGTGTGGGTGGGGACGAGCGACTCGAGGCGGCCGACTGGGTCGAGATCATCCCCCGCACCTCCCTATCCGGTGACACCACCGCGAGTTTCGAGATCGACGACCCGCATCGGGTCACCCATGTTCGTCTCAACATCTTCCCCGACGGAGGGATAGCGCGGCTGCGGCTCGACGGCGACCCGATACCTGCCCGTCATGAGGTGTGTCTCGACGACGATGGAATCGACCTGGCTTCGTCCGTTGTCGGCGGCGAGGCCCTCGATGCCTCCGATGTCCACTACTCACCACCATCCAATCTCCTCCGGCCCACCGAGCCGGCCGGAATGTGGGACGGCTGGGAGACCAAGCGTCGACGCGGGCCGGGCAACGACTGGGCCGTCTTCCGCCTCGGATTGCCCGGAGCAGTGGACTGCCTCGAGGTCGACACCCGGCATTTCAAGGGAAACGCACCAGGCTGGGTCTCGGTTCAGGTCTCGAATGACGGCCAGACTTGGGAGGAGGTGGTCGACCGGGCCGAGGTGAAGCCGGACGCGGTCAATCTCGTGACACTCGATCGCTCTGCTCAGGCCGGCTTCGTTCGTCTCGACATCCACCCCGATGGCGGCGTGGCACGTCTCCGTGTCAGGGGCCGACCCAACCCTGACGGAGCCGAGCGGCTACGGCTCATATATCTGAACGCACTGTTCGACGAGGAGGCGCGCGGTTTCTTTCACACCGCCTGCGCTTCGCCGAGCTGGGTCGATCGGATGATCGCGAACCGGCCATTCGCCGACGGCGATGCCGTGCTGGCCGCGGCGGGAGCCGCCTTCGATGCACTGAGCGAGAGCGACTGGCTCGAGGCATTCGCCGGCCATCCCCGAATCGGCGAGAGAGGAGACCACCAGGCCAATCGCGAACAGAGTGGCACCGCCGATGCAGAGGCGTCGTTGCTTGCCGCGTTGGCGGAGGCGAACAAGGAGTACGAATCAACCTACGGTTTCACCTACATCGTCTATGCCTCCGGGAAGACGGCTCAGGAGATGCTCGACATGGCCCGCAGCCGACTCAGCAACACGCGAGACGAAGAGATAGTCAATGCAGCCGCGGAGCAACGGGCGATCACGGAGACCAGACTGCGTCGCATGCTCTGTCTTGGAGAGGCCCGATGACAGGGCTCAGCACACACATTCTCGACACCGAATCCGGTCAGCCCGCGTCCGGGGTGAACGTGACGCTGGAGCGCTCATCGGACGGCGGATGGCAGCACGTCGGCGAGGGGACGACGGACGACGATGGGCGCGTCGCCACTCTCGGGGTCGCCTTGGGCTCCGGCATCTACCGTCTCGTTTTTGCCACGGGCGATGCTGGCAATCCCTTCTTTCCCGAGGTGCATGTCATCGTCGACATCGACGATGCCCGGGACCACTATCACGTCCCCCTTCTGCTCAGCAGCTACGGGTACACGACCTACCGGGGTAGCTGATGGCTCGGCTCGGCGAGAACCGATGGGGCAAGTCCGACGTTCGGGTGTCGAAGATCCTCCGAACCGAATCCGGTGACGATTTCCTGGATCTGACCGTTCAGGTGCTGCTCCAGGGCGACGTCGAAGGGGCCCATGTCCGAGGTGACAACAGTGGCGTTCTGCCCACTGACACCATGAAGAACACGGTTTACGGTTTGGCTCAGCAGCATCTCACTCGAGACCTGGAGGCGTTTGCCGCTGTCCTTTGTGACCGCTTCCTGGATCGCCAAGGCATCAGCACAGCCGACGTCTTTGTATCCCAGCTCATCTGGAACCGAACAGGCCCGTCGGGCTTCGTCGGTGGAGGCTCTGAGCGACGGTTGGGCCGGGTGGTCGCCGGGGCTGATGCCGGGGTGTGGGCAGGAGTCGACGGATTGGTGGTGCTCAAGACCACGGGGTCGGCCTTTTCGGGTTTCCCCCGTGACGAGTTCACCTTGCTGCCCGAGACCGACGAGCGGATCCTGGCTACGTCGGTGAAGGCGCTGTGGCGATACTCAGCTACCCCGGCCGACACCACGGCCACCTGGGAGACGGCGCGTGAAGCCATGATCGAGAGTTTCATGGCCGAGCACTCGGAATCTGTCCAACACCAGGGATGGATGATGGCCGACGCTTTGTTGGGAGCGATTCCAGAGATCGAGGAGGTCGACTTTCGCCTCCCCAATCAGCATCACCTGAGCTACGACCTGTCCAGATTCGGGATCGAAGACGAGCACACGGTCTTCCAGCCGGTCAGCCAGCCCTACGGCGACATCGGGTTCACCGTCACCCGCTGACAGAACGCATGGTCAGGCCCTCGTTCGGCTCTCCAGGATGGCGAGGAAGGAGCGGGTTTGGATCTCGGCCAGGGTGAGGCCGGTGCGCGTGGTGGCCTCCGTCTCGTCGATGGCACCACAGTTGATCGCTCGCAGGAAGAAGTTGAGGAGACCCTGGCCGGTCGCGGCGTCGTCGAACACCTCACCGACGAGGGTGGCCTTGGCCGCCGAGTCGACGAAATTGGAGAGCCGCTCGCCGGCCTGGTCCAGACCCTCGAGAAAGAAGGCGTAGACCGCGGCATAGCGAGTGGGGAACTGGGCGGGATGGAGGTCCCACCCCTGGTAGTAGGCGTGGGTGAGCGAATGTCTGATGTGGTCGTAGTGGAGCCGCATCGCATCGTGCACGGTCTGGCGGTTCTCCTCCACCTGGTCCGACGTCAACTCCTCGCCACGATGCGTTGGCACTGGCATCACGTTGGTCGCCCCGTCGGAGATCCAGACCCCGGTGCCGGCCAGGCTCACCTGCAAGGCGTGTCGGGCGAAATCACAGGACGGATGCGTCATCGTCTGATAGGCGGCCGTGATGGTGAGCGATGCCGTGTAGTCGTAGGTCCCGAAATGGGCGCCACGCACGCGGCCCTGCCCGGCGTCGACGAACTTGCGAACCCCTGAGGTCCCGTCCCGATCGATGACTGTCTGCGGGGTCTCCACCATGAGCTCCACCGGGATCGGGTCGATGGCCAGCTTCTGTTCCAGCTCGGCCAGGGCCTCGCCGAGCACCAGGACCTGCTCGACGTCCTGGATCTTGGGAAGGGTCACGGTGAAGCCGGGTGGAAGATGCCCCCCCTTATCCACGGCCGTGGTGACGAAGAGGTCCAAAGTCCGCAACGAGCGCCGGTGCAGCTCACCCGAGAGTGACTTGATCCGGATCCCGGTGAACGGAGGGAGCGTGCCGGCCGTCATCCCGTCGGCTAGCTCAGTGGCGGCCGATCGGGCATGCCCGTCTTCCTCGTCGTCGGGCCGATGCCCGTAGCCATCCTCGAAATCGATCCGGAAGTCCTCCACCGGCTCCCTTCTCAGTTTCTCGGCCACGAGGCCGTGGACTGGCCCGGCCAGTGACTCGGGGAGGTCGAGAATCGAAGCCAGGTCCTCGGGGGCGGGAGCCCAGCGATCTAGGGCGGCCACGGACAACTCGCCCAACCGTTCCGCTGTGTTGGCCGAGAAGAGGTGGGCGCCGCCGTACACGGTGTGTACCGGCTGGCGTTCGGGGCTCTCGCCGGGGAAGTCGGTGCCGAGACGGGTCGCCACAGCCCCGAGACGCTCACCCCAGCGAGTCATCGAGTCATCGCGCAAAGTCATGGCGGGCGACTCTAAGACAGCAGTTAGCTTTGGTGCCGATGGGAACCCTGCTCGTCCGTCATGCCGAAGTGCTGGTGACCATGGACGGCGACGAGATCGAGGACGGGGGTCTGTTCGCACGCGACGGTTGGATCGAGCAGGTGGCTCCTACGGCCGAGCTGCCCGGAGAGGCCGACGAGATAGTCGATCTCAACGGCCATGTCGTCCTCCCCGGATTGGTCAACACCCACCATCACCTCTATCAAACGCTCACGCGGGTGGTGCCGGGTGCCCAGGATGCGGGTCTGTTCGAATGGCTTCTCACCCTCTATCCGATCTGGGCAGGGATGACGCCGGATCACGTGCGGGTCTCCACCCGTCTTGGTCTCACCGAGCTTGCCTTGAGCGGCTGCACCACCGCCTTCGATCATCACTATCTATGGCCGAACGGCTCGCGGGTCGACGATCAAATCGAAGGCGCCGCCCCGGTAGGAGTTCGATTTCATGTCTCGCGCGGGTCGATGAGCCTCGGCCGGTCGGAGGGCGGGCTGCCGCCGGATTCTGTGGTCGAGACGAACCATGTGATCCTCGAGGACTCCCGACGCGTGGTCGGCCTCTTCCACGACCCATCGCCCGGGTCGATGACGCGAGTTGTCCTCGCCCCGTGCTCCCCGTTCAGCGTGACCACGGATCTGATGGAGGAGACCGCCGAATTGGCCCGCGACCTCGAAGTCGCCATGCACACCCATCTCGCCGAGACTGCTGACGAGGAGGAGTTCTGCCTTGGCCGGTTCGATCGCCGTCCGGTGGAGTACATGGAAGACCTTGGGTGGGCCGGTCCCGATGTTTGGTACGCCCATGCCGTGCACGTGGCCGAGGACGAAGTGGCCCGTATGGGTCATTCCGGGACCGGAGTGGCCCATTGCCCGACCTCGAACATGCGTCTCGCCTCCGGATTGGCCCCGGTCTCGCGGTATCTGGAGGCAGGTGTCGGAGTGGGTCTCGGCGTGGACGGCTCGGCTTCGAACGACGCGTCGCACATGATGGGGGAAGTCCGGCAGGCGCTCCTGCTCAATCGTCTTGGTGTCTCGCCGGGCATCGGAGAGGGGCCGCAGATGACGGCGCGGCAGGCGCTCGGTCTGGCCACCGTCGGTGGGGCTGGGGTGCTCGGTCGTGACGACATCGGGAGACTCGCCCCCGGGATGTGCGCCGACTTCATCGCCTATGACCTGAACAGGGTCGAGTTCGCCGGCGCGCTCCACGATCCGGTGGCGGCGGTGGTGATGTGCGCCCCGGTGACGGTCGATCACTCCTGGGTGGGGGGGCGGAAGGTCGTCGAGAGCGGCCAATTGATCGGCGTCGACACCGGGTCGCTGGTAAGGGAGCACAACCGGCTTGCCGCGACACTGATGTAACGGAAACCGGCACTAACTTTGCTCGCCAGTGGAGATCGTGCACCCGAACTCGATCGATGAGGCCCTCGCCGGACTTGGCGAGGGAGCGATCCCACTGGCCGGGGGAACCGATCTCATGGTCGAGGTCAATTTCGGCCACATCCGCCCGGATCATGTCGTCGGGCTGCGTCGGCTCGCCGAGCTGAAGGAGTGGGATGGCCAACGGATCGGGGCAGGCGTCACATGGCGCCGGATCGAGATGCAGGGGCCCAAAGCCCTGGCCGAAGCGGCGCGCACCGTGGGCTCACCACAGATCCGGAATGCCGGGACGATCGGTGGGAATCTTGGGACGGCCAGCCCTGCCGGTGACGGCCATCCGTTCCTGGCCGCGGTCGACGCCTCCATCGAGCTCGCTTCGACGGCGTCACGGCGAACGCTGCCCTGGCAGGAGTTCTTTACCGGTGTCAAGGAGACGGCCCGCCGGCCACACGAGTTGATCATGGCGGTCCACCTGCCCGCCGCCCTCCCCGAGCGGCAATGCTTCGGCAAGATCGGGATCCGCAACGCCATGGTGATAGCCACCGTGTGCGCCGTCGTCACTCGGGCCGACGACGCCAAGACGACGGTTGCCCTCGGGTCGGTCGCCCCGACCCCGATCAGGGCCACCGGAGCCGAGAACATGATCTCGTCGATCGCCCATCCGACAGCGGGTGATCTCGTCGAGTTCCAGAGGCTCGTCAGTGAAGAAGCGCGGCCGATAACCGATCACCGGTCGACTGAGGAGTACCGGCGTCACGGGGCAGGTGTCCTGGCCAGACGTCTCCTGGAGAGGTGTCTCTCGTGATCGTCGAGCTGACGGTCAATGGGGAGCCGGTCACCGCACGGGTCACCAACCCCGGCAGCCTTCTCGATCTCCTGCGTGACGATCTCGGCCTTCCCGGATCGAAGAGTGCCTGTGAGCAGGGGGAATGTGGATCGTGCAGTGTGATCCTCGACGGAGAGTTGGTCTGCTCCTGCCTGGTGATGGCGGCTGATGCCGCCGGTTCGTCTGTGACCACGGTCGAAGGCATCAGCCCTGACGACGGCCTGCATCCCGTCCAGCAGGCGATGCACCACGCCGGGGCCGTCCAATGTGGCTTCTGCACACCGGGCATCGTCGTGACTGCGGTCGACCTGTTTGCCCGGAACCCTCACCCGAGCAGTGACGAGATCAAAGAGGCCCTGGCCGGGAACATCTGCCGGTGCACCGGGTATGGCGCCATCATCCGCGCCCTCGAGGAAGTGGGGACGACCGATGAGCACTAGGACGGGTCGCCGCGTCGGCGTGCCGCGTGGTGTGATCCGGGATTCCCCGCTCCGTCCCGACGGCGTTCCCAAGCTTCGTGGCGAGTTCGAATACGCCCAGGACCTGAGGGCCGAAGAGATGCTCTGGGCAGCCACGGTCCGTAGCCCCCACGCCCGGGCACGCGTCGTCTCGATCGACCTGGCCCCGGCGCTGGCCATCGGCGGCGTGCACGCTTGTCTCACGGCAGAGGATGTCCCGGGGAGGGCCACGTTCGGATTGGAGCACTCCGACCAGCCGGTTCTGGCCGGCGACGAGGTCAAGTTCTGGGGAGAGCCAGTGGCAGTTGTGGCCGCCGAGGACGACGACACCGCCAGGAGGGCGGCGGCTGCGGTCGAGGTTCGCTACGAAGAGCTCGACGCTCTGACCGACCCCGAAGAGGCCGACGTCCGGGATGAGGTGTTTCGCAGGCTGAGCATCCGACGAGGGGACCAGGGCTTGCGCGGGTCCGTCGTGGTGGAAGGTGAGTACGAGGTCGGGATGCAGGATCAGGCGCCGCTGGGGACCGAGGCCGGGCTCGCCATCCCCGACGGTCAGGGCGGTGTCGATCTATACGCGACGAGCCAATACGTGCACGTCGATCAAGAGCAAGTGGTGGCCAGCCTCGGTCTTCGACCGGATCAGGTGCGTGCCCACCCGACGGGGATCGGTGGCGCCTTCGGGGCCAGAGAAGATGTCAACCTGCACATCCATCTCTGCATGCTGGCCCTCTATACGGGGCGGCCGGTCAAAATGGTCTATCACCGCTCGGAGTCATTCACCGGGCATGTCCACCGCCATCCGGCGTGGCTCCGCTACCGCCACGAGTCCGATGGGGACGGACGTCTGGTCCGGGTCGAAGCGCGGGTGATGATCGATGGCGGGGCCTACGCCTCGACCACATCCGCCGTTCTGGCCAACGCCTGCTATTTCGCAGTCGGGCCATATCGCAGCGACTCGGTCGCCGTCGACGGGGTCGGAGCTCGCACCAACAACCCGCCGTGTGGGGCGATGAGGGGATTTGGAGCGGTACAGGTCTGCTTTGCCTACGAAGCACAAATGGACCGGCTCGCCGCGGCCCTCGGTATGGACCCGCTCGATCTGCGCGAGCTGAATGCCCTCGGCACCGGCGACCCCATGCCGACCACCGGGCAGATCATCGAGACCCCGCTTCCCACAATCGAAGTGATACGGAGTCTGCAGGCGATGCCTCTTCCGGAACCGGCAACGACGGCGCATCACAGTGAGCTTCCTGGGGGCTCGGGTCTCACCACCGAGCCACATCACGTTCGGAGAGGGGTGGGATATGCCCTCGGTCTCAAGAACCTCGGCTTCTCCGAGGGATCCGATGACTACGCCCAGGCAAGGGTTCGCCTCACTCCTGATGGTGCGGTGGTCGAAACCGCCGCGATAGAAGTCGGGCAGGGCCTGGTCACCGTCCTGGCCCAGATCGCCCGCACCGCGCTGGGGATCTCCCGCGTCGAAGTGACCCACGTAGACACGTCGAAGATCGAATCTGCCGGCTCTACCTCGGCTTCGAGGCAGACCCAGCTCTCTGGTGGGGCCACCCTCGAGGCATCCACAAGACTCCGGGAGAGGGTCCTGGCCAGACACGAAGGCGACCAACTCGACGACGACGGGGTATGGAATGGCGACGAGCTGATGGTCACCTGGTCGGTCCTCGGTGACGAAAGCTGGGAGGAGACGGTCACATTCCGACACCCACCCACAACCGGCCCTGATGAGAACGGTCAGGGCGTGATACACGCCGACTTCGCCGTGGCCGGGCACCGGGCGGTGGTCGACGTCGACACCGAGCTGGGTCTGGTCAAGGTGGTGCGTGTCGACACCGCCCAAGACGTGGGTCTGGCCCTGAATCCGCAGTCGGTG